>WNGI01005630.1_pt1 | contig 11319 bp, 7 predicted proteins | sample 5400621 | NCBI WGS metagenome assembly WNGI01 (sample SAMN13153374, study PRJNA577476) | soil metagenome | isolation source: 20 cm soil or saprolite under Garry oak tree replicate 1 | place: USA:California | collected 2016-06-15
AGCCGAGTCACCAGTGTAGTCGGGCATCGACGGCAGGAGGCCCATGCCTTTAGTCAGCAACGCTTCGCCGTGCATCGAGACGAAATATGCGGCGTAGAGATCGCGCGCCGCGACGCGCTCTATGGCGCGGCGGTACAGATCCAACCATACCCCCTGGCCAAGATGCTTGATACTGCCGATATAGTCCGACGGATAACCCTGTTCATTCGCAGACGGTTTGATTTCCCAGTCCCACCATCCGCTATCATGTTCCTGGGCTGCGAGCACCATTGAGCTGTACGGTTGTAGTTTGGCAAACTGATCGTTGCCCCAGCGAGCCGCCAGTAAACCGGCGATGCGCGAATGATCCGTCTGCAGGATTAATAGCACGTTGGAATCATCGTACGGACACACCATCATAAGCTTGATCCCCGTTCTTTCTCGTAAAGCAGCGCGCTTAACTCGCGCAATTATGTTAGTACATGGGACCCCTAATCCTTGTCCAATATATAATATTCATGGTAAGTCATAGAAAAAAGGCTATGTGTTGTGAGGTAGAATTGAGTCTATGACATTCCATCAGCTTGAGATATTTGACGCGGTCGCCGATCAAATGAGTATTACGGCAGCGGCGCGAAAGATCAAAATAAGTCAGCCGTCTGTATCCAAACAGCTGCGTTTTCTTGAGCGGGAGTGTGGCCTCAAGCTCTACGTCAAATCTGGACGGGGAATCAAAATCACCGAGGACGGCCACTTGTTGCAGATTGCCGCTAAACCGATTCTCAAGCAGATGCAGGATCTTCGAGGTTCGTTCCTGACTCGAGTCGCCGACGCAAGGGCTACGGCGCTGAGGGTCGGGAGCACGCCGAGCCCCGGCGCGTTTTTTCTGCCCAGTGTGCTGAAGTCTTTCGTCGAGCTACACCCGAGGGTTCACCCGACGCTGCGCACAGGCTATCCCGAGGTTGTTGAAAAAATGGTGCTTGATGGCGACGTGGAGATTGCCGTCACGACGATTCTTCCAGATCATCCACAGATCGTGGCCGAACCGATCAACTCCGAGGACATCGTGGCCGTTATTTCTGCTAAACATCAGTTAGCCAATAAGAGAAGATTGAATAAGGCCGAAGTGATGAAGGTCCCGTTCGTAATGATGACGGCAGGGCGGATCGTGGAGGAACTCAAAAAAATCGACGTGCAGTTGAATGTTGTCATGTGGTGCGAGTCGATCGCTCTCAAAACAGCCGCCGTACAGGCGGGCCTCGGCATTGGCCTGTTCTACCGTGGCAGCGCTGAAACGGGATTGCGGCAAGGATACTTTAGAGAGATCGAAATGCCATGGTTGAAGGACATCAACATCGCGTCCTTTGTCATCTACCGAAAAGGCACCCGGCTTTCTTCTAACTTGCTCAGTTTGCTCTCACTCCTACGCCGTTCTTCAAAGGCATGATCGCATTCATCGGATCGCCGTTTCGTCGGTGAATTTGCTTCAGGTGCCAATCGTCAATCAACTAAACCTCAGAATAGAATCGGCAGTGGGAGCATAAAATCCACTGCGATCTTCTGCTGCGTAACCAATGAGCAGCGCGCCTAAGGATTTGGCATGGAGCGCTCGTCACGCGCCGGGACGGCACTCGCTTCGCTATATCGTCAATCATTTTCAACATCTTTTTTGGGGACAAGCACCGACTGTCGTGGCGCGTAAATTGCTGTGGCAGGGTTTAATTCGAAAAAAAATAGTATCCAATGGGAACTTAACATTGGGGTTTTGAATTGGGAGAACACAAATGACAAGCAGGCAAGTTCTGACTTTGATCTTGGTTTTATTCTCGTTGCGCGGTGGCATCGCATTGGCTCAGGGTGGCTCCGATACCGACCCGCGCTTTGAAAAATTGGCGAAGGATCTTTACCCTAAGGCAAAGCAGGAAGGCGCGTTAGTGGTTGGGACGTCGAGCATATCAAATCGATCTTGGACGTTTTCAGCAAGCGTTTTTCCGGCATCAACACAAGCTATTGGCAGGGAACGCGTTCCGAGATCATCACGCGCACACTTACCGAGTTTCAAGGCGATCAAAAAACCGCGGACGTCATCCTCAGCGAGGGCGCTCCGGTGGTCCTGCGCGCCGCCGGCGTGATCGAACCTTACAATACGGTACAAGCCAACTCCCTGTTGCTGCATGATCCGACGCTGCCGACGGTGAGCTTGCAGATTATGGCGCTTTCTTACAACACCAAAAAATTGAAGAAGGAAGATTTACCGAAGAGCTGGGAGGACGTGATTAATCCGAAATACAAAGGAGTGGTTGCCTTGGACGATCCGCTGCGGGCCGGGCCGTTGAGCGGCCTGCTTGCCGGCCTCAAAGAGTACTGGAAAGACGATGCGCGCTGGACGAAATACATCCGCGGCTTGAAGGCGCTCAAGGTGACGGTTCACAAGAGCACGAGCGCCATGTTTCGCCTGTTGGTCGCCGGGGAATATTCGATCGCCATGCCGTCGCTGCTGCACGACTTGATCGAGGAAAAAGAAAAGGGCAGCCCCGTAGATTTCGTCAAGAGCGCCGCGCCAGTGATATCGGCGCAACAGTTGGGTATCTATGGCAAGGCGCCGCATATCAATGGAGCCAAGCTTTTTGCCGAGTGGATGATTACACCGGAAGGCCAGCTGGCGGTGTCGGCAGTAGGTCGGGAAGTGTCGCGCAAAGGCGTCAAGTCCAAGGCGTCCATCGAATACGCATGGGGCGCCAGCGTCAAACCGATTCCGATCATCAACAGGGCGTTCTCCGAAGATCCGCGCAAGTGGCTGGACGCCAACGTCAAGCCGGTTTGGGAAGATTAACCGACATCGCGTTTGTACAAGCCGATAGTTTTTTAGTAAAAGTAGTTTCGGTAATGTGGACTCACTGCGTCATCGAGCAGAATATCAAAACACGGATCGGAAACTTTTCAAATGGCCAACACAGTCGAGCGCACGGATGTCATTAAGCGAATCAATCGCGAAGAGCTTGCCGAGCTGACCAAGAGTCTCGTCGACATTCCCAGTCCGACGGGGTCCGAAAAAGCGATCGGCGAATTCATTCTAGATTGGTTCGCGTGCCACAGTATCAAGGCGGTGCGCCAAGAGATCAATCCGGAGCGGGTCAATGCAATCGGCATGATCGGTGGGAGCGCCAATGGCGTGTCGCTGATGATCAACGGCCACATGGACACGAGTTATACCGGAACCGAAGAAGACCGAATGTTTTGCCGCGCGCTCGAACCGGAGAGCGATCTGAAAGGCGCCATTCGTGACGGCAAAGTTTTCGGCTTGGGGGCCTCTAATATGAAATCCGGGCTGGCGGCCTTCATGATTGCGGGGAAAGCGATCAAGGAAACTGGCGCCGACTTGAAAGGAGACTTGATTCTTGCCGCGGTCGCCGGAGAAATTTCCCGGACCCCGATCGGCCCGTACCAATCGGAAGCGTACCGCGGCGAAGGAACCGGAACCCTGCATCTTCTAACGCACGGCGTTCAGTCCGACTACGCGATCGTTGCCGACCGCTCGGCGCATTCCATCGTGTGGGCGCAAAACGGCGTGTCGCAATTTAAAGTCAGCACCTTCGGCGACCCCCACGCGGCCTGGGGCGTCACACGAGAAGAGAAATCGCCCGAGACTTCGAGCGCGATTTTAAAAATGGTGAAAGTTTTACGGGCCGTGGATGCCTGGGCCGCGGAATTCGAGCGGGCCCATGTGTATGCCTCTCCGCACGGCCCGATCGTACCGAAAGTCAACATCGGTTCGATTCAAGGCGGCGCGCCGTTTCGGCCGAATTACTACCCCGGCGTTTGCTCGATCTACCTCGACGTGCGCACGCCGCCGGAGCTTCGTCCCGTGCAGGTGCAGCGCGAGCTCAAGGCCGCGCTCGCCAAACTCGGCGTCGAGTACGAGATCGAAATGTACGCGTCCAAGATGGGCTATGAAGCGAAGGGCGCCGAACCGGTGATTAAAGTGCTCGAAGAAAGCTATCAATCGCTTTTCGGTAAAAAGACTCCGGCGCCGACCGGTGTCCACGCCAGCATCTGGACGGACACAAATATTTATAACGAAATGGGCATCCCCGCCTGCAAGTTCGGTCTGGGCGGCGGCCGATGGAAGTATCGCTCGGAGCAAATCGATATCGAGGACATTTATCAGGCGGCGCAGGTCTATGCAGTGGCGGCGCTGGAAATCTGTAACTGGGACAAAGCGGGAAAGTAGTTTTGCCCGAAGCTTAGCGTATGGAAGAGCTGGTTCGAAAACTCAATAGTGACTACGGATTCGCTTTGAGCGAGGAAGAGATTCGATTGATCACTCGCCAGGGAGAAGAATATGAGCGGTTGTTTCGATGCTTGTATGAAATCGATCTGACGGGGGTCGCGCCGCTCCTCCAATTGGAGCGAAAGCCGCGCCCATGACCCTAGACCTCGGCGCGGCATGCATCAGCGATCTCGCACCGCGGCTTCGACGAAAAGAGCTGTCTCCACTCGAACTCACGTGCGTCTATTTGGAAAAAACCAAGCGGCTCAATCCAATTCTCAATGCTTTTATCACGGTTACTGAAGAGCAGGCGCTAGCAGACGCGTCGGCGGCTGAAAAAGCAATCAGGCACGGACAATACCGCGGTCCGCTGCACGGCATTCCTTTTTCGATCAAAGACAATCTGGCAACCCGCGGCATAAGAACCACGGCGGGTTCTAAGATCCTCGCAGATTGGCTGCCGGATCACGATGCCACCGTGGTGCAAAGACTGAAAGACGCCGGCGCCATCATACTGGGCAAAACCAATATGCATGAGTGGGCGCTGGGTGGCACCACCATCAATCCGTTCTTCGGCACGACGCGCAACCCTTGGGACACCGAGCGCATCGCCGGCGGCTCCAGCGGCGGATCAGCGGCGGCGGTTGCTGCCAATCTCTGCTGCGCTTCGCTCGGCACCGACAGCGCGCAATCGGTGCGCAACCCCGCCTCCATGTGCGGCATCGTCGGGCTTAAACCGACCTACGGCAGAGTGAGTCAGTTTGGCACGGTCGCCGGCACCGGCGCATTTTCGACGAATCATACGGGCATATTGACAAAATCTGTCGAAGACAGCGCGCTGGTTTTACAGGCGATCGCCGGATACGATCCGAACGATCCGCTGAGTGCTAATGAACCGGTGCCGAATTACTCGGCGCGCATTGGCAAAGATGTGAGAGGATTGAAAGTCGGCATTCTGCGCGGCTACTTCGATGAGTTTATTGCGAGCGAGGTCAGAGATAATTTTGCGCTTGCGCTCGACGCCTTTAGATCCCTCGGCATGCAACTCGAAGAGGTGACGACGCCGCATATGGATCTCATTCCGGCGATCAAAGTTTGCACCAGCCGAGTGGAAAACGCCGCTGCGCATGAACCGTACTTGAGATCGCGATCCAAGGATTACAGTCGGCAAACTCTGTTCAGTTACGTTTCCGCGTTGCTGACGCCGGCGACGACTTATGTACAGGCGCAGCGAGCGCGGCGGCTAGTCTGCGATGAGTTTGACGAACTTCTAAAACGCGTGCAGTTGCTTATTCTACCGACCATTCCCTTCACGGTTCCGACGATCGAAGAATGCCGTCAAGGTTTTGTCGAGATCGACGGCAAGAAGGTCAAACGCCAGGACGAGAGGGGCGGACTGGAAAGTCTTTGCTGTATACCTTTCAACGTCACCGGTTTGCCGGCGCTCAGTGTTTGTTGCGGTTTTACAAAGTCGGGAATGCCGATGGGACTGCAGATCGTCGCCGGAGCGTTTGAGGAAGAATTATCGTTTCAGGTTGCCCATGCCTACGAAAAACTCACCGAGTGGTTTAAAGTAAAGCCTCCTACGGCGATTTGATTATGGAGGTCTTGTTTGTAGGTGGGCTCAACCTAACGAGCAGCAGTTCATTCCGCTCTGCCGGAGTGTGTTTTGCCCCATTTTGCGCGCATCGATTTCAAAGTCTCGCCTTCGCCAACCGGAACGCGAGTCCGGCGGAGAATCTCCCAAACTTTTTCATGCTCGCTCTGCGCCGCCAGCTCAGCTTCGTGATTTAAATTTTCCGGCCATAAACCCATCAAATAACCATGCCAGGGCTCCTGCGGTTCGAGCTTGGGCAGGCCGAGCTCTTCCCAGATCTGTTTGGCGCGGATCATGAATTCTTCCTTGGGCAGTGACAGCGGCGGAAAGTCGGCTTTGCGGGTTGCGTCGATCAGCAGTGACGATTCCGAATTGTCATAACGGCTCGAAGGATGGGTCGCCACCATGCCGATCGGCGTGGCGCCGAACGGGCGGTCGCGGACGATCTTGACGTCTCTATGCGGTTGCGAGCGGTGCGTGATCGCCCAGGTGACGGCCACAGGATCTTTAACATTGATGTCTTCATCGACAGCGACGATCATTTTGCCCACGCGGTCGCCGTAATCGAGCACCGCTTGCATGACGCCCCACGGATCGTCGTCATTGCGTTTTTGCAGGCTGACCGCCACGTAAGGACGCATATTGACCAGCGGCTCGATCATGTGCACTTCTTTGACGCAATCGAAGCCCCTGCTGACGATAAAGCGTTTGACCAGCGTCGCCATACCCATCGCTTTGATCTTGGAGCTTTCACTTGGGGTGACCTGGCTGATGATCGATACCCAGATCGGGTTTTTCCGATGGGTGACGCACTTCAGCTCGAACAATGTGCTCAAAGTGCGCGGGTCAACGTAACCCATGGACTCGCCGTAGGGGCCTTCTTCTTCCATATAATTGGTCGGGATGATCCCTTCGAGAACGATTTCAGAGCTCGCCGGCACTTCGAGATCGACGGTCTGACATTTCACCAGCTTCACGGGCGCGCCCATCAAGCCGCCGGCGAGCGCTAGCTCGTCGATATCCGGCGGCACTTTTTGCGTCGCGCAATAAGACACCGCGGGAATCGTGCCGACCACGATGGCGACTTCCAGCGGCTTTCCCAACTTGCGGCATTTTTCCCAATGGGTCGATAAATCCTGCGGCGTGCCGGACATGAGGCCGGTCGTCGTCGGCCCTTTGATCAAGCCGCGATAGTTGCCGACGTTTCGTTTGCCGGTTTCCGGATCTTTGGTGATCCAATGTCCCGCAGTGATGTACGGCCCGTTATCGAAGCCAGGCGTCGACATGGGCACGGCGAATTCCATCAAACCGCCGTGCTCGAGCAGTCGATCGCCTTTGTGGATTTCTTCCTGGCACGAGCCGGATGGGACCACGATCGGCTCGATCAAATGATCCATTGCGTAGATCCAGCGGTCGGCGACTTCGTCCGGCTGGCATTTAAGACCCAGGCAATAAATCGCTTCGGAGCCCGAAAGCCCGCCGACGAGCACTTGGCAGTTGTACTTGCGCTTCTTGCCATCCGTGACGTTGTCAAATAAGAAGCCGCGCCGTGCCTCTTCGGGGATGCCGCCTCGGAATTGCCAGCGAACCAAGGGCTGGAGCTCGCTATCTTTATTAATTTCTTTATGCACGCGGTAGAGTTTATTATTCGCATCTAGAGCCGCGATGAACTCGCGCAAATCGTCATAGGGTTTGGCAAAATTCATAGGACTTTTGTCTATGCTGTTTTGCCGTTTTTCGCAAGCTTGTCAGGAGAAATTGGCTTGCAAACATGGTACGATCGGTAAAATTTACAAACCTTTCGGACCATGGCGCTCAAAATCTTTAATACCCTTAGCAATGAAAAGGAAGCATTCGTCCCGCTCACGCCGGGGCGAGTGCGCATGTACGTGTGCGGCGTAACAGTTTACGATTCGGCGCACCTGGGGCATTGCCGGTTTTTGATTACTTTCGACGTGATCTGCAGGTATCTCCGCTTCATCGGCTTTGACGTTACCTATGTGCGTAACTTTACCGACGTCGACGACAAGATTATCAAGCGCGCCAACGAAGAGCAGGTGAGTTGTGAGGCGATCGCCGATCGTTACATCGCGGAATTTCGCAACGACAGTGCCGCCTTGGGACTGATCGCTCCGAATCTTGAACCACGCGCGACCGGGCATATCGCCGAAATCATCGAAATCATCAAGCAGCTCGAAGCCAAAGCGCTGGCTTATCGAATTGACGGAGACGTGTTTTTTTCCGTCGCTGGATTCGAGAACTATGGTAAACTGTCGGGCAAGAATGTCGACGAGCTGGAAGCGGGCGCGCGGGTCGAAGTCGACGAGCGCAAGCGTTCCCCGCTCGACTTCGCGTTGTGGAAATCGAGTAAACCGGGAGAACCGACATGGGAGAGTCCGTGGGGACCGGGCAGGCCGGGGTGGCACGTCGAATGTTCGGCCATGAGCACAAAGTATCTCGGACAGCCGTTCGACATTCACGGCGGCGGACGGGATCTCATTTTTCCCCATCATGAAAACGAGATCGCGCAATCGGAAGGAGCATCGGGTAAGCCGCTGGCGCGCTTCTGGGTTCACAATGGCTTTCTCAATATCAATCAGCAAAAAATGTCGAAGTCTCTCGGCAATTTTTTTACCATCGGCGAGATTCTCAAGGACTTCGATGCCGTCGCTCTGCGCCACTATTTTCTCTCGAGCCAATATCGAAGCCCGATGGATTTCTCGACGGACGGACTGACCGAAGCGGCGCGGGCCGCGGATCGCATTTACGAAACGTTGGCGCGGGTGGATCGCTCGACGGGCGGAATTGCGCAAGCCGTTCCTGACGCGACTTTGATCGAGGCATTTCGGCAAGAAATGGATGACGACTTCAATACGGCGCGAGCTTTGGCGTTGATCTTCGACGAGGTGCGGGCGCTCAATCGCCGGCTGGATGACAAACAAATCAAAGGAATCGAATCCAGAGCCGCCGCGCTGCGTTCCATGTGTGATACCCTCGGATTGTCCCAGTCGGGATATTTCGATCGCAAAAAGGAGCGTTTCCTAAGACAATCCCACACGACCGCGCTTGAGATTGACGAGCTCATTGTGCGGCGCAATCGGGCGCGCCAGGGCAAAAATTGGCAGGAAGCGGATCGAATTCGCGAAGAGCTGCAGCAGAAGGGAATACTATTGGAAGATACAGCCAAGGGCACGACGTGGAAGGTTAGGTGACAGCCGCAAGGTTTTATCGGTGGTTGTTATTTTTCGGGACCCCTTGCCTCGCCCTGTGCGCTGGCTTCTCGGGCTATGCACAAGAGCAGCCGGGGGCGCCGTCGCGCGGCGGCCAGCCGGAGTTGAGTCTTAGTAAATCGATTAACAGCCGCGAATTTCAGGGCCGACAATATGAAGGCGAAGAGCGCCAGATCGGACGGGGCGATTCGCTGTGGCGGATCCTGGTCGAGGAAAAAGGTTTGCCGGGGCAAAAATTCCGCAGTTACCTGGTCGTCATTCGCGGCTTAAACCCGCAGCTAAAAAACCTCGAGATCTTGCGCGTCGGCGATAAAATTTTTGTGCCGCTGCGGCTGGAAGACGCGGGCGATCCGCGGCGGCGCCCCGATACAGGGGTCGAGCGGAGTCAGCCGGGAACGGCGACAACGATAAATTATCGCGTGAAAGCCGGCGAACATCTATATCAGATATTGCGGGATCAGCTGAAACTGACCGAAGAGCGAAAACTGGCGCAGTACTATTTGTTAATCAAAGATCTCAATCCGGAACGAAAAGATTGGGACACACTTGTCGAGGGCGAGATCATTCGTTTGCCTACGATTGGAACCGGACTTCAGGCCGTAACGACTGAGGCTGGCAGGACTCCGGCCGTTGTACGAGCGCCCGGAACCGCTTCAGTGGCGGACCCGAAGAAACAAGGTGAGGCTAAAATCGGTGCGGCGCCGTTTGATGTGCGCCAAGCGCTTCGTGCACCGGCTAAGGAAAATATGCCGTTGTTTGCCAAGATCGTCGAAGCTGTGGGCAACGAAGTGGAGCAGAGCGGCGAAGAGGTCGTCAAGTTAAAGGACGGAACCATTCGGTTTGAAAGAAGTGCATACCCGGTAATCTATAATTCAGCGCTGCGACAAAGATTGATCATCGATCCCGACGGCAAGGTTCCCGCATCGCTCACGTCGAAGTTGAACGATCCAAGTACCGGTACTTCGATACTGCCGATGGTTAACGGTGTTTCCATTCAGGATGCGGTTGGCCAATTGCTTGCCGGCCTCGGCTATCAACTTCTGCCGACGGATCGTTCGGTCGTGATCCAAGAAGACGGGGTGACCTTTGAAGCAAAGGGGAACTGGACGGTCTTGGCTCCCGAGGTGAGTAACAAAACCCAAGAAGTCTACGTGATCAATGTTACGGAACAGTCAAATGAGGTCCCTGACTACCTGCAATCTGAGCTAGCAAAGCAGGGGTTGCATCTGCGCGACGTCGTGTTGCCATCGCAATCAAACGCACAGCTAAAGTTGGCCGAAATTATTCCGCCCGGGAGTAGCTCGGCTCAAGTCAAAAATTGGCCGCGGGAAAAACAGGAAATTGTCGATGCGTTGCTCTTGTCTTACAGCATCACATTCGGCGTTGACGAAAGCTTATCGGTCGAGGTTGGTGCCGGAATGCGCATTGACACCCGTGCGGACCGACTATTCGAGCTCGGCGGGCAGCGCAGAGCGCTGTTCTTCCACGGCGTGGACCCGGAAATGCGCAAATCATTGCAAGACAAACAAGGCATAAGTACGATCGATCTCGATCTTCGGTCGCTGTCGACACGCGAGCTGATCTCGCGCATGTTGAATTTACTCGGCGACCAAGCTGTGTACCAAGAGCACCGTTTCCCGGCCGCCGCCGGTTCCACTCGAGACCGAATTACGGTGAAGGCTTGGGGATTTCAGCCGACAAAGAAGCCGATGTTCTTGACTGATCGGCAGATCCCGGCCGCGCTGCAGCGATTCTTTTTTGAAAAGGGACTGGAAATTATCTATTTTCAATAAGCGACTAAAATCCTCGAGCGCCTGTAGCTCAACTGGACAGAGCATCAGACTTCGGATCTGAGGGTTGGGGGTTCGAATCCCTCCAGGCGCGCCAACTTGCACGCAAAATCTAAAGCTCTTTCTAGTCGTTGCTACCATTTTGCTACCACTTCAGTCGCTCGCTGCCGCTTCCCGCTCGGTTTCCCGTTTTTCTGATACCTCGATGTCCAGCTTATCAACCGCCGCTCGGTTTCCGCCCGGCACTAAATGGCCATAGGTGTCGACCGTTATTTGAATCGAGCTGTGCCCCATCTGCTCTTTGACGTAGGCCAACGATTCACCTTGCTCGATCAGCAGGGAAGCGAAGGTATGGCGAAGATCATGGAACCGAACGCGTCGCAGTTTGGCATCGGTCAACAACCGGTTGAAGACCTTTCGCACATTGCTTGGATCCAACTGCGTCCCGCCGCG
>WNGI01005633.1_pt1 | contig 11317 bp, 7 predicted proteins | sample 5400621 | NCBI WGS metagenome assembly WNGI01 (sample SAMN13153374, study PRJNA577476) | soil metagenome | isolation source: 20 cm soil or saprolite under Garry oak tree replicate 1 | place: USA:California | collected 2016-06-15
TTTCGCCGGTGACGTTCCTCGAACGCAGCGCGACGATCTGGCCGAATCGCGTTGCAGTTCGCCATGGTCGGCTCGCGTATACGTATCGCGAATTCGAAGCACGCTGCCGGCGCTTGGCTTCTGCCCTGGCGGGCCGCGGTGTCGGGCGCGGCGATACGGTCGCCGTGATGGCCGCAAACACGCCCGCGCTGCTCGAAGCGCATTACGCCGTGCCGGCGTTAGGCGCTGTCCTCAATGCGCTCAATACGCGGCTCGACGCGCGGACGATCGCGTTCTGCCTCGATCACGGCGAAGCGCGCGTGCTCATAACCGATCCCGAATTCGCACCGAGCATTCGGACGGCGCTCGACGCGACGCAACGAGAATTGCTGGTCGTCGACATCGATGATGCCGAAGGTCCCGGCGGGGAATATTTGGGCAAGTTGACCTACGAAGCGTTTCTACGCGAAGGCGATGCCGATTTCGCGTGGGCCGGCCCTTTGGATGAATGGGACTCGCTGTCGCTTCTCTACACATCGGGGACCACCGGCGACCCGAAGGGCGTTGTCTACCACCACCGCGGCGCGTATTTGAATGCGCTCGGAAACGCGCTTGCGTTTCGGCTCGACGCCGACAGCGTTTATCTGTGGACGCTGCCGATGTTCCATTGCAACGGCTGGACGTATACCTGGGCCGTTACGGCGGCGGGCGGCACCCATGTATGCCTGCGACGCGTCGAACCAGCGCGGATTTTCGCGGCGATCCGTGAGCATCGCGTCACCCACATGTGCGGAGCTCCGATCGTGCTCAACATGCTCGTCCATGCGCCCGACGACGTGAAAGTGCGCTTCGACCATCGTGTCGATGTCGCCACCGGCGGCGCCGCGCCGCCGTCGGCGGTGATCGAGTCGATGGCGGCAATGGGCTTTCACGTGACGCATCTCTACGGATTGACCGAATCCTATGGGCCGGCGACGCTTTGCGCATGGCAGAACGACTGGGACGCGCTTCCCGCGGCTGAGCGTGCGCAGCGAATGGCGCGACAGGGCGTGGCGATGCCGACGCTTGCGAACCTTCAGGTCGGCAATTCGGAGACCGCTGCGGCTCTACCCCGCGATGGATCGACGCTGGGCGAGGTGATGCTTCGCGGCAATACGATCATGAAAGGCTATTTCAGGAACCCAGCGGCAACTGCGGCGGCGTTCGCGGACGGCTGGTATCGGACCGGCGATCTCGCGGTCTGGCATCCGGACAACTACATCGAGATCAAGGACCGTTTGAAGGACATCATCATCACCGGCGGCGAAAACGTGAGCTCCCTCGAGATCGAGGAATGCTTGTATCGTCATCCGCAGATCATGGAAGCGGCGGTCGTTGCACGAGCGCATCCGCGTTGGGGTGAGACGCCGTGTGCGTTCGTGACGCTCAAGAGCGGCGCAGCGGAGATCGGCGCGAGCGATATCATCGCGTGGTGCCGAGCGCATCTCGCGCATTTCAAGGTGCCGACGACCGTTGTATTCGGGTCGCTGCCGAAGACCGTCACCGGCAAGATCCAGAAGTACCTGCTGCGCGAACGCGCCCGGGATCTCGTCGATTAGCACTCGTTGTGTAGGTCGTGCATGAGCTGTTCCGCTGCGATGCGCCCGCTCCGTACGGCCGCCTCGAGCGTGGCGGGGAATGTTTGATCGGTGTAATCGCCGGCGAGATAAATTCCCGCAGCAAGTCGACCAGGCTGCGGTCGCGCGGCAGTCGGCGTGCAGGAATACGTCGCCCGCTTTTCGGCGATCACTTGCGACCATGTGACGCGCGGCAGACCAGGGCGAAGCCGCCGCAACTGCGCGTCGACCGCTTGCGTGAGCGCGTCGTTTTTGAGCGAAGTGTGCGCTCCGCGACCGCTGATGACCACGGCGAGGAGGGCGGCGAGCGCAGGGGCGGCGGCATTGGCGCGCGCGAGAATGTCTCGGCGGTCGAATATCCACTGGCCCGGCGTATCGTCGAGTTGCACCAGTCCTGTGGGCATATCGAACGATTCTCCATAACCGAGATACACGGTGACGATCGGTTCCCATTCGAGCCGATCAACCTGTTCGATTGCACGAGCAACGGAGCCATCAGAGCGGACCGAGGACCCGAACGCGCGCGAAAGCTGATGCGGCGCGACGGCGACAATCGCCGACGGCGCGCGGATCTCCGCGTCCTCGCTTCGAACGATGAGGCTGCGCTCGACAGCATCCACGATTGTTGCCTCGGCGCGCAGATGAATGTCATGACCGTTTGCGGCGAGCCAACGCGCGATCGCGTCGGGAAACAGTCCCGCAAGATCCGTCGATGGCAAGAGCATGTCGCTCGCGCCGTCTGCACCGTCGAAGGCAGCCCGCAAAACGTTCGCGAAGATCTGCGCCGATGCACGGACGGGCGGCGTGTTGAGCGCGGAAAGGCAAAGCGGCATCAACAAACGCTCACGAGCGCGCGCGGGCGCCGCGGCGATCAACTCTGCGGCAGTCATCTCCGCGTCGACCCGATAGGCACGCTTTCGCAACGCAGCGAACCAGCGCGCCGTGGCGACGCGATCGCGCCACGACAAGCCGCGCGCGGTCATGAGGCCGGCAAAGAGCGCGAATGGCGGGGGGAAACGCCAGGCGCGAAGCGCAATGGCGTCGCGTTGCGCTTCGGCAAACGGCGAAATCTCGAGCGGCCGCTGGACGAACGGCACTTCGGTCGCGGCATTTACGAACGCGAGACTTTGCTGTGTTTCGGCATAGGCGCCGAGTAAGACATGCTGCCCGTTGTCGAGCGGCATTCCGTCGCGCACGACTCGCCGTGCACGCCCCCCGAGCTCCTGAGCCGTTTCATATAGCGCAACGCGGTATCCGCCCTTGGCGAGCGTAAGCGCCGCCGCGCAACCGGCCCAGCCGCCACCGATGATCGGAATCGTTATGCGTTCCTGCGCGCGGTCTTCCATGCGATCCACAGCTTCCGCAGCGGAGTAAGCGACGTCCGTCGATCGAGCACGTTGAAGCCGTCGCGAGCGATCTCGTCAAGGAGCGTCTGGTAGATCGCCGCCATGATCAAGCCCGCGCGCTGCGAACGGCGATCGCGCGCGTCGAGCTTCGCAAGCGCTCGCGCATACCATCCACGCGTACGGTCAGCTTCGAAATCCATCAGCCGGCGAAACGCGTCGGTTCCTTTGCCGCCGAGCAATGACGAGGGCGCGACGCCGAAGCGCGCAAGATCGTCTTGGGGCAAGTAGATGCGTCCTCGACGCGCGTCCTCGCCGACATCACGAAGAATGTTCGTCAGCTGAAACGCGATGCCGAGATCGCGCGCATAGACGCGGGTGTCGGGATGATCGTAGCCAAAGATCTCGGCGGACATGAGCCCGACAACGCCGGCAACGCGATGGCAATATTGTTCAAGCGCTGCGAAATCGAGATATCGATTCTGCTCGAGGTCCATCGTCATGCCGTCGATGATCGTCTGGAAATGTGCTTCGGGGAGCGCGTAGCGCGTGACGACGGCTTGCAGTGCGCGCCCGACAGGGTGTCGCGCCGTTCCGGCGTAGGTGAGTCCGATTTCCTGCCGCCACCAAGCGAGCTTCGCACGCGCGATGTCGGGATCGCTCATGTTGTCGACGACGTCGTCGACTTCGCGGCAGAACGCGTACAACGCCGTGATCGCACCGCGGCGTTCGGGCGGGAGAAAGAGAAAGCTGTAATAGAAGCTCGAGCCGCTTTGTGCGACGCGGTCGCGGCAATACTTGTCGGGAGTCATACCGACGCCGGACGCGAGGACGTGCGCCGCGGCACGACGGCGCGAAACGCCACGGCGATCCAATCGTGCGCGGTAAGGCGAGGCGGTGCCTTGAAGACATCGCCGTCCCGCGCATCGATTCGATCCAATACGCGCAAACCGCCGGCGATGATCGCTTTGAGCTCGAGTGCCAGGCGAAACGGTAATGCGCGCGTCAACGGGCGGCCGGCGTCGAGCAACGCGCGCGCCCGAGCTGTTTCGAACGCCAACAAAGCGCGCCATTTTTCATCGGCGCGGCCGTCCGCGATCTGCGACTCGGCGATATCGAATCGCGCCATATCTTCCTGCGGCACATAGATTCGGCCGCGTTGGTAGTCCGCAGCAACGTCCTGCCAAAAGTTGGTCAGCTGCAACGCCGTGCAGATCGCATCGCTCGCCGTAAAAAGGACGGGCGTCTGTGCGCCGGACGGCACACCGTACACCGCGAGTACGAGGCGACCAATCGGATTGGCGGAGCGGCGACAATAATCGAGCAAATCAGCAAACGTCGCGTAGCGCTTGACGGTCACGTCCTGCGTAAACGCGCTCAGCAAGTCGCGAAACGGGTGCAGCGGCAGCGCATGAGCGCGGACGGCGAGCGCGAGATCGGCCAGGAGTGTGGGCGTGCCGCCGCCTTCGATGACATCGAGCGCATTTCGATAGGACTCAAGGGCCGCAAGGCGCGCGGGCACGTCGCCGTCGCCTTCGTCCGCAATATCGTCGGTCGCGCGGGCGAATCGGTAAATCGCCACGATCGCGCCGCGATAGCGCGCCGGAACCATCTTCGAAGCGACGGGAAAATTTTCGTAATGACCGACCGACACACGCTGGACCGGAAACGCGGCAAACAAACTGATTGATGGGCACTGAAATCGCCCCACCGGTGGCCGCGATCGGTGGCGGCAGATTACAGGTTCGACTATACTTATCGGTTTGGCGACGGCGGCTGCAGCTCGCGAAAGTGGCGGAATTGGTAGACGCACCAGCCTTAGGAGCTGGCGGGGCAGCCCGTGGGGGTTCGAGTCCCCCCTTTCGCACCAAAAGATTCCGCCAATGAGCGCAGGAATCTAGCAAGGATTGCCAACGCATGCAAACCACATTGGAATCACTCGATCAGCTCACGCGCCGCTTGAACGTCGCGGTACCCGTTGCGCACATCGAAGGCGAGGTGCAGAAGCGGCTTGCGCGACTTGCCAAGACTGCGAAGGTTGCCGGCTTTCGTCCGGGCAAGGTGCCGCTCAAGATGGTGGCGCAGCAATACGGCCAGCAAGTCCGCTCGGATGTCATTTCAGACGCCATCAACGAAGGCTTCAACGACGCCGTGCGTGCCCAGAACTTGCGCGTCGCGGGCTATCCTCGGATCGAGCGGCGCGACGATTCCGCTTCATCGCAAGAAGCGCTGGAGTTTTCCGCCGTATTCGAGGTGTACCCCGAGGTCTCCATTCCCGATGTGGCGGGCACGGTGGTCAACCGTCCCAAAGCGGAAGTGACCGCGTTGGACATCGATCGCACGCTCGAAGTATTGCGCAAGCAGAAGACGACGTTCGCCCCGACCGCACGGGGTGCACAGACCGGCGATCGAATCATTGTCGATTTCACGGGCACTATCGACGGCGTCGCGTTTCCCGGCGGCCAGGCGCAGGATTTTCCGATCACGATCGGCGAAGGACGCATGCTCCCCGACTTCGAGACGGCCACGACCGGCATCGTGGCAGGCGAGACACGGACGTTTTCGCTGACATTTCCCGCCGAATACCACGGCAAGGAAGTGGCCGGCAAACTGGCGCACTTCACGTTGACTGCAAAAGAGGTCGCCGAGGCGCGCGTGCCGCCGCTCGATAACGCGTTCGCGAAGGCGTTCGGCATCGCGAGCGGAAATGTCCAGGAGCTGCGCACCGAGGTCGAAGCGAACCTGAAGCTCGAGCTCAAGCGCAAGATCGAGAATGTCGTCAAGGAGCAGGCGCTCAAGGGATTACGCGAGCAGGCGCAATTCGCGTTGCCTCAGTCCCTCGTGCAGATCGAAGCGCAAGGTCTGATGCAACGGATGGCGCAAAATTTGCGGCAGCAGGGCGTCAAGGCGGAAGACATCAAGTTAGAAGTGGAGATGTTTCGAGCTCAAGCGGAGCACCGCGTCGCGCTGGGATTGATCGTCGGCGAGCTCGTGCGTAACGAGGGTCTCCAGGCGCGGCCTGAACAGGTGAAGTCAATGGTGCAGGAGGTGGCGCAAACGTACGAACAACCCGAGGCGGTCGTCCGCTGGCACTTCGAAAAGCGCGAGCGCCTTGCGGAGTTCGAAGCATTGGCGGTCGAGCAGAACGTCGTCGATTGGGTACTCGCGCGAGCGCGCGTGAACGACGTCCCGACGACGTTCGAGGCGTTGATGGCGCCCGCCAATGCTTAATGCACCGAGCAAATTGATCGAATCCTTTCGCCAATTGCACTCTCGGTCCTTGACGTCGGCGCTGCGCGGTCCCATCTTCACAGGTCCTGACGCTGCGGCACGCGGGCGTCTTCTCCCATTTTTCGAAGGACAGCATTGATGAACGACACAAGGGCACTCGGGCTCGTGCCAATGGTCATTGAACAAAGCGGGCGTGGAGAGCGCGCGTATGACATTTATTCGCGGCTCCTCAAGGAGCGTGTTGTATTTCTGGTCGGTCCGGTCGACGACAACACGGCCAATCTGATCGTCGCGCAAATGCTGTTCCTGGAATCTGAAAATCCCGACAAGGACATTCATTTCTACATCAACTCACCGGGCGGGTCGGTGTCTGCCGGCATGGCGATTTTCGATACGATGCAGTTCATCAAGCCCGACGTTTCGACGTTGTGCGTCGGGATGGCGGCGTCGATGGGCGCGTTTTTGCTTGCGGCCGGAGCCAAGGGCAAGCGCTTCGCGCTTCCCAATTCCACTGTCATGATTCATCAGCCGTCAGGCGGCTTCCAAGGCGCGGTCTCCGACATCGAGCGCCATGCGCAGTTCGTGATCGACCTCAAACAGCGGTTCATCGCACTGATGGCACAGTTCACTGGTCGTTCGAAGGAGCAGGTCGAGCGCGACCATGATCGAGACAATTTCCTCTGGGCCGACGCGGCGAAGCAGTACGGGATCATCGACGAGGTCTTGCAAAAACGGGTGTGATCCGCGTAAAGTGACCCTGCACCCTATCGACGCACACGATTGCGGACTTATCTAAGTGGCTGACAAATCCGCCGGCGACAAGCTTTTATATTGCTCTTTCTGCGGCAAGAGCCAGCATGAGGTGCGCAAGCTGATTGCCGGCCCCTCGGTGTTCATTTGCGACGAATGCATCGAGCTTTGTAACGACATCATCCGCGAGGAAGGCGCCGGCAGCGAGGCCGCCCGCGCCGACCGGAACAAGCTTCCGACGCCGCACGAAATCCGCCAGATCCTCGACCAGTACGTCATCGGCCAGGAACCGGCGAAGAAAATTCTTTCCGTCGCCGTTTATAACCATTACAAACGGCTGGAGTCGGGCGCGAAGGATGATGACGTCGAGCTCGCGAAGTCGAACATTCTGCTGATCGGTCCGACCGGTTCCGGCAAGACGCTGCTTGCGCAAACGCTGGCGCGGCTGCTCGATGTGCCGTTCGTGATCGCCGATGCAACGACGCTGACCGAGGCGGGCTACGTCGGCGAGGATGTCGAGAACATCATCCAGAAACTGTTGCAGAAATGCGACTACGACATCGAAAAGGCGCAGCGCGGCATCGTCTACATCGATGAGATCGACAAGATTTCCCGCAAGAGCGACAACCCGTCGATCACGCGCGACGTTTCCGGCGAAGGCGTCCAGCAGGCGCTGCTCAAGCTGATTGAAGGTACGATCGCCAGCGTCCCGCCGCAGGGCGGTCGCAAACATCCGAATCAGGAATTCGTCCAGGTCGACACGACGAACATCCTGTTCGTGTGCGGCGGCGCGTTCGACGGGCTCGAGAAGATCATCCGTCAGCGGACGGCAAAGACGGGCATCGGTTTTGGCGCCGAGGTGGCGAGCCCGGATGACCGCAGGAACATGACCGTGCTGTTGCGCGAGACAGAACCAGAGGACTTGATCAAGTTCGGATTGATCCCGGAGTTCGTCGGCAGATTGCCGGTCGTGGCGACGCTCGATGAGCTCGACGAAGCAGCATTGATCGAGATCCTCGTCGAGCCGAAGAACGCGCTGATCAAGCAGTACCACAAGATGTTCCGGATGGAAGGCGTCGAGCTCGAGGTGCGCGAGCTGGCGCTACGGGCAATCGCACGGCGAGCGCTCGCCCGCAAGACGGGCGCCCGCGGATTGCGCTCGATATTGGAGCAAGTGTTGCTTGACGTGATGTACGACTTGCCGTCGCTTTCCAATCTTTCCCGCGTCATCGTCGACGAGTCGACGATCAACAACGACGGCAAGCCGCTGTTGATGTTCGCGGATGCCCATTATTCCGTCGGCGCGGCGTAGAGCGCTCGTCCTGCCAGGATCGCGTCGCGCCGGACGTAATAACTGCTCAGATTGAAGCGTCGGCTAGCGACGCTTGACCTTCGCGTCCCGGTAATCATCCAAGCCTCTTTCTGGTTCCTTCCGTCGGCGACCGGGGCTAGGTACTGGCTACTTGCGGCCGGGGAGAACCCGGCTTCCGCACTCGGCTAGAATGACTTCAACGGATTGCCTTTCGCGTCGGCGGGTTTCCGAAATCGCCCATTCGAGTTGTATTGAACGGGTTGACGCGATCAAGGCACGCGTTTTGCACGTGCTTTCCAGCGACGTACGCCGCACCGGCTGTATTTGCGTTAACTTGCAATAAGCCTACGCATATTGCGGTCTTTCTGCGTCGGGCGGCACTTTGGCTTGACAGCGACCCTCGGCGGCCCCATTTTCAATCAGCGATCATTTACCGAGACTCGAATGCCCACAGACCTCCTTCCGTCCACCGACATCACAGCGTTGCCGTTGTTGCCATTGCGCGACGTCGTGGTGTTCCCGCATATGGTGATGCCGTTGTTTGTCGGGCGCCCCAAATCGATCAAGGCGCTCGACGTGGCAATGGACGCCGGAAAGCACATTCTGCTTGTCGCGCAGCGTCAAGCGGCAAAGGACGACCCCGCCGCCGACGATCTCTACGATATCGGCACCGTCGCGACCGTTTTGCAGATGCTGAAGCTGCCCGACGGCACCGTTAAGGTGCTGGTCGAGGGTACGCAGCGCGCGCGGATTGTGCGAGTCGAGGAGCGCAGCGAATATCTCGCCGCGGACGCGCAGGCGATCCCGGGCGATGCCGGTCAACCGCACGAGATCGAAGCGATGCGACGCGCGCTGCTCGCGCAGTTCGATCAATACGTCAAGCTCAACAAGAAGATTCCCCCGGAAATCCTTACCTCGATGTCGGGTATCGACGATGGCGGCCGGTTGGCCGACGCGATCGCCGCGCATTTGCCGCTCAAGCTCGAACAGAAGCAGCAAATCCTCGAGATGAGCGAAGCGGGCAAGCGGCTCGAGCACTTGTTGGGTGTGCTCGAAGGCGAAGTCGACATCCTTCAAGTTGAAAAGCGCATCCGCGGCCGCGTCAAGCGCCAGATGGAGAAGAGCCAGCGCGAGTACTACCTGAACGAGCAGGTCAAGGCGATCCAGAAGGAGTTGGGCGAAGGCGACGAAAACGCCGATCTCGACGAGATGGAAAAGAAGATCAAGGCCGCCCGGATGTCGAAGGAAGCGGAGACCAAGGCGCTGTCGGAGATGAAAAAGCTCCGGATGATGTCGCCGATGTCGGCCGAGGCGACCGTCGTGCGCAATTACATCGATACGCTGTTGGGCCTCCCTTGGCGCAAAAAGAGCAAGATCAGCAAGGACCTTGCCAACGCGGTGAAGGTGCTCGACGCCGATCATTACGGCCTCGAGAAGGTCAAGGAACGGATCGTCGAATATCTTGCGGTCCAACAACGCGTCGATCGTTTGAAGGGACCGATTCTCTGCCTCGTCGGACCACCCGGCGTCGGCAAGACATCGCTCGGACAATCCGTTGCGCATGCGACGGGTCGTAAATTCGTCCGCATGAGCCTGGGCGGTGTGCGCGATGAAGCCGAGATTCGCGGCCATCGTCGCACCTACATCGGCTCGATGCCCGGCAAGATCCTGCAGAACATGACGAAGGTCGGTGTGCGCAATCCGCTGTTCCTGCTCGACGAAGTCGACAAGATGGGCATGGACTTCCGCGGCGATCCGTCGTCGGCGCTGCTCGAAGTGCTCGACCCCGAGCAGAACAACACGTTCGTCGATCACTACGTGGAGGTCGAGTACGACTTGTCGGATGTGATGTTCGTCGCAACGGCCAACACGATGAACATTCCGGCGCCGCTGCTCGACCGGATGGAAGTGATCCGTCTTTCGGGCTACACCGAAGACGAAAAGATCGCGATCGCGCGGCAATACCTGTTGCCGAAGCAGATGAAGAACAACGGCATTCGGTCCGAAGAGCTGCACGTTGCCGAAAGCGCGTTACGCGACATCGTCCGTTATTACACGCGCGAAGCTGGCGTGCGCAATCTCGAGCGCGACATCAGCAAGATCTGCCGCAAGGTCGTCAAGGCGCTGTTGCTGAAAGAGAGCGAAGGCAAGGCGCGTCGTGCAAAAGGTCCGGTTGATATCAACTCGAAGAATCTCGACAAGTATCTCGGCGTTCGCCGCTTCACGTACGGCATCGCGGAGCGCAAGAACCAGGTGGGTCAGGTCACAGGGCTCGCGTGGACCGAAGTCGGCGGTGATTTGCTGACGATCGAAGCGGTGTCGTTGCCCGGTAAAGGCAAGACAACGACGACCGGCAAGTTGGGCGAGGTGATGAATGAGTCGATCGCGGCCGCGTTGTCTGTCGTTCGGAACCGCTCGCGTCACCTCGGCATTCCGACGGACTTCTACACGAAGACCGATCTGCATATCCACTTGCCAGAGGGTGCGACGCCCAAGGACGGGCCATCGGCAGGCGCGGCCGTTTGCACAGCGATCGTGTCGATCCTGACAGGCATACCGGTGCGCTGCGATGTGGCGATGACGGGTGAGATCACGCTGCGGGGCGAAGTGCTGCCGATCGGCGGGCTCAAGGAAAAATTGCTGGCGGCGGGTCGTGGTGGCATCAAGACAGTGCTGATCCCGGAAGAGAACGTGAAGGATCTTGTCGAAATTCCGGACGAGATCAAGAATCGTCTCGACATCCATCCGGTGCGTTGGATCGAGCAGGTCTTGGAACAAGCGCTCGAATCGCAACCGGTGCCGTTGCCCGAAGAAAAGGACAAGGCCGAAGAGGCGGTGCCGCCCGCGACACCGACGGACGACAGCGCTGCCGTCATCAAGCATTGACCTCGCAAACAGGGGAAACGGGTCAGTCGGCGCTAGCCTTGGCCTACGCTTGCGGCCGGGTTGACCAATGCGGCCGCTGTGCTGCGACCGGAGGGGGAGCAATGTGCGCCTTGGGGCAGCCCTGCGACGCACATAAGATGCATGCGGGCGTTTTCTTGCTGACGCCTGCTAGGGAGCATTCGTGAACAAATCCGAAATGA
>WNGI01013956.1_pt1 | contig 11317 bp, 12 predicted proteins | sample 5400621 | NCBI WGS metagenome assembly WNGI01 (sample SAMN13153374, study PRJNA577476) | soil metagenome | isolation source: 20 cm soil or saprolite under Garry oak tree replicate 1 | place: USA:California | collected 2016-06-15
GAGAAGAGTCAACGAGACATCGATCGGCACCTGCTGCGAATCGGGAAGCTCCGCCCACGCCGTCTCATCGTACGGCTTGATCGTCGGCTCTTCCTCGGTCAGGGCCAGTTTGAAGCGCGTGTAAGCGTTCAGATGGCTATCGGGTACGTGATGAACTACCTGTTTCACGGTCCACCCGCCCGGACGGTATCGAGTCTCCAACTGATCGTGCGACAATCCGGCAACCGCCGATCTCAGCGCGCCGGGAGCGTCAGCGATTTCGGCGATCAGCCTGGGATAATCAGACTCGCTGACAGGCGCATCCCAGTCGAACTTGCCGACAGGATAGCGAAGGTCAGTCTCGGATGCTGTAGTAGTCATTTAACCGCACCCCTCGACCCACTCGACTTCGGGCATCCGCCCCGCGCGGAACATCGTGACCCGCTTGCCGTCGGTCTCGAAAACGATCGCCTTGCCGGCGCTGGCGCTGTCGCCCTTCACGGTCATGTAGTGGCCGCCTTCGATGTACTTATGCGGCTGGATCTGCAGCTCGTCCCCGTAAACGCTCTTCACCCGGTCTTCGGTGTCGCCGATTTTCACGCCATCCTCGGTCGTGACCGTGCCAGTATCCACATCGATGCGCGCGATCTTTCCCTTCACCACCATCACGTTCACGCCGAAAGGAATACCGGCGCCGACCGCGGGAAAGACGAAGTCGCAGGCGGATTTCATGTCCGGCCGTTCGTTCACGAGGCCCATGTTGACGGCCTCGGCGAGCGTCATGCCGATCTGAAGCTGACCAAGCCCTTCTTCGCTGAGCGCGAGGTCGCTGACCGTATCGCGCGCGGCGCCGTTGGGACCAGTTCTCCCCTTCACCGCCGTGTCGTCTTCTTTCGCGCACGCCGACGCGAGCGTGGCGAGGAGCAGGGCGCACAGGCAGGAGCTTCGTACCGATAGCTGGCTATTCATTTATCGTCCTCCACCCCGACACCTCAAGGGCGCCGGTGATTAGGTACCAACCTGATGGAATCTCTCCTGATACCGCGTGATCGACTCGTTGATCACGCGCGCCGCCACTTCGCTCTTCTCCCATCCCACGATCTCGACGCGGCGACCCTCCAGGTCCTTGTAGATATGAAAGAAATGCTCCACTTCCTTCAAATAATGCTGCGAGAGATCCGCAATGTCGAAATACTCGTGGTAGTACGGGTCGTGGCACGGCACTGCCAGAATCTTGTCGTCGGGCTCCCCGCGGTCGAGCATCTTGAGGACTCCGAGCGGCCGGCAGTCGATCTGACAACCAGGAAACGTGGGCTCATTGATGCGGACGAGAATGTCCAGCGGATCCCCGTCCTCGTGCAGAGTGCGCGGGATGAAACCGTAGTCGCCGGGATAGTGCATGGAGGAATACAGAACCCGATCGAGCCGGATCAGTCCGGACTGTTTGTCCAGCTCGTATTTGTTGCGGCTGCCGCTGGGGATCTCGATCAGGGCGGTCACCTGCTCGGGAGGATGAATACCCGCCGGCAGATCGTGCCACGGATTTATCACGTGGTGACTCGATCCATGGTTCCCTTGTAGCTCATTGGCTCTGCGGCGACGCCGAAGTTGCTCGCAGTGAGCTCGGCAACGCGCTCCATCTGCGCGGAGGACAGGTCGGGCTTGTCCGAGGCTTCCGCGAATTCCTTGAGCTGCTCGACGTCATAAATGTTGGGCAACGTCGTGACGACGAACGGCTCGGCAAGGAGCCACTTGAGCGCGGCCTGACCAAGGGTCATCTGCGTAGTGAGGAAATCGAGCGTGCGCACCTTCCTGACTCCGTTGGTGAGCCACGAACGCGGGCGATGACGGCGGTGATCGTTCGGGGGGAATACTGTATCCTCCGTGTATTTTCCCTCGAGCATTCCCGACGCATGCGTTACGCGAATGTTGAAGCAGCAGTCCGGCGCGTGTTCCCGGGCGGCATCGATCACCGCAGTGCCCGGGTGCTGCTCGAGCAGGTTCCAGATCATTTGAATGGTGCCGATGTCGCTCTCACGCTCGCACAACTCTACCGCCTCGTACAGCCAGCCAATGGCCGGTCCGAATGCGGCGCCCCAGGCGCGGATCAATCCTTCATCCCGCATCTCGCGCAACGACTGCCAGATCGTCGCATCGCGCACGTGCTCCATCTTGATGTTGTGTAGTTGTAGCACATCGATGTGGTCGGTCTCTAGTCGCTCGAGGCACTTGTCGACGGCGAAGCGCATGTAGTCGCGGTCGAATTTCTGGGGCAGCTCGCTTTGCCCGCGCCGAGCCGACTGCGCGGCAGGATCGTAGATGTCGTAGCCGATTTTCGTAGCGTACACGACCTGCTCGCGCTTGCCGCGAAAGGCATGCGCGAGCTGCCGCTCTCCGCGACCATTGCCGTAAGTGTCGGCGGTGTCGAAGAAGTTGATCCCGAAATCGCGGTGAGCGCTCCGCAGCATCTCCACCGCTTCATCGTCGGTCTTCTCGCCCCACCAGCCCGTCGAGAGAGTCCATGTGCCGAAGCCGACTTCGCTGACCTTTATGTCGGTGCCGGGAAAAAGCCTATAGCGCATTGATCCGGTGCGTCATGTTGAACCGTACAAGTTAACAAGACCCACTGGGAGAAGAGCTAGACCATCATCTGAGATTCTTGATCCACTCCACAATCGCGGGCGTCAGCTCAGGCACTATGGGAATCGTCGGATCGGTGTATAGCCGCAGCTGCGCCACCTTGTCGGCGGTTGCCGCCGCTCTGTAAACATGATTCGCCGCCGGAATCACGACGAGCTGCGCAGCCGGATGCGCCGCCTTGAGAGCGCGCGCATCTGCTTCAGAGACCTGAATGTCCCGACCACCCTGGACGATGAGTACCGGTACCTTCACGCGCGCGATCTCGGCCACCGGGTCGTACTTCGCCCACGTCTGCATGAACCTCCGGTTCGCCGGCAGGAGCAGCGATCTCAGAGCCGGGTGTACATCTCCCGCGTCTTCGCCGCGCAGGTAGCGCGCCGCCGCCGAATCCCATTTGACCAGCTCTCCAGGTGGCAGTCCCTTCGATATCTGCTCGCGTATGACCACCATTATGGGACGTCCGGCGCCGGAGAGCATCACGATTCCCGCCACTGGAGCGCCGCGATTGGCGGCCTGAAGCACGAGCTCGGCGCCCTCGCTGTGACCGACCAAGATGACTTTCGAGAATCGCCTGTCGCCGACCAGCGTCCTCGCGCCGGCGATCACATCGGCGATGAAATCATCGATCGAAGTTTTGGCGACGTCGATCTTCTGGAGATTGCCTCCGAGGACTCTCTTGTCGAAGCGGACCGACGCAATGCCCGCGTTTGCCAGCTGCCAGGCGAGGATGGCGTACAGGTTGGAGTTATTCTGCGCGCGCAAAGCTCCGGCGGAATTCCCGTTTCGATCAGTCGGCCCGGAGCCGGCAACTATCAGCGCCACCGGAATCTGGCGCCTCATCTTGGCGGGAAGCGTCAGTGTCCCGGGGAGGGTGAGCGTTCCGCTCTGGAACGTGAACGCGGTTTCGATGACGGTCCTCGGGGCCACCGTGTCGATCGCTGAAGGTGCTGTCGCGGTCTGAGCGTGAGCAGAAGTACCGATCGCGACGATCGATGAGAGCGACAGTGCGAAGCGGCTGGGAATTTTCATCGAGGTGAGGATTGAGGAACGGTCACTTCGTGGCGCGAGAAGGGCCCTGCTCCCGCTTCCATTCAACGTAGGAATAGACGAGTGCTCCGGCGCTGCAGAGCAATATCACCGTAAAGAGCACGACATGAGCCCATTGAACCCAGACAAACCCAGCGAGGAGCATGAGAACTCCCCCGGCGACGAAAATTCGACCGCCGAAGCGATGCGTTTTTTCCCAGACTCTGTCGCTCGAGAGCGTCCACGGCGTTCTCAGTCCAATGAACCAGTTGGGTCTGGCTCGCGGTAGGAGGTTGCCGATGACGATGAAGAGCGCGCCGATTCCTATCGGAAGTACACGCCGCATTTCAACCGGATAACCGAGGGCCGCGCGCAGCACAATGAGGTGGAGGCCGAGCGTGAACAGCATCAGTGAGATCATGATCCCTTCGAAGGCGCCGCCGAATTTCGCGTAGTTTTGGCCGCGGGGGTCGATCACCGGGAGAAAGCGAAACAATGCCCACATTCCGATCAGGAAAACAGGAATCATCCACGCCCCCCAAAACCGGCTGCTCCAGCCATTCGGCTGGCCCTCAACATTGAAGTGGGTCGGAATCGTGTCCGGCAGCCTCTGATAAACGACTGCCGTAGCGACGAACGCTGCGACCACGATCAGCAACGGAATCCATTTACGCATTTTTTCTCCGCGGGCGAAGCCACTTGATCAGATTTTCGACGACGTCCTGAAACACGGTGGTGTTGAGCTCGTACACGATGTGCTGACCGTTCCGCTCAGCCAGGATCAGCCCGGCGTCCTTGAGAACGCTCAGGTGGCGTGAGATCGTCGCCCAGCTGGTGCTGAACTTGTCCGCGATCTCACCCGAGGTGTGAGGTCCCGAGCGCAAGAGCTCGAGGATCTCCCTCCGGGTAGGATCGGACAGGGCGCGAAAGACATCGTTCATGATAGTTAGTTAATTAGCCAATCGTCTAATTATATCGCATGCGGCGAGGGCGTCAATGCTTTTCTCGCTCGATCAAAGTTTTCCGGCCGCTTCGGTCGCGAAATATGTGACGATGAAATCCGCTCCAGCACGGCGGATCCCCAGCAGCGATTCCATCATGACGCGATCCTTTTCAATCCACCCTCGATCCGCCGCCGCGCAGATCATCGCGTACTCCCCGCTCACCTGGTAAGCTGCGACCGGATATCCTGTTTCTGCCTTCACGCGCGCGACGATGTCGAGATACGGACCGGCGGGCTTTACCATCACAGCGTCGGCGCCCTCTTCTATGTCGCACAACACTTCGCGCATTGCTTCCTCCGCGTTACCGGGATCCATCTGGTATCCGCGGCGGTCACCCGTCTGCGGCGCTGATTCGGCCGCTTCGCGAAAGGGTCCGTAGTACGCCGACGCGTACTTCGCGGCGTAGCTGAGGATCGCGACTCCCGAGAGTCCGTTCTCATCGAGGGCGCCCCGTATCGCCTGGACGCGGCCATCCATCATGTCGCTCGGCGCAACTATGTCCGCTCCGGCGCGCGCGTGCGAGAGCGCGGCGCGCGAGAGCAGCTCGAGCGTCGCGTCGTTATCGACTTCGCCATTCTTGAGCACGCCGCAGTGACCGTGCTCGGTGTACTCGCACATGCAGACATCGGTGATCACGACGAGGTGCGGCACCTCTTTCTTGAGCGCGCACACTCCGCATTGAACCGCGCCCTTGTCGTCCCACGCAGATGAGCCGGTGGCGTCCTTTGTCTCGGGAATGCCAAAGAGAATGATTCCTCCAACCCCGGCTTTCGCCGCGGCTTCCGCGTCGCGCAGCATCTCGTCTACCGACGTCTGGTTCACGCCCGGCATCGAGCCGACGGGACGACGCAGCTTCTTCCCATCGCGAACGAACACGGGAAGAACGAGCTGCGCCGGAGCGAGATGCGTTTCGCGGACGAGATTTCGGAGCGCGGCGGTTCGGCGCAGCCGGCGCGGTCGGTATTGCGGAAAGCTGGACACTCTTACTCTGGTTGCGGAGCTGGAAGTTTGGTGACCTGGCGCAGCTCCACGAGCAGACTGGCGCCGCCACGGGAGCGAATCTCGGCGGCCAGTGCTTCGCCCGTCGACTCGGGTTGCTCGATGTCGAGCTCGCGGGATCCTCTGACAATGTGGCGGCCGCTCAGGTCCGCGAGCATACCATATAATGTAGGCCCATTTCCGGCGTCCATCACGAGCGCTCCGATCGGCACCTGACACCCGCCTTCGAGGGCCGACAAAAACGCGCGCTCGGCGCGGGTCGTGATCGAAGTCATCTTGTGGCTGAGCGGAAGCAGAAGGTCGCGCATCCTGGAGTCGTCGCTCCTCACCTGAATCGCGATTGCGCCCTGCCCGGCGGCGGGGAGCCACTCCGGCAGCTCGAGGAACATTGTAATCCGCTGCTCCACCCCGAGGCGGATCAAGCCGGCTGCTGCGAGAATCGCGGCGTGAACCGCCCCAGTCTCGACTTTCTTCAGTCGCGTTGGGACATTGCCCCGCAGCTCCACCGCCTCAAGATCAGGCCTGCGTGCGAGCAGCAGCGCGCGACGACGTAGGCTCGACGTCCCGACACGGGATCCGGCAGGCAAGTCCTCGAGATTCTCGGCCCCAGTGCCACGGTTGACCACCAGCACATCGCGCGGATCTTCGCGCTCGAGCTGCGCGATTATCTCCAATCCTTCAGTAAGCTCGGTTGGCAGATCTTTCAACGAATGCACCGCGCAGTCGATCTTGTTCTTCGTCAGCGCGACCTCGAGCTCGCGCGTGAACAATCCCTTGGCGCCGATCTCCGTCAACGGCTGGTCGAGCTTCTTGTCACCCGTCGTCTTGAACGTGACGAGCTCGGATCTGATCCCTCGCGCCAGTAGCGCGTTCTCGACGAGACGCGCCTGTCGGAGGGCGAGCTCGGACGCGCGTGTTCCGATGCGCACGATACCGGGTTCCGTTTTCTTTTTAGAAGGCACGCAGCACCACCGACACTAAACCGTCGATCGTCGATTCCTCGGCTTCGGCCTTCACCTCGATCCCTGCTTCGCGCAGTGCCTCAGACGTCTGCGGGCCTATGGATGCGGCCGGCACCTTGAGCGCCAGCTCGGCTCCAACGGCGTCGATGTAGCCCGTCACCGCCGACGCCGATGTGAATGTGGCGAGATCTACATTGCCCGCTTCAATGGCGCGGGCCAGCGTCTCGACGCCCGCGCCGTCGGGGATCGAGCGGTACGCCTCGATCACGCTCAAGTCGGCGCCGATCTCCCGCAGTCCCGCCGGCAGTACATCACGCGCCCCTTCGGCGGTGACGTACACCACTTTCTTGCCAGCGACGTCATCGCGCTCGCGCATGGTCTCCAGCAATCCCTCCGCGACGAATCGCTGCGGAATTACGTCGACGGTGATTCCGTGCTCGAGCAGCGCCCCGGTGGTGGCGGGGCCAACGGCTGCTATTTTGAGACCGGCAAGGGCGCGCGCGTCTCTGCCGCGCCCAAGTAGTTGTTCCCAGAGGATCGCCACCGCATTCTGGCTGGTAAAGATCATCCAATCGTAGTCGCCGAGGTGGTCTATTGCGGTTCGCAGCGGAGTGAGGTCGAGCCGTGCGACCTGAGTCGCGGGCATCTCGATCACCTCCGCGCCGAGCTCGCGCAGCTTCTCACTCAACACCGGCGCCAGCTGGGTCGCGCGGGTCACGACGACGCGCTTTCCAAACAGGGGCCGCTGCTCGAACCAATTCAGCTCGTCGCGCAGGACGACCGACCAACCGATGACGGTGATCACGGGAGCGGTGATGTTCTGCTCTTCCGCTTTAGCGGCGATGGTGTCGAGGGTCGCGACGAGGGTGCGCTGCTTCGGGTCGCCAGCTTTGGCCAACGCCGACCAATTCGTTTGGGTGTCAGGCTTGGCCGGATCTTCGTGACCGGTGACGAACGTGACCGATGTCGCAAGTCCGCGATGCGTCACCGGAATTCCCGCGTACGCTGGCGCGGCGATTCCGGCAGTGACGCCGGGAACAACCTCGAACGACACGGACGCATCATTCAGGGCTTGCGCCTCTTCACTTCCCCGTCCGAACACGAACGGGTCACCTCCCTTGAGCCGCACCACGCGCTTTCCTGCGCGCGCCAGCTTGATGAGGAGGGCGTTGATCTCCTCCTGAGTCACCGAATCCTCGGACCCGCCGCGCTTCCCGACGTAGTACAGCTCGGGCCTGCCCGTCTCTCGTGCGCCAGGTGGGAGGAGCGCGGTGTTGGCGAGCGCGTCGTACACGACCGCGTCGGCCGAGTCGATGAGCTGTCTGCCTTTTACGGTGATGAGACCAATGTCACCCGGACCCGCACCAACGAGAAAAACTTTCCCTTCCGTCACCCCGCGCTCACTTCCGGTGGAAGTCCCACGCGATCGGCCCATGCCTGGTACTCGACGGGTGATATCTCGGATGGCTTGATCTCGCTGCGCCCGCCCCAGAAGAGGTTTGTGTAGAGAACAGGAATTCCCATTGCCTCGAGATGACGGTCGATCGCCGTCTTGTGCTCGAGGACGAGCTGCTTGTCGGTTCCGTGCGCAACGGCCATGATGTTCACGTTCGCGAATTCCGGTCCGCCTTCGCGCCAGTAGGCGTGGGTCAGAATGTGATGGCGGCCGACCTCCCGGCCAGCTTCAATTTCGCGTCCGATTGGCACGCGCCAGTGGAACAGCGCGTTGTACCGCGTTACGCGCTCGCCGGCGGCCGAGGGCTTGACGTGTTCGAGAAAAGTGGAGAAGCGTCCGATCACTTGTCGCGCGCTCAGCGATCTGGCGACGTGGATGAACTCCTCGAGCGAGAGTCCCGCCTCTTCGGCGCGCGAGCGCCACGGATTCGACCTTATCTCGTCGACTGTGAATTCCCGCTTGAGTGCGGTAAGCACGCGCCACTCCAGCGGCGACAGTTCGACAATGTTCGTGTCGAGGACACGGCCAGGCTCTTCACTTCTGGAACCCGGCTTCATTCCCCGGCGGCGCACGTGACCCACGCCCAATGCGAACAGCCGCTTCGCCGGCATGATGCGATACGCCTTCGCTCCGATTTGCGCCGCCAGGAATTCGCAGTGGCGCTTCATTGAGAATCCCTGCGGGACCTTGAGCGTCGTCCACAGCCGATAGACCGAGCCTTGGGTTTCGGCGTCGGTGGAGCGGATTACGACGTGCCCTGAGAACGGATCCTCCTTCACCATGTAATCGAAGGCGGCATCGAGCCTGTCCGGAGCGACCTGCCAGGCCACCAGCGCGCCGGACGCGAGGTTGGTGGCCATCAACGTCTGCCGAATCCGCCTGATGACGCCGGACTCGAGCATCGCTCGCAGACGCGCGATCACGACTTCCTCGGGTAGCTCCGCAGCGGACGCGATCTCAGCGAACGGCTCGTTGACGAAACCGGCGATGCGATCCTCCGACACGGCGAGAATCCGCGCATTCACCGGATCGGATATCCCGGTCGGAACCGCCGGCGAAACACTGACGACAGTCATCGCCCCGACCTCACGCGCTTGCGCCTGACGTAGAGACTCAGCGCGTACGCGGCGTAGATGCCGAGCGCCAACGTGTAGGCGAGATGATAGTACGACGAAGTCTCAGGCATTGTGCTCCGCTGTTGCCGCGGCCGTATCGCGCTCGACGGCGTAGCGATAGCGCGAACGGACGAAGGCGAAATAGAGCAGCGTGAAAGACACCAGCGACAGCAGAAGAGTCAGCAGCATTTCCCTTGGCAGCGACGGTGCGCTCGGCTTCCCTACGATCGGCTGTGGGTGCATCGTGGCGAACAGGTAAACACTCAGATGGATGAACGGGATCAGCAACGCTCCCAGAATTCCCAGCACGGCTGAATACCGGGCGCGCAGCTCGACCGACTCGACGGCGCCCCGCAGAACGATGTAGGCGACGTAGATGAACCAGAGGAAGAGCGTCGAGACGAGACGGACGTCCCACCAGGCCCAATATGTTCCCCAGATCGGCTTGGCCCAGAGCGGGCCGGTGATGAGCACCACCGTAGTGAAGACGACGCCGACCTCAGCAGAACTTTCGGCGAAACGGTCGAGGCGCTGATCGCGAATCCAGAGAAAGACTCCGCTTGCTACCGCGACGAGCCCAAACGCGAGGAAAGCAACCCACGCCGACGGCACGTGAATGTAAAAAATCTTTTGCGCTGCTCCCTGTTTTGCCTCCAGCGGCGTGAAGAACGCCGCCCTGATGACCGTGCCAATCACTGCGGCGGCGGCGATGGCGGGAAGCCACGAGATCTTCATGTCACACCCAATTTAACCTCAGTCCTCGACCGTGAACGGATAGGTCAGGGTGCAAGCCGCGACGAACACAATGTCGAACGCGAGCAGGAGCTTGAGCCACGCTCCCGCCTCGACGATCGGCCGGCCGCTCAACAGCTTGGCCGTCGCCTGGGACGCCGCTGTCACGATCGGAACGAAGAAAGGAAGCGCCAGCATCGGCAGCAGCAGTTCCGCCAGTCTCGTGTTCACTGCCATCGCGCTGAACAGAGTTCCGACGGCGACGAGGCCGATTGCCGCGAGCAGCGCGATTGCAATGAGAGGCCCGGCGATGTCTCCGAGCGGCAGATTGTAGAAGAGCACGAGCGCCGGAATGGCGATGAGCTGCACGGCGGCGACGAAAATGAGATTAGCAATGGCTTTGCCGAGGAAGATCGCTTCCCTGCTGACTGGCGATGCGAGAAGCCCATCGATGGCGTGATCCGCCGACTCGACGCCGAATGAGCGGTGCAGCCCGAGCAGTCCGGAGAAGGTGAAGACGACCCAGAGAACTCCCGGCGCTAGATCCGTCACCGCGACGGCAGTGGGATCCCAGGCGTAGTAGAAGATGACGAGCCCGAGCAGCGCGAACACGACGGCGGACAGGAACGCGCTCCGCGTCCGGAACTCGATCGTGAGATCCTTGCGCGCAATGAGCCAGGCGGCAAAAAGCGTATCAGCCACTTGAAGCCACAGCCTCACGATACGTGGCAGCGTAGGACGCAGGGTCGATGCGGGCGCTCGCTTCGTATCGAATGAATCTTCCTCTTTGCATCACCGCCGCGTGGGTCGCCAGCGAGAGACCCTCGGCGAGATTGTGCGTGACGATGACAATCGCCGTGCCGGCTGATCGCAGCTCCCTGAGAAGCGCCGTCAGAGCGCGAGCTCCGCTCTCGTCGAGGCCGTTGTAGGGCTCGTCGGCGAGGATGACCTGCGGCGAGTGTACCATCGCGCGGGCGATCGACACCCGCTGCTGCATGCCGCGACTGAGCAAGCGAACCGGCGCATCGGCCCGCTCGGTCATAGACATGCGGCTGAGCGCGTCGTCCACGCGGGTGCGGGGATCGCGGATTCCGTAGAGGCGGGCGGCGAACGACACATTCTCGCGCGCCGACAGCGCCTCGTAGAGCATAGTGTGGTGCGAGATGAGACCGACGCGCGAGCGGGCCAACGTTCCTCCCGGAAGAGGAATTCCGGCGAGTCTGGCGCTTCCGGACGACGGCTTGAGTAGGCCTCCCAGCAGGCGCAGCAATGTCGTCTTGCCCGCGCCATTCGGGCCGAAGACAGCCAGGCAATCGCCGGGCGCGAGCGAAAACGTGAGGCCCGCGACGGCCTTTCTCGACCCGAACGCGCGCGTTAGCTCGGATGCCTCGATGATTGGCGGCA
>WNGI01014668.1_pt1 | contig 11317 bp, 18 predicted proteins | sample 5400621 | NCBI WGS metagenome assembly WNGI01 (sample SAMN13153374, study PRJNA577476) | soil metagenome | isolation source: 20 cm soil or saprolite under Garry oak tree replicate 1 | place: USA:California | collected 2016-06-15
AGAACGCGTTACATAATTAATAGAGGCGCATCCACGTGTTGGCTAATGTCATCATGTTTGCCACTGAATCAACAAAAGAGCCGGGCCTAGGCTCGCTTCAAGCTTTGTTGAGAGCATTGTGATTGGACGATACGCATGGTAACGAGAACGATCTAGTCTAGATCACGGAAATGATCAACGAGGCCGATATATTGGCGATCCAGTCCAGTCCTGTCGTGGATATCTGGATCCGTTTTACCTCAAGAGGAATTAACAGCGGTGAGAATAGCCCGCATCCTAACGATCCGCCGTTTCTTGACGTACATCTATAATAGCCAGATAGCAGATAACAGATAGCAGATGGACATAAATAAGTAGCTGCTCGATGCCATCGATTTGGACACTAACGATACCTAACCTTTACCCTCGCGACCATAGTATTTTTACAACAGACGTAACTCTCGATCCCATCCACGATGCCTCTCCAAACCGATTGGTACTGGTGCAACAAATGCGGAGTTCTCTCGTTTGCGGGAAATGCTTTTTGCGCAGCAAGGGGTATACATGATCATTCAAAAAGCGGAGACTACAGCGTGTCGACGCAGCCCCCCGCTAGCGGCGAACAAAACGGTTGGAAGTGGTGTAGCAAATGTCAAGAAATGTCCTTCAGCACGACAGTTGGTCTTGTTATGCTTGTATGCTGTTTTCAAACTCAACTAGGTCCTAGGTCGGTCCATGCCCAGGCGGTGGAATCCACGAGCAGTCGGCCAGCGGAAACTATAGTATTCCCGTCAACAACGCTAGTGCGCCCGGACAGCCGAACTGGCATTGGTGCTCCAAATGCCAGGCAATGACATTTGCCAGTGGACCATGCATGAGCGGCGGAAATCACACTTTTAACGGCAGTGGCAATTACACGCTCGGTAACTCTATCCCGGGAGGCCAAGATCAGTGGCGCTGGTGCAACAAGTGTCAATGCCTCGCCTTCGATGGACATTCAGTCTGCACGTCTGGTGGTGCCCATACGCACGTCGGTAGCGGAAATTACAAACTCACGCACGATGACCCCAAGGCGCCTGGACAGCCTGAATGGAAGTGGTGCAACAGGTGTGTTTTTCTCGTCTCTTTTTGAAAGTTATTAAGGGTGCAACAGGTGTTATGGGTTGGCATACTCAGGACACGGCACTGGAGTTTGCGCGCGGGGGAGCGGTGGACACAACTTTGGTGGAAGCGGCAATTATGTTCTCAGTACCGCAACTCAAGGTCAAAGCGAGTGGTCGTGGTGTAGAAAGTGTCAGTTGCTGTGGTATGGCGGAGCTGCTCCCGGGCCTTGTCCAGCTGGGAGTACGCACTCCAAGGAAGGCTCTGGAAATTATATCATTCCATTTGTTTGATGACGAACGATTTATCGATGAAAGAAGATTATGATTACTTTGTACGTTTGATCGGTGTGTTTTTATATCATTACAGAGTTTGAAATTTCGAAGTTCAGACCACCCCAGCGATATAGAATATCTGCGTCTCGTGTTATTAACTCATCTATGCATAGATGGGGAAACGAGCTTCCATAAGCGTTCAAGTTTGAGTATTTGCAGCTGCCTCGACGCAATGAAATCCACCATTCCCTCGATCACTTATTCAATGCTAGAGCACGAGCCGACGAACGCCTGCGCTTCGAACTTTTGATACGCGTATGATCTTGATCATTGGCCACTTTTCATACTTCGTCACACCTCCCGGATCCCATTATGCTGAGATTATTTTTGTCAAATGGTAAAGCGAGCGGATCCGTACTACGGCATCACAAGGCTGCACCGCCAGCTCGTGAAGTGAGAAACAAGCCCAGCTCGGATATTGTCGAGGAGAGGATCCTCTTCCTGCTCGGAGGGGTGAACCGAACGCCCCGCTCACTAACTATTAGGTGAGTCCTACCCTGTGTCGTGTATCCAGCCGCGGATCCGCTCAGAACAATTTCAAGAACCAAGGTCTGAATTATTTTGAGACAAATGGAAGCGGATGCCGCGTTGAGTCGAGGTTGTGCGGTACATCAGGCCTGAGTGGAAGGTAAAAATGAGGAGGTTTGATTCGGAAAGGGATGCAGGAATGGCTAGTAACTTGCAAGAGGGTGATTCGAGCTGTTCAATCAATAAGTTATTCGGACGTTCAAGGACAGCAGTTGTAGATCGTGGCACCCGATGCTATAGAGGTATACAGTGCAAAGGACATGGAAAAAGAACCAATGACGACAGAACGCCGGGATTTCGAGGACCTTCAGTTACGGTCACAACAGAGGCAAATGTTGATGACATAAGCAGCGAGAACCATCGAGGGTAGCGCCAATTCTACTGGCTTTCGCTCTCGGCCGTCACGAGCATGTGGGTAAGTCTCTGCCACTTTTCGGCATATTTCTTGCGGTGACCCGTTTGTCAGACGGAACACAGGAATCCAGAAGGCAGAACATACTGGTTCAACACCGCGACGAAACAGAGCGTATGGGAGAAGCCAAACGGTATGGCAACAGCTTCACGAAGTAAACGTAAGCTGATTACTCCGCAGACCTGAAGACTCCGTTCGAAGTAGGCCTGTTACTCCGTTATTTTGGCTCAGATTAACTCGCTGTTCAGAAAGCCCTCACTGAGACGAAATGGAGAGAATATTTCTCCGGTGGGCGCAAATATTATTATAATGTGTGTTTCCTTCTATCGGATCAAAGCCCATAGCTTATGAGTGTCTAGACAGAGACCAAAGAGTCCAAGTGGGATATGCCAGACGAGCTTTTACTTCTTCTGGAAAAAGTCGAGAAGGAAAAAGCCATGGCAGCAGCAGCAGCAGGGTAAGTATTCAAATTATGTGCTTCTCTCTGATGGCCGTCCTGATTACGACACCCTTAGCACCAACCTAATTACTGGTCCAGAGCCTACCGGGACAACTCAAGGTGCACTCGCTCCCATGGGAGGCGCTAATCAATCCTCATCCGCTTCTCAGTCCACTCAGCAGAACGGGTTAGCCGTTGGACATCACACGGGATCACTGCCGCTTGCTCCCTCTAGTGTCCTTCCGGCGCGTCCCAATTTGCCCGATGATCCAGTTATACCGCATAATGGATTTCCGACAATCGAAGAGGCTGAAAAAGCATTCATGCATCTGCTGCGCAAGGCAGGAGTGGATGCCAATTGGACGTGGGATCAGACTATGCGAGCCATTATTACTGACCCTCTCTACAAGGCTCTCAATACATTGGCTGAGAAAAAGGCGTGTTGGGAGAAGGTGAGTACCCAGCGACCTGGGTTAGGACGCTGCTCATGGCCATCGCAGTACACCAACAACCTTAGGGCTAAAGAGCAAGAAGAAAAAGAGGCCCGACTAGCAAAGTTACGTCCTGCTGTTAGAAACATGCTAAAAGGCAATCCGAATGTATTCCATTACACTACGTTCCCCACCGCAGACAAGCTTTTTGCACAACATCCCATTTGGCAGCAAGCTCGCATCGAGTCAGAGCGGAAAATGATTTTTGATGAATATGTGACAGATTTGAAGCAGCGGGAAGTGGTGCGCGGTTCTTTCATCTCGTCTACACTTGTGAATTCGCAATTGACGCGTCATTTATCAGCAAGAATCCAGGGGAATTAGAGCACGTAGTGTGCAAAAGGTCATGGCTTTATTCAAGCAACTCAACGTCGACGTTGTTACGCGTTGGAGGACGGCGCACCAGCTGGTGACGGAATCAGAGGAATACATGCTGGACCCGGAACTTCAAAAGTTGCCCACACTGGATGTCCTTTTGGCCTTTGAGGATTACAGTCGGGTCCGTGAGCGTGAGTACGAGGAGCAGATGCGTCGAGCCCAAGTTGAAAAGACTAGAAAGGAGAGGAAAGCTCGGGAGGGATTCAGGGTAAAAATATCATCGCCTTGCTACATTGAAAAGTCAAATTTTAAATGCCATTTTTTCTAGGATGTGGTGCGAAATCTCGTCCGCGAAGGCAAAATAAAGGCACGTTCAAAGTGGAAGGAAGTTTATCCATTATTCCGCGACGATGAGCGCTATATCAGTATGCTTGGCAATCCAGGCTCTAATCCTCTCGAACTCTTCTGGGATGCTGTTGACGCTCTTGATCAGCAACTGGACAGGAAGATCATGATCGTAGAGGAAGTTTTCAAGAATTATGGCGTCCAGGAGGAAGTTGTATCAGACAAGGCCAAGTCCAAAGGGTTTGTTATTGGTTCCGAGACAACTGAAGAGGAGTTCAACAAGGTTGTGAAGGCTCATGCGGACGAGGCTGTAAGGACGTTAACGAAAGAGGACTTGTACGAAGTATACAAGACAGTAAGCCTTGTAGCCTCGTTAACATATCATTCGCTCACTATGCTCTTAGCTTCACGATGCAGCTGTCAAAAAGCAAGCTGATGAAAAGAGAAGGGCTGAGCGCAAGCAGCGACATCTGCAAGATGACTTACGCTATGCCTTCAAAAAGCTTTCTGACCCACTCGACATTACTATGTCTTACGAACAGGTAATTTCTCGGTTCTGTATGGATGTCGCTGCTCACAAGCCTCTGTTATCAGGTCGTACCACTTGTTGAACACCTTTCGGAATACAAAGCTTTGGAAGATGACGAAGGCAGACGGGCAGCCTGGGCCAAGTATGTGAAAAGACAAAAGGTGTGTTGTACAAAGTTATTAAGCTTTACATGCACCCATCTGTTGCACAGGAAAAAATGCGCGAAGCAGCTTCAGAGGATGGTGCTTCTACTACTAGCAGGAAACGCAAGGAGCCTCACCGAGAACACCGTGATGAGCGCGAACGTGACAAAGACAAAGAAGATAAAGGACGCGACCGCGAGAAGGATCGCGATAGAGATAGAGATAGAGACAGGGAAAAGGACAGAGAGTACCGTGATCGTGATAGGGAGCGCGACAGAGATCGCGACAGGAATCGAGATTACGAGCGAGAAGGTCGCAGTTCGAGGCACCATCATCGCTACGACGAGTTGGATGGACACCGGTCCTCGCGCGATTATGGCAGGGAGCGAGATAAGGACTATGAGCGGGATAAGGATCGCGAGGGATATAGGTCCTCAAGGCATTACAGGGACGATGACCGCAAACGGGAAAGGGACGGCGGCCATAGAGACCGAAAGAGTTCTCGGTCTGAGTATGGTGCAGGGTACGGCAGAGACTGGGATGAACCTCCCAGAAGAGAGGAACGGGAGCGAAGTGCGTCCATATATGATGAACCAAGAGAGAAGCACGAGGACAGACATCCCGAAGAACGTGCTGAGAAGGCGAGTAGCATTTGCACTGTCCGCTTTTTGTTTCGCTTAACATGCCATTAGCGTGCAAAATTGGACCAGGGCGACGAGTCAATGGAGACGGACAAGGCACAAGATCGTGCCGAGAGTCCCGAGGAGGGTGAAATTTAGTTACACTTGTCCCATTATACGAAAATATACGTGAGAACTATGTCGCTATTGGTATTTCAATGGAACCTATCCGTAAGCGGGTGTAAGGATGCTTGTTTTTAATGGTTTTTTGATAGCCCTTTCTCCGCTTTTTCTTGAATTTCGTCTCCAGCGAACCCTTTGTATGCTCGATGACGGTGGCGTCCACTTTGACACGCTCAGGTGGGATGACTGGTTCGCCTCGCAAAGTATAGTCGCGCGAGCCAAGCTCATGGATTTTGTCGAGGAGCAGGACGTCTCCAACTTTGACATCACGTAATCGTGGGACGGTAAGAACGTCGCGTGGTGCCAAAATGTATTTTTTGCCGGCGAATGTGGCAACGACGTACTGCGAGGGTTGAGAGCGAATAAGTTGGAGAGCAGAATCTGCGGAGCTGGGCATGGCGGGTTGGGTATGGATTGCGCGAGCCAACGCATTGCGCGCTGTTCAACTGGTCAGTATGCGGACACGGATATTGACATGGTACAGACCGCATTTGAAGATATTAGCGAGCGAGGCCATGAGAGAACGGCGGGTTATTTGCGAATGTTTATGCAGAGTGAGGATCGGAGTGTGAATGTTCCGAACGGCGCCGAGGCGGGACGTTGAAAACCGAAAACTTCCCAACCCAACTCATAGTCCTCATACCCATTTCTTTTCTACTCCCAATGCACCGCATCGCACTTAGAAACGCTGCGCGCGCCCGTGCTTTGGCAAACTCTGCAAAGGTATATCCTCTCTTCAAAAACAATTTCCAAATTCTGCATTTCTAATTTCGCTCTTCTGTAGGGTGCGTCCCCCGTCGCTGCCCGCCAGTACGCGACCGCGAAGCCTGGTGCGTTCCATATTTCCTGCATACAGTGACCCCTGGCATGTGCTGACTGGCCACAATTTCCCGCGTTTCGTCCTCTGCTTGTTCCACACATAACACGTCACTCGTGTAGCGGCTTCCGAGGTCTCCTCCATTCTAGAATCACGTATTGCTGGTACCCCCGTTGGCGCAAATGTTGAGGAAACAGGTCGTGTTTTGAGTACGTACACATGCATTTTGGTTCTAATGTCCAAACGGGCCTAACTCATTTACAAGGCGTCGGTGACGGTATCGGTCGTGTTTGGGGTCTGAGGAACGTCCAAGGTTTGTTCAGTAGACGCTCGGTGATGCGTGAGTTAAGGCTGGTATGTCATTATAGCCGAAGAGATGGTGGAATTCGCTTCGGGCGTTCGCGGAATGTGCCTCAACCTGGAAGCTGACAACGTCGGTGTCTCCATCTTCGGTAATGATCGACTCATCAAGGAAGGCGACACTGTCAAACGTACAGGCCAAATTGTCGATGTCCCCGTCGGCCCTGGTCTTCTCGGACGTGTCGTAGATGCTCTGGGTGACCCCATTGACGGCAAGGGTCCCATTCAATCCAGTGAGCGTCGCCGTGCGTCTCTCAAGGCTCCTGGTATCTTGCCCCGTCGCTCCGTCAACCAGCCCATGATGACTGGTATCAAGCCTATCGATGCCATGGTTCCCATCGGTCGTGGCCAGCGTGAGTTAATCATCGGTGACCGTCAGACCGGTAAAACCGCCGTCGCCATTGACACCATCCTCAACCAGAAGAGGTGGAATGATGGCAAGGACGAGGACAAGAAGCTGTACTGTGTCTACGTCGCTGTCGGTCAGAAACGTTCCACCGTTGCCCAGCTTGTCAAGACCCTTGAGGAAAACGATGCCATGAAGTACACCATCATCGTTGCAGCCACCGCCTCCGAAGCTGCTCCCCTTCAATATCTTGCTCCCTTCTCTGGCTGTGCCATGGGAGAATGGTTCCGTGACAATGGCAAGCACGGTAAGCACCATGAGGGTAGGCCTATATGCAGCTTATGCTGACGCGTGGTTAGCCCTCATCATCTATGATGACTTGTCCAAGCAGGCCGTTGCTTACCGTCAAATGTCTCTGTTGCTCCGTCGTCCCCCCGGTCGTGAGGCCTACCCTGGTGACGTTTTCTACCTTCACTCTCGTCTCCTCGAGCGTGCTGCCAAGATGAGCGAGAAGTTTGGAGGAGGATCCCTCACTGCTCTCCCTATCATTGAGACGCAAGGTGGTGATGTGTCTGCTTACATCCCTACAAACGCAAGTGATACCGTTAAATTTTATACCCGCATTATATATTGATTTTTTTTTCTAGGTCATTTCCATTACTGACGGCCAAATCTTCTTGGAAGCTGAACTCTTCTTCCGTGGTGTCCGTCCTGCCATCAACGTCGGTCTCTCTGTATCTCGTGTCGGTTCCGCTGCCCAAACGTAAGTGGAAATATGAATCCATTTTTCACTCCTTTAACCTTCAACAGTAAGATCATGAAGAAGTTCGCCGGTTCACTCAAACTCTACTTGGCTCAATACCGTGAAGTCGCTGCCTTCGCTCAATTCGGTTCTGATCTCGATGCCTCCACACGTTTCCTGCTCAGCCGTGGTGCTCGTCTGACTGAGCTCTTGAGTACGTGGATGTGAATATTGCGCCTTGTTAGATACTCATACCGTTGCAGAGCAAGGTCAATATCAACCTTTGCCCATGGAGGTACAAGTTCCCATTATCTATGCTGGTGTCAACGGTTTGGTATGTTAAAGTTGATATTATATGCGACCGAACAATAATCTGATTTGTTTTTTATAGCTGGATTCGATCCCGGTCGATGGTATCACGAAATGGGAGGCTGAATTCCGTGAATATCTGTCCACGACACAGAGCGCTCTGTTGGAGGAAATCTCGGCTGGCGTTGTTACGCCAGAGCTGGAAGGCAAGATTAAGAAGGTTGTGGAGGACCACGTTGCATCATTCACATCATAGGTTGCCTTCATTATAGACGATTAATGTTCGATGCTAGTAGCATCACTAAAATGAATTATTTTTTTCTCTTGGCTTTCATTGGGAAGATAAACATATCTCTTGAGTCAACAACTTCAGTCAGAATTGCCCCTTCGTATGTCGAGTGCAGTAGACATTGCAAAAGCAGCCAAGTCTGCGTTTGAAGCATCACAATTGGTGCCCACTGATGAGAGAGTAAAGGCTCTCCATGTTATCCGCCAGGAACTAGAGTCTCGCAAGGCAGAAATCCTGGCCGCTAATAGTGACGACCTGCAGGTATGTTCTCAACGATGCTGATCTTATCATCAGGCCGTTCATTCATGCCTGCACACTGACAAAAGGCTGCCCAAGTAGAGGTGGATGCAGGTCGCATGTCGGAATCGCTGCTCAAGCGGCTAGACTTGGGCAAATGGCCTGGAGCTCTATCGGGTTACCTGCCCTATCGGCGTGCTGCTCATCATATTCGAGTCAAGGCCCGAAGTCGTAGTCAATATCGCGGCGTTGGCGATCAAGTCTGGTGAGCTCCCTTGGTTTCTCAGAATCCAGGATGAGCTCTTTCTGACTACTGCTGGGGGCTGAATGGATGGATGGATGAAACATAGGCAACGCTGCTATTCTCAAAGGCGGTAAAGAATCGAATCGGACGGCTAGCCTCCTGGCGCAAGCCATCGCCAGCGGGCTGGCGAAGACGACCTTGCCCAGGACATACGTACAGACTGTTCAGACTCGGGCGGAAGTGTCGGCTTTGCTCGAGTTGGACCGATACATCGATCTCGTCATTCCGCGGGGGAGCAACAGTCTCGTGAAGCACATACAGAGCAATACGAGGATTCCTGTGATGGGACACGCAGATGGTCTATGTTCTGTCTACCTGGACGAGGCGGCTGACGTAGAAAAGGCGGTTCGGGTTGCGGTGGATTCAAAGGTGAGCACGCTCGCCTTCTTTATCGTCCTTCGAACGAGGCTACACGATAGATTCAGGTCGATTACCCTTCAGCGTGCAACGCTGCCGAGACGCTTATCGTCCATCGATCACTCCTCAACACCATCTGGCCGGTCGTGGCCAGAGCACTTTTGTCCGCGAATGTGGAATTACTGTGCGACCCGGAGACGCTCGAAGCAGTCCGAACCATGTATCCTCCACCCGATAACATCGCAACGCATGTCCAGCCGTCTACCGAGTCCTCGTACACGACCGAACACCTCACGCTCACACTTTCCGTTATCACCCTCCCTTCATTGCAGGCCGCTATTGAATTCATCAATTCCCATTCTTCTCACCATACAGATTCGATCGTGACAGAAAACGAAGCTGCAGCATCTACGTTCGTCCGCGGCGTTGACTCGGCTGGTACTTTTATCAATGCCAGCACGCGGTTTGCGGACGGGTTCCGGTATGGGTTTGGGACCGAAGTTGGAATCAGCACGGGAAGAATACATGCCAGGGGTCCAGTGGGCTTAGAAGGATTGGTGGTATATAAGTACATGGTCAGAAGCAAGAACAAAACCGGTCACGTCGTTGGTGATTTCGGCTCGGGGAAAAAGTCTTATAAGCATAGGCCTATTACAGCGACTACTGTCCCATTCTAGAGCAGTACATAAATACAAGGGGAAGTAAAACGATGCCAGATCCTATTTATGACTCCAGTGTGTCAAGTTTTGCCTTTTTCTCTATGGGTGATTCCGCGTCTCCATCTGCTTTCCGTTTCCCGCTATTTGAATCTTCTGCAGGCGAATTTTTCTTTTTCTTCTTAACCATTGACGTCAAGTCTGTCACTACCGCGGGAGCAGCAGGGGGTGAAGATGTGCCGGCGCCCAGTTCTTCATCTAACGCTCTTGCGGCGAGTTCAGGAGCAGAAAAGCCCAGGTTCTCGTTGGGAGAAGACTTGAGTTCTTCAACCTGCTCAGAGTGATGAGTATGATGATTGCTTAGACATGGGAAAATCCAGACCTTTAGCACGAGATCATCTTTGAGGCCGCTAAGCTCCTTAAGCTCGCTCTCCATCTGAGACTTTGTCATGCCCTGAAGGTCGTCCCTCGCAAGCTTCGCAGTGGCCTTGCCTTTACCCTTGATATCTGGCACCTGTGGCTCTGACGGTGGTAAAGCATGGGTTTGACCCGATATCCCATTTCTAAGTAGAGCTATCCTGCTCTCCACACTTTCAAGGGCCTTCTCGACGTGAGATATAGCGTCCGAAAGTCGTCCTGATGTGAGATCCAGGACCATACTCAGCTTGTAATGAACTTCTGCAATATGCCGCGAAGAAATGGGTAAAATCCCTTCCTTCAGCTTGAGCCCGTGAGAGTAATCTGTGATTGCCTGGTCAAATTTTTCTACACAGATGTCAGGTCAAATGTTTCCAGGCGCAACAATGTGATAACGTGCCTGTTTCCAAAGAGACATCTCCGAGTGCGACATAAGTATCCGCCAATTTGAGTTTGACATCGTCGTCATCTTCCTTCTGCCCCTCGTAGATAGACCTAGCCATCTCCAGCACTTCCCAAGCAGCGTTGAAATCGTCTTCCGGTTCGGCGTCCTCGCCTGGTTCTTCACCTTCCCGTTCTGCCTCTTCAATTTCCTTGTTCGCATGTGTGAGCAGATCGACAGCAGGGTCTTCTTCTTCGTCTCCTTCCTCAGCGTCACCAGAAAAGGACAATATAGGTCCCTGGGATCCCGAAGCTTGAATCGATCAGGGACTAGGGCGATATTGAATGCAGTGCCCAACGTACCTAGCGGCTCGTCTTCTGCTTCCGCTTCCTGCTGTTCCTTATTTCCCAACACTGAAGATTGAGAAATGGCATTCTCGAGCAACGCTTTTCCATAAGAGAGGTACAAGTCGGCGGTTTCTGGCGCGATATCTCCGTGTTCTTTTGTCCTGTGCGATATGAAGGGGGCAAGGGGAGCAAAAGGAAAGTATAAAACGCGTCAGAAGTGGCATCCATATTACAAAGGTCATGTGGAGGGGAGACGGGAGTGTCGATGTGATACGTACACCAACTCAAGGGCAGTGGCATAATACTCTGCAGCTTGTTCGTATTTCTTGAG
>WNGI01008871.1_pt1 | contig 11316 bp, 8 predicted proteins | sample 5400621 | NCBI WGS metagenome assembly WNGI01 (sample SAMN13153374, study PRJNA577476) | soil metagenome | isolation source: 20 cm soil or saprolite under Garry oak tree replicate 1 | place: USA:California | collected 2016-06-15
TGAGATCAACAAAGTGGCTCTTGCCCATGTCGCGATGTGCACTGATCCGGCCCGCGATGCGAAAACTGGCGCCTTCGGCAAATTTCTCCCGCGCCTGCGCAATATCGCCGGAGGTTTCGAACGCTGCGCCGAAAGGAGCGACCCCAAGCTTTTCCAAAGCCGCTAACTTCTCGCGCCGCAGCGCCAGCAACTCACTTTCGGTTTGTTCCATGCCAGGGAGCGATTCTAAACAGAATCAGCGCGATGAACAGATCGAATGGGTAGTGCGCGCGATCCGCGTGCGCTACCCGGAGTTTGGAGACGAGAAGGTAATGTCTGACTGGGGCGGCGGTGCTAAGCCGGCGAGAGGTTTGTGTCTTGCTTGAGTGGGCGACTTGGAAGTCGCCCCTCCCATTTAGGGGGCTTGGCTTTCAGCCAGACAGAGATTTACCCGGACAAATTCGGTTGGAAATGGAAGGCGGACAGTGAGATATTTCCGCCTCGAATTTTTGTCCCTGAATTCGAAAACATGCAGGTCGATTTACCGGAAACGACGTCGAAAATAGGCGGGCCGCTGGTGCGGCAGTTCTCCGTTTTCTTGCCGAATAAGGTGGGCGCCATGCTCGAGGTCGTAAAGCTGCTGAATGCCCACGCTACTCACGTCGTGGCCCTCAGCGTCTCGGAATCGACCGATGCTGCCATCGCACGCATCATCGTGAGCGACCCCGAGCGGGTGGAAGAGTTGTTCCGCGAAAACAACGTCGCTTTCGGGGTTTGCGAGTTGATGGTGGTGGAGCTGCGCGAAGTCGCCACCCAGTTCATCAAAATTCTGGCCACACTGTTGATGGCGGAAGTGAATGTGCATTTCAGTTATCCGCTCCTGACCCGCCCCAACGGCCGCGCCGCCCTCGCCATGCACGTCGATGATTCAGAGTGCGCCGCATCGGTCTTGCAGGGCGAAGGCTTCCGCTTGCTCTCGCAACGCGACATCTCGCGGTGAATCGTTACCAGATGGACTCGCCGCGGCGAGCCCCGGACGCGCGGAAGCGCGTCCCTCCATTTATTTTGCCGCCGCTAGAGTTTTTGAACATTCGCCCGCCTCACCTTGTCCACGTGCAGTCGATTGACAGCTCACTCGCGTCCCGTTAACTGAAAGAGGTGTAATGCCCGTTCTCGCCGCTTCTTCATCGCCCAGCGACCGGACCTACTCCGTCGCGATCGGTGTTATTCTCGTGTTTGGGGCGTTGGAAATTCTTGCGATCGCAATCCATTTCGGCGCGGAGTACCGTGCTGAGCACGCGACGTTGCAGTCGCTGAAAGAACCGGCCGCATCGACTAGTGCGAAGCCGACGCCGCCGCCGCTTCCCGTGCAACCGGATGCTCCTAGTTCCGCGGCTTTTTCCGCTTCGGAGCGTTTGCTTAAGGAAGCCAATGTCCTCCGCGAGCGCGGCGATACTGCCAACGCACTGGCACGCTTGCAGGATGCTTCTCAGCGCGACCCGAAAAATCCGCAGGTGCTGGCGGAAATGGCGGCGATTTACGAATCAATCCAGCTCTTCGATCGTTCTAACGAGACTTGGCGGAAAATTCAGGATCTCGGCCCCGCAGCTGGTCCACTCTACGAACTGGCTGACATGAAATTGCGCGTGGGCGCAGCGGCGACGCCGGCGGCCGGCGTGCCGATGGATACGGCGGGCAAGCCACTGGATGCGGAGGGACTTCCCGAAGGCTCAGTCTTCGGCGTGACCAGTATTGAGACGGAGCAGATCCCGGATTCCGAGGCAGAAACAAATTTGCGCCTGAAGATTGGGATCAAAAAACGGCAGGGCGTGGCAATCGATCATTCGAAATTGCGGATCATGGTTTTGTTCTATGATTCGGTCGATAACGACAAGGTCGTGGCGACAGATGCCGACGTTAACTACGAGTGGATGAATCCGAAACACGACTGGGTGGAATCCAACCCCGAAACACTGATCGTCACCTATCTTCGTTCCAAAACTCATGCCATCTCCTCGGAAGCGGCGCTCTCCGCTGCCGCGGCCGCTGTTACGCCGGGAAAGAATTCGCCTCGATCGAAGAAGCGCACCGAACCGGCCGCTAGCACCGATTCGCTCTCCGGCGATTCCGGTCGACGAAGATATCTTGGCTACGTCATTCGCATTTTGTATGACGACAAATTGCAGACCGTTCGGGCCGAGCCTGCGCGATTGATCAACGACGCCCCCAATCCTTCCGTATCGCCGTGACGCAATTGCTCATCGTGCATCGCGACCCCGAGATTGGGCGGGACCTGGTGCAACTGGTGAAAGATTACACTGGATACGAAGGTGTCCTGACCCATAGCGAAAGCGAGACCCTGGTTTGGCTGCGGCGGCAGCCGAATTTGCGGCCGCGAATTTTGTTGACGCAGCTTCAGGCCTCCGGACTTGATGGTTTTGTCCTTGGTGCTTTGCTTGGCGAAATGTTCTCCGGCTTGCAAACGCTGTTTCTGCCCGCCTACGCCGCTTCCGAACAGCGAATGGAAGTTGCCGGCTCAAAAGTCTTTCCGGAACCGATCGACGGCGAGCGGCTGATCTCGACGATCGAGCGCTCGGTGCGCATGTTTTCCGATGCGCCCGATCTTTTTCATGTCCTCGACATTTTGCAAATGTGCTGCCTCTCCAAACGCAGCGGTGCCGTGCAAATGGTCTCGGGCTCAAACGTCGGCACCGCTTACTTGCGCGACGGCCAGATTGTGCACGCGGAAACCGCGACTGAATGCGGAGATGCCGCATTGTTTGAAATCGTGAGCTGGGGAGAGATCGAATTTGCTTACGACCGAAGCGTTCATGCCGGTGTTGAAACAATCAAGAAGGCATGGAATGCGTTGCTCATTGATGCGTTGGAAGAAGAGAGACGTCGCGCTTTGCCGGCCTGGCGGCAGCAAACGGCGTGATCGTTTTTCCGAGAGCCGCCGGTGAGATTCCTGCTTTGTCCTCATACTCCTGCTCATCGCTTCTAATCGAATGCAACCGCTAAGAATCGCCGCCCTTTTTCTTCTCTTCGGCTTTGTCGCTGGTGCGGCCAATGCTCAGATCCAGGTGCAATTAAAATTCAGCCGCTTGCAATATATCGCCTACGAACCACTCCTGGCCACCGTCACGATTACCAATCGCGCCGGACGCGACATTGACTTAAACAACGACGCCGGTGAACGTTGGTTCGGATTCGAAATCACCGGCAGCGATGGGCAATCGATCGCGGCCGATTCGTCGCAGAAAATGGAACCGCTCCACATCGAGGCGGGCCAGACCGTTACCCAAAAGATTAATATCGCCAGTCTCTATCCAATTCAGGATTTCGGGACTTATCATGTTCGAGCGCATGTTTATTTCTCCGATCTCGGACGCTACTTTTATTCACAAACCAAGGTTGTCGAAGTTACCGACGCGCGTCCGATCTGGAAGCAAAGTGTAGGCATTCCCGCAGGCAGCGAGGCTGGCGGCGATGCCCGCACTTACTCCCTCCTATCGAATCGCTTTGCCGATCACACTTCGCTCTACGTCCGGGTCGAAGATGAACATCGCGGCGTGGTCTACGCCACTTATTCGCTCGGCCATGTTATCGCCTTCGACGAACCGCACGCGGAAATCGATCGCGAAAACAGACTTCACGTTCTGCATTGTTCGGCCCCGCGCGCCTGGTCTTATGCGATCATCGGCTTGAACGGACAGCTCCTTTCTCACTCGACCCTGCTCGAAACGAAATCGCGCCCGCATTTCAAGCGCACCGCCGACGGCGAGGTCGCGGTTGCTGGCGGGATGACGGAAGCGGCCGCGGCCCAGGCGGTGCGCAGCGCTGTCCCGAAATTGTCGACGCGACCGAATGAGAAGCCGCGCGGCAACTAAAAACCTGCTTATAATGAGGGCACGTTTCAAGCGATACGTTGTTTGCTGCTTCGCGGTGGCCGCACTCGCCGCCACCGCATCGGCCCAAACCCGCTACACCACCATTGTGATCGATCCCGGCCACGGTGGCTTCGATCGCGGCGGCATCCCCGGTCAGCGCGTGCCGGAGAAAATGATGACCCTCGATGTTTCCTTAAGATTGAAACCGCTTTTGGAAAAGGCCGGTTACAAGGTAGTCATGACGCGAAACACTGACGTGTTCGTTCCACTCGGCACGCGCGTCGCCATTGCCAATTCCTATCCCAACGCCGTTTTCATCTGCATTCATTTCAATTCCGCTACTCGCAGCGGAGCTAACGGGATCGAGACTTACTTCTACAGCACCGAAAGCGCGCCCCTTGCGGGCAGCATTCACTCCGCTCTTGTCAGCGCCGCACCCTCGGAAAATCGCGGCGTCCGGCGCCGCGGCTATTTTGTTTTGCGGAAAACAGCAGTTCCTGCCGTGCTGATCGAATGCGGGTTTCTCACCAACCCGACCGAGGCGCAGTACGCTCAAACCAGTACCTACCGGCAGCAACTCGCCCAGGAAATTGCCCGCGGCATTCTTAACCGCCCCGCGCTCGCCTCTCGCACCGCCTATACGAATCGATCATCGCGGGTGGATGTTGGTTTGCAGCCTTTTCTCGATCAGCGGTTCGTGCGCGAATCGGGAACAAAACATCGCCGTCACAAGGCTTCGACAAAGAAAAAATCCTCCAGCACTCCGAAAAAGAAAGTAAGCTCCGAGGAACAGTGAACTCGCCGGTCGTTACCTCGGCGCAAATGCGCGACGCAGAAAATGCCGCGTTTGCGCGCGGCGTTTCCGCGGAGGCTCTGATGAATCACGCCGGGGCCGGAATTGCTCGGTCACTGCAGCAATTCTTTCCCCGTCCCGGGTCCTGCCTCGTCTTTTCCGGCAAAGGGAACAATGGCGGCGATGCCCTCGTTGCCGCGGCACGGCTGAAACGAGCCGGCTGGCATACCGACGTTCATCTCTCCTTTCCGGAATCGCAGTGCAGCGATTTATTGCGAAAAAAAATCACGGAATTTCGCGATACTCCTGCTGTAGCGGCAGCCGTGTCGGCTGCAAACGCCAGCGAAACCCCCGCCGCTACAGTCATACTCGACGGCCTGCTCGGACTCGGATCGAAGCCGCCGTTACGCGATCCAATTCTGGTTGCGTGTCGTGAAATCAACCGGTTACGCCAGGAACAGGGAGCATACGTTTTCGCAGTCGATCAGCCGACCGGTCTCGACGGCGATTCTGGAGAGGCTGATCGCGATTGTGTGATCGCTGATTTTACTGTCACGATTGCGGCGACAAAGCGCGGCCTGATTGCAGATGATGCGACCAATTTTGTTGGCCGGCTGGAAGTAGTGCCACTTTCCAACCTACCGCTCGAGGCGGCCGACGAGACCGTTGCCTGCACCGCTTCACTGCGCGGTTTGCTGCCGCGCCGCCAATTTAATGCTCACAAAAATCAATTTGGCAGAGTGGGAATTGTCGCGGGCTCACGCGGTTTCGCCGGTGCAGCCACCATGTGCGCGTGGGGTGCCTTGCGTGGGGGCGCCGGTCTGGTCGAAGTCTTCGTCCCCGAGAATATTTACGAGATCGCCGCCGCCGCCGCGCCTTTCGAATCGATGGTCAAACCGGTCAAATCGTATCGTGATTTGATCGAGGAAAAAATCGATGTCTGGGGAATCGGCCCTGGACTGGGCAAAGACAACGCCAATGAAATTATCGAATTAATTCAGCGCGCAGAAAGTCCGATGGTTGTTGATGCTGACGCGCTCAACATCATTTCGGCTAACGTGAGCATCCTTAAGAATTGTCGCGGGCCGCGTTTACTCACCCCCCATCCCGGCGAAATGAAACGGCTCGCCGGTGATCAAAAAATTTCGCGCGCGGAGCTCGCCGGGAAATTTACCAGCGAATTTCCGGTGACGCTTTTATTAAAGGGAAGCCGCACTGTCGTTGCAGAAAGCGGCAAGCGCATCAGTTACAACACCACCGGAAATCCGGGAATGGCCACCGGCGGAATGGGCGATGTTCTCACCGGCGTTTGTGCTGCATTGCTCGCACAAAACCTTTCGCCTTTCGACGCTGCCCGCATCGGTGCGTGGGCCTGCGGCCGCGCCGCCGAACTCGCTTTGTTTAATAATAGCGACAGTGAACAATCACTTTTGCCTCGCGATGTGCTAACAAATCTTGGACACGCCTTCCGGGAACTGTAACGGCTGTCTGCGCCTGCCGTCTCCGGAGCGAGTGCGACCAGTGCTCCTTCGGCAGCCGTTCATTACAACAATCTCCTCCGTCATTCTGAGTCGCGGAGACGAGCAAGGATCTCCCTTTAGCTGGTTGATCACACAAACACGAATCGGCATCGCCAACCCCAATGTGAGCCTCACCGAAAGCCTTCGAAGTTCGGAATGACGCGCGTAGATGCCGCGCGCACCAGAAATACGAGCAAATCTCCCTGGGGCCGAGTAATAGGCGGCCGGCGGGCGAACTGCTAAAATTCCGTGACGTCAGCCACCCTTTTTTGCCGGCTGTTGCGATTCCGCTGCTTGCTTTTCGGTAATGAGGGTCTTGATGAAATTCTGTGCTGTCGTCAGATCGCCTTCTGTGGCGGAAAGGTAAATGCTCGTCGCTTTCACTCTATCGCCCGCGGCTATGGCTTTCACGATCTCTTCGTGTTCTTCTGGTTTTAATTCTCGCTTCATCTGTATTGAGGGACTGAGCCACTACTCCACACGTTCGTCCACTCGTTTAATCGTTTCGTCGCTGATTCCTTTGAATCGATAATCGAGGCCGGTGAAAATCTCATGGCCTTGCTGCTGAGGACAGCGGCCGCTGCGACGAAAGCCAAAAACCAACATCCAACACCGAACACCGAACATCGAACGCCGAAGGTAGTTTCGGGTTATTGTTTATCGGGGAATCGAGCATCGAGCATCCAGTATCCAGCATCGACGACGTCACGGAGGCGATCAGGAATACGACCAAAATAGTTAGAGATCCTTCGACTTCGCTCCCGTCTCCGCCCAAGGGCTACGGCGCGGCAAGCAGGATGACAAGAAGGAGGGCATTTAGCAATCAATTAACGCGTTTTGTCCTGGCAAAGCTTTTGGAAAGCAGGATCGCTGCGAAGCGGATCCCATATTGGATCCAGACGCAGCAGTGCTGGCGTGACGGGGCCTCCATATAACCAGCCCGAGTAGGGAATGCGCACCAGGTGCGCGAGCAGATCAATCGCACGACTTTTTTCGCCGAACAGTGTCGCCACCACTGCCATGTTCTCGTCTCCAAACGGCCCGATGGCCGCGTCTTTTGAGACCGGTGTGATCTTTTTTACGCGCTCGGCCTCTTTCCATGCGCTGGTCTCGTCGCCGAGCAAGGCATACGTTTGAGACAATATGATGCCTAACCAATCATTGTCTGGTTGGTCGCGAGTTATTTGCACGAGCCTATCGCGCGTTTGCGCACCGGTAGCTTGCGCACCTGTCTTGTCACCAGAGAGGTATTGCTCGAGGGCAAGGAAATAGCCGAAGACTGCTTCTTCGACCTCGGATTCGAATTGGAATTCGGTGAAGCGCTCCTTCAGCAGTTGCACCGCCTCATCAGGTTTCCGCTCGAGTCTTAGTTGTGCGACTTTTGCGCCCACTGCTTCGTACGAAGGAGTCAGCGCGGTGATATCGGCCAGGTATTTGTCAGCTTCAGTTAGGTCGCCCGTCGCCAGGTACAGATGAGCTTTCGCGGCTTTGATCTCGAGGTCTCCGGACCGGATTTCCAAAGCACGGTCGATCAACCGAAGCGCCGTCTCGAACTGACGCTGATCGCTGTAATTGAAGGAGGACCGTAGCAACAACTCCGGATTGCGCGGGTCGAGCACGAGCGCCTGCTCGGAATAATCGACCGCTTTATCCCACTGGTCCTGCCGCCGAGCAATAGTCGCTAACGATGCCGGGATCTCGCTGTTGCCGGGAAGCATCTTGGCCACATGGAGAAATGTTTCCCGCGCGTGTTCGTAGTCGCGCAGCTCGTCGCTCTGGTAATACGCCAGCGCGAGCAGAGTCTCTGGTGCGTTCGGCTGGAGCGCTTGCGCGTGCTCCAAAGCGCCTTTGGCGTCGCCGAGGCGATCACCAAACGAGCTGTACAACAACGAATACATCCGCGACAGCCGAGCCCAGGCGATCACGAACTTCGGATCAAGTTGGACTGCTCTTTTGTAGAAACTGATCGCCTTCTGCAATGGATAAACTGACAACAGCATTTCGGTCTCGGCCGCAAGGCCGCGAAGGTATGCATCGTACGCCTCGGGGTTCGACGTCGGTTTTACCGCCAGCGCCTGCTCCTCAGTCCCGGTCAACTTCGCCCGCAGCGAATCGGCGACCGATTTAGCGATCTCGGTTTCTACGGCAAAGATGTCAGTGAGCTTGCGGTCGTAAGTGTCCGCCCAGGTGTGGGAATCGTTCTGTGCGTTGATAAGCTGGACATTGACGCGTACCTCATCGCCGACTTTCTGGACACTACCTTCCAGCACGTGCGCGACGCCGAGTTGCTTTGCGATATTGGACAGATTGCCCGGTTTACTTTGGTACTGAGCTGTGGACGTGCGGGAGATGACTTTCAGATCGGCGATTTTAGCGAGGCGCGTCAGGATTTCATCCTGGATACCCGTTGCGAAGTAGGCGTTCGCCTTGTCATCACTGAGACTTTCAAACGGCAAGACAGCAACCGATTTGTTCGAGGAAGCAAGGATCGGTGTAGCGGAACGATTCAATGCCGTGTAACGGCCCACGAAAAACAGTCCGACTGAAAGCGTCACAGCAATTACAACAAGCGCGATCCAGGCCCCGCCGCGCGAACGCTCCTGCGCGGCATCGGCGGATTCGGTCCGCTTGATTCCCCCCGGCGTGAGTTCGAACGCCCAGGCGATGATGAGCGCGATGGGAAAGCCGAGAATGACAACCGTAACGAAAATCTTCATCACCCAAGTGGGCGCTTCAAAGGTCGGGAACAAAATCGACGCCGCTTGGGTCAGCAACCAGGCCACGATCGCATAGGCGACCGCCACCTTGTAAACGTTGCGCCGCTTTAGTTCGGCGAAGAAGCGTTGAGTGTTCACCGTGAACTCCGGCTTTCAGTTCCCGCTTCTTTCGGAGCGAAAACCTTTGTCACCAGTGCCTGAAATCGCGATTCTTTCTGCAATGGATCGAGCATTGGATCGACTTTGAGAAAGATGAGATCGAGCCCGGCGCCCTCCTGGTAGCTGCGTTCGAGCCATTCGATTGCCTTGTCCTTTTCCCCCAGCGCCATGTGCAGCAGGGCATAGCTGCGCTGCCCAAGTTTTGCATAAGCCTGACCGAGCAGAGCGAGAACGAACGGATCGTCATCCAATTCAACCGCCTTTTTATATTCGGCCAGGGCCTCGCGCAGATTGCCTTTCATTTCCAACGCTTCAGCTAGATTCCAATGCACGTAATAAAATCTAGGATCCAGGTCGATCGCTTTGTGAAACTGCTCGATCGCTTCATCGTAGCGCCTGGCTACCAGGTAATTGGCCCCAAGATCGGCAGTGATGATGACCGACAATGGATCGAGCTCAAGAGCACGTTTTCCTTCCGCGATGGCGCGATCAAACTGACCAACGGCCAGCAAAGGCCCATCACCAAACCAATGGTGCGCCGTCGCGTAATTCGGATTCAAAGCGATCGCACGCTCAAATTCCCTGATCGAGCCCGCGAAATCGAAATGATGAACACACAAACTGAATCCCAGCGTGGTGTGCGCTTCGGCCAAATTATCGTCGATCTCCAGAGCCTTCTTCGCCGCCGCCTCCGCCAGCGGAAAAGAATCCTGCGGCCGCGCCGCGCCAAAACCAGAGAGAAGAATGTAAGCATCACCTAGCCCCACATAAGCCAGCGCGTAGTTCGGATCTTTGTCGATCGCCTGTTTAAAATAATCGATCGCTTTTTGAAGATCAGGTCCGGTGCGTTTGTTCCAAAAATATCTTCCCTTCAGATATAGCTGGTAGGCCTCGGTGTTCTGGGTCGGCTGCATGGAAATCGCATGTTGTTCCGCCCCGGTCAGCTTCGCCTGAAGTTTGTCGGCTACCTTTGCCGCAATCTCGCTTTCGACCGCGAAAATATCGATCAATTTACGATCGAAGCTGTCCGCCCATAAGTGGGCATCGGTCGCGGCATTGATTAACTGCACATTCACCCGCACCTGGTCCTGGGACCTTTGCACACTGCCTTCGAGAATATTGGCAACGCCAAGCTGTTTCGCGATCTGCGGCAAATCATTCGGCGAACTTTTGTAACGCTGAGTCGAAGTATGCGAGATCACTTTCAAGTCCGCCACTTTTGCCAATCGCGTCAGGATTTCGTCCTGAATTCCCTCGGCGAAGTAGGCATTGTCCGGATCGCGGCTTAAGTTTTCGAAGGGCAGGACCGCAATCGATTTTGCCGGCACATTCGGGATCTTATTTTCGTTAGGCGCAGTGTAACGACCAAGAAAGAATAATCCCGCCGATAGCACACCGGCTGAGATCACAACATAAATCCAGGCACGACCGCGAGATCTGCCTGGATAGGCACGATCGGCCTCTTCCGTTCGTTTAATGCCTCCCGGCGTTAACTCGAATGCCCAGGCAATGACCAAAGCGATAGGGAATCCGACTACGATCAACAGGACTACCAGACGCACGCCCCAATTCGGAATGTCGAAAAACGGAAACACCTGGGTTGCGACCTGAATCAACAACCAACCGACAACGGCGTAGCCGACGGCAACCTTGTAAACGTTGCGCCGCCTTAGTTCACCGAAGAAGTTGCGGCTACTCATTGGCCGCCTTTCCAAGCCAGTCGATCGCAAAGCGATGCGTCATTTAAATTAGCGGAATAACCGACAATGTCGATGTCTGCTGCTCGTCGGCCATTGCAGCTAACTTTAGGTGCTTGGCACAAGCACCTCTACATCATTGTTTCGGCGCGAGCGCAAGCATCCGAATTTGCCAAGCAAGCGCCGGTGCGGATTGTCGAGCAGCCCCGGGGCTCGCGCAGTATTTATGAGGATGAAACCGTCTTTGAACTGGCTCCTGGTTTTTGCGCCAATTGCATTCGCGCTTCGCTTTTGGCCGGGCCAGGCCAACCCGACTGCGCTTTTCGTCTGCTCGGCCATCGCAATCGTTCCCGTGGCGGGTTGGATCGGGTGCGCCACGGAAGAACTGGCGGCGCGGGTCGGGCAAGGGCTGGGCGGACTATTAAATGCCACTTTCGGCAACGCGGCGGAGCTGATCATTGCCGCCATTGCGCTTTCCAAAGGGCTGACCAGTGTGGTGAAAGCTTCGATTACGGGATCTATCATCGGCAACATCCTGCTCGTGCTGGGACTATCCGTCCT
>WNGI01009454.1_pt1 | contig 11313 bp, 9 predicted proteins | sample 5400621 | NCBI WGS metagenome assembly WNGI01 (sample SAMN13153374, study PRJNA577476) | soil metagenome | isolation source: 20 cm soil or saprolite under Garry oak tree replicate 1 | place: USA:California | collected 2016-06-15
GCAAGTCGTGCTGCAGCATCTGGCGCATAAAGAAAAAATCCATTTCTTTACGATTCAATCTTATATCCGGATGGCACTTCAACACTTGGTAGAGCCAGGTCGAGCCACACCGCATGGAACCGATTCCCAGAAACGTTGGCGGACACCTGTGTTGAGAACTGCGCTTAATAGACCATCTGCCTGTCTTGTCGAATTTTCGAGACGCGTCGTCGCCGACAATATTTCCTTCTATGGCGTTCTCCGGCTTCAAATGTATTGTTCCTCTCTTATGTCAAGACCTAGTGCTACAGTTGAATATGGCAACTTGTAGTAGGAGACTAGACGATTGGTTCATGCGAACGCATTCAGACGCGCTTTCTTAGAGCCAGCTTCAACACGGTACATTCAAGATCGCTTAGCTCCATATGCATATATCTGTCGGCTAGCCTCAGCTTGCTGATGTCCACCCGCTGTGTTTCCTCTTCAATCAGGTCAAACCCGTTGGCTTTGAACAGCTAGGTCCATTCGCCTCTCTGCATACGATTAATATATTGGACTTCGTTTTCACATAAACGCCTCCACGTCGCTTCGGAAAAACTCAAGTACAGTTTGGGAGATACTGTCCGGTCGTAATGTTCCGAATGATCGGCTGTGTCTATACTGTGCACTGTCCAGCCGCCGGGCTTCAAAATTCTTCCCATCTCCGCGATGAGTCCGCGAAGTGTTTCTCTTTTGACGTGCTCGAGGACACCGCCGCTGACGATAAGTTGAATCGAGTTCTCAGGCACCTGGAGCAGGCTCCCTGAGCTTCCGACTACGTATTTAAAGTCCAAAAGCTCGTAGAGCTGATCAAACGATTCCACCTTTAAGATCTCTTCAATAAGCGATTGGGCACGTGTCAATTCCGGGGCGGACAATCCAAAGCCGTCGCTCAACATCGGTCCCAGCTGTCGAACATAATTCTTCAAACCGCCCAATTGACGATTATCCCAAACGTCAAACAGGACTGCTTCAATGTCGTAAAACAGTCTGAGCGTGAGCGCTTCCCAATGAAGCCATCCGGTCCCTAATTCAAGAATGCGATCTCCGTTGCGTACCATGTTGTGTTGTTTTTGAAGGCGAAGGATACGCTTGACCCGGTCAGGGTAATAGCCGGGCATTGCTTCGGAGCTTCGACGTTTGTTTCCAACGGTGTTCCCCAGCCTTCGGTAAAGGCTTCGCATCCACGGACCGGACGAGAAGCACTTAAGAGCCACCGCGGTTGTAATATACTTCACCATTATTTCTCAGATCGGAGCTGGAGGGAGCCGGCGGGAGGAATTGAACACTCCATCTGCTGAGTACGATTCAGCCGCTCTGACTTTGAGCTACACCGGCACGGTACGTGGACCTGAGGAAAACTTTCGCTGAAAATACCAGGCCCGCACTTTAAGTAGAATTTTGATGCAACGGGGCGGGAGGAGCCCAAGCAAGTCGCGGTGAAGTCTCATTTTAATCGCCAGTCTGCCCTTGAACGTAACGGGAACATAATATCGCGGCAGGAGGATCTGCTCGAAACCGTTCCGCCGTTTGAACTCTGCCAATGAACTGTCAGTCTTATTGCCGAAAGCAATCTTGCTGTAAATGAGATAATCGATCCCCCTGGCTAGACAAACCTCGACCGACTTCGCAATCAGAGCATTCATCGGCCGCTTGTCGACGTGCGCGCTTTTGCCGAGAATCTGTATGAATTGAGCGGTGCGATCAGCGTAGATGATCTTGACGAATCCGATCAGTTCGTCATGGAAGTAGGCGGCGATAAACTCACTGCGGTCGGGGTAGGTTGCGTTTCGCCTTTTGACGTCTTCGAAGTCTATTTGGTGATGCCAGAAGGGTCTGCCCTGGCGGATGGGGCTTTCGTTGTAGATCTCCTGAATCCCTTTCACGAGCTCATCCGTGAAGGGTACGACTCTGACGACTACGCCGCGCCTCTCCGCACGCCGGACATTTTTTCTGGTTTCTTGAGGAAGCTTCTTCCACCAATCGTCAAAAGACTTTACCTGAACAGCGGCCCAGTTGTCCCACTCCATATAATAATGATACTTGGGCGCGGCACCGGGCGCTTTCTGGGCGAAGGTCAAAACATCCGCCTTCAATCCGCTTTGCCTGAGTTGGCAAACGAATGACTCGGGATCCTCGAAAATCGCGCCCTCCACCAGGTCTTCGTCGCGAATGCTCGCTATGCGGACCCATTTGCCCATCACAATCACCGTCCTGTCACCGATGCGGGCGGACGGGACGTGCATGGTTCTGCCGCTGATCCGGATTTCCAAAGACTTGACGCTCATTTTTCGAGATTAGTGCTGCAACGGCCCCGCGATAACTTCAGCATTCGAAACCGCATTCATGTTTCTTTCTGAGGTTGCGGGATTCGACCGAATTCCGCGCAACCATTGTTCGAGCATCACGAGACTGAACAGAAGCTTGTGGTTGTCTTGTCGCCCGGAGCGGTGGGCTTTTAGAAGGTTCCGCACCGGCTCGGGTTTGAGCAAATCAAACATCAGAGAGCTTTCATCCATGAGCAGTTCCGGAAGCTTGCCGTCGAGCGAGGAGCGAAACCATTCGTCCACCACATTTACAGCAAAGCCGCGTTTCTTGCGTTTCAGGATCCGCTGCGGCAGGTAACTCTGACAGACCCGACGATGCAGCCACTTGCGACTACCATTCCGGATCTTGAACTGCGAGCCGAGACATTGCACATACTCCACCACTGTGCGATCAAGGTACGGGACACGGACTTCAAGGCTATGGGCCATGGATAATTTATCGGCATACATGAGGAGCTCGTCCGGCAGTGAAGAGCGGATTTCAAGAAGCTGGAACCCTCCCAGCTCATCTGTGTGGACCATTTGCGGAATAAGGCCGCGCCAGTAATCGACGAGTTCACAGCGTTGTCCGTTAGGCAATAGATCGTCCTGGAAAAGCGCGTCGATAGTTTTGCGGGGCACCAGCGAAAAAACATCCTGATAACGCTTCAACCGATCCTCCGTCCCCAGTGAAGCGACGCCTCGCTTCAACATTTCATTGCGAGGCAGTCCGTTCACGGCAAATCCGAGAACCGACCGCAGGCTCATCGGTAACCGGCGCCACCATTCGCCATAATGAACGCCCACATGCCGTTTGTAACCGCCAAAGAGTTCGTCCGGGCCTTGGCCGATGAGTGCCACCTTGACATCCTGTCGCGCACGTTGGGAGACAAAGTACATCGGAACGATGGAAGAAGCAGCAATGGGTTCCTCTAAACATTCCACAATGCTGGGTAACGATTTTTCGAACTCCTCCCGATCTAGCTTCACTGTTATATGCCGAGCACCCAAAACAGAAGCAGTTTCCGCTGCATCGGCTAGCTCGTCGTCCTCGAAGCCCGCTCCATAACCGATAGTGTATGCCGGCCATGGCCCGCCTTGCTCATTCATTAACGCCAGGAGGAGGCCTGAATCGAGACCGCCGCTCAACAGTATGCCCACCGGCACATCACTAAGCAGGTGGCGCCGGACTGCACCTCGATACAATTCCAGCAGTTCCTGCGCGGCATCTTCCTCATCTTTATGGTCCAAAAATGGGATTTGCGTATACTTATACCAGCGCTCTTCCCGACATTCTCCATTCTCGATAACCAGCATCGTGCCGGGCGCTAGTTTCCTAATACCATCGAATATCGTCAAAGGAGACGGCGTGTAACGAAACCGAAGAAAGAGATTGAGCGCGACCGGGTCAACGGCTGGTTTTGACTGATCCGCAGTGACAACTGGACGAATCTCGGACCCGAACGTGAGCTGCCCTTGAGCGACCCGATAATAGATGAGCTTGATTCCCATGGCATCGCGGGTTACGACCAGCCGCTTTTTGTTCACATCCCAAATAGCCAGACCAAACATACCGTTCAGACGATTCAAGACCTCAGTTCCCCATTCTTTGTAACCGTGAATGATCACTTCCGTGTCGGAGTTGGTCCTAAACTCATGGCCCTTACCTTGCAATTCTGCTCGCAGTTCCCTGTAATTGTAAATCTCGCCATTGAAGATTATCCACACCATTTCGTCAGCGTCCGACATCGGCTGATGGCCGCCGGCCAGATCGATGATTGATAGCCGCCGGAACCCCAAGCCAACTGGGCCGGCAATAAAGAAGCCTTCGTCATCCGGCCCGCGATGGGCGATGGAACGGGCCATCCGTACGATCGTCTCGCGCTCCACTGGTTCGCGTCGCTCGAAGTTAAATTGGCCTGCAATGCCGCACATGGGTCAGAGGTCGGAGGTCAGATGGCAGAAGTCAGAGATCAGAGGTCGGCCTAAGGATGAATGAAGAAGGATCACTGATCATGCTTCTGAGCATTGCTCCGACTTCATGACACTTTTCAGTGAAGAGCGCATGATCACCTTTCGACAAATAGCTGCAGTCATGGGCGAAGTCGAGCCAGGTTTCAGTCTCACCATTTTCGCCATCCGCGTCGGTCAGCTTACTTACAAAGTGAGCTTCGTACCTGCGTTTCGCCCATGCTTCTCGCAGATTCGTACAAACAGACCGGGAGGAGCGCCGGTTTTGATCGATAAGTGAGTACTTTTCCTCCGCAGGAAAGCCTTTACTTGCCTCAAAAATCTCCATCGCAAGTGCGTACGCTTTCTGATAAACGATAAGATCTTTTGCTGACTTGATCTGCATTGTTATTTCTGAATGAATTCCGCTACCTGATTTCCGGGAGCCGCCTGCTGATCGCTGACATCTGATCTCTGATCTCTTTGCGCTCGCGGTTTTATCGATTCACGGAGATAAAAAGCGAGGCTCCTGAACATCTGCGACTGGCCCCAGCGGTGCATGGGAACGTTGTCCCAACCCAAATGCAATCGTCGCGACCGAAAGGAGCCGTCTCGCTTGACCCAATTGGCCAGGATTTCTCGAACGACCGTCTCCAAAGTTGTCTCCAGCGCGGGAAAGCGATCACGTAAAAGCATACAGAGGTTGATGCACTCGGCGCAATCGTAAAGTTCACGCTTGTAAACGGTCAGGCGCGGGGCGCGCGAGAACGGTTTTGGCAAACCGCCCGCGTCGAAGAGATTATTCAGGTAATAACTTACCCCTTTGCGCAATGCCTCAAGCGTTGCCGCATGGCCAGTGAGAGCGTGGATCTTGGCCAGTGCTTTCATGACAAAACAGGTGTGATAGTGATCAACGAAGTCACGGACGCCATCGACGGCATAGAACCAGGAACCATCAGGATTCTGGTTGTCGAGGACAAAGTTCAGGTTTCGCTCCGCAGCCAGCCAGTACTCTTCCCGGGAGAAGATTTGTGACGCGCTCGTTAGCAGAAAGGAGCGATAAGCGGCCGCATTGATGACGCCGCCTTTGTCGAAAGGTGTGTAGGAACAGCTGCTCGCTCTTTCCGATGTCCTAAAATCCTTGATATCAACGGAGGCGTGTCGCGCAATCGATTCGAGGGTCTGTTTCCACTCGTCTCGTGGGTTCAGTTCGAAAACCTGGAGGAACGCTTCATACACGTAAGGCGTGGTGGTGATCAGGGGCGTCTGTTCTTTGAGAACCCCGTTACGAGTGATCCAGTCAAAGGGATATCCCCAGCAATATTCTTTGAACTGGCGGCAGCGCGATTTCTTGAGCTCGGTTAGAAAATGGACCGCGTTTTCCAGTTGCGAGGAATCTCTGGTAGCCTCGTAAAGGAAAGCGAAACCCATCGCGTAATGGGCGTCCGCAATCGGGAATCGAACGGGACGATGAAATAATCGTCGCGCGGACGGAAGGAACGCCTCAAAGAAAATCATGGGAGCGACCGCAGCCGTGCCCAAAAGCCGGTTCTGGTAGTAAAGCGATTTGGCCCGCCTACCTACAGTACCGGCAAAGAAGCTCTGGTGGTCCCACGAGGTTTCACCGAAGACACGAAGCCATTCGGTGAAGCCGCTCAGAGCGTCGGCGACTCTCTCATCGAGTGGAGTTGTTCGACTGGTTATCATCAAATTGCAGGAGAGCGCAGTTGGCAAAGCGAAAGAAGTCATCTCAGACTCGACGTCCTGTTAGGAGCGAGAGAAGGCGACCATTCGCGCTTTTTGCAGGCACTAGGTAGTTATCACGCACCTCTGAAAGGTGACGACGCAGCATCGTCTTCGCAGCATAGGTGAGATTCTGACGCCCACACGCGACGTCCTCAGCAGGTTTGAAACGTAGTGTCAGTAATGTGGTTTCGCCCGGGCCCAACGCCAGTTTGAATTCAATGTAATCTCCAGCAGAATCCCATGATACCATGCGCGATCCAGCGCGAAGGCCTTCAATGTTTTTAGGCTCGCGTTCGCGCCGGCGAATCAAATAATTCTTTTCGCGATCCGAGCGATTTTCGATCAGTAGTTCGTTTCCGTACATCTCAATCTCCATCGCATCAGGCGAGACTTCCTTCTGCCGATAACTTCGCCTGACGACGTCGCCGAGACGGCGCCAGGCGAGCGGAACTTTAAGGGCATTGAGCTGGTCGATGAATCCCGCCAGCCGCGCATATCCGTTGCTGCAGAAATCGTGGTGGATCACCACGAGGCAGGGTTTCCCAAGGAGAAGATCGAAGGCGAAGTTCTCGACGCCTTGAGCTGGATAGCGCCGGGTGTAGATCGGAAAATCGCCATAGCTCATGACCGCAACATCCCACACGTCAGAGATCTTGAGCTTGCGTTCTTGCGGCGGGTTGCAATGCACCTCTGTATTAACGACAGCATCGAAGCCAGCGCGCTTCAATTCGGGAATTGCTTGCTCAGAAAAGACTCCCTGCGGGAAGACCATCACGCGATCGTGCGCCAGATTTGTTCGCCGTTCGTGCAGAGACATACGCCTAAGCGCTTCAGAGGCGACCGCACGAAGTCGCTGCCGATCCGAAGTGCCAAACTCGCTGTCCGTGTGATCGCAGCCATGGATACAGAGAGAGTAACTCTCGGGATTGTCCTTGAAGAGTTTAACCACCTTCCGATCACTTCTCCGCCAGTTCCAGGGGATGAAGGCTATGCTGGTGGAGAACCGATGCTGCTTCATTAGAGCGAGTAACTGGCGGAAGCGAACGAAGCCGTATCTCGCTTTCAACAGAGGATCATCAATAACCAGGCAGGCACTCGCCTCAGGTGCTCTCCACGAGCTGCCGGCAAATGCCCATCTGAGATAGGAAACAACGGGTACGGCCGCGAAGAGGTGATCGCGAACGTCGAAGTTTCGTGTCGTTAGATCGGCATCGATGTCTAGCAGCGGCACTGACGAAACAAAAAACGGTACTCCCCTCCAGGTAAGCTTCAGGAATGCGGCCTTGGCTCCCGCAGAAATAAGTGGAGTTGCAGAGCGTCCATTCGCATCGAAAAAGTCGCAGCTATTTAGTGCCGTGGCCGCAGGGCGCACGCGTAGAGCGCGCATGGCACCGCACACCCCGTCAGGATCGTCCGCGATGCTCCACTCGATATGAGTTCTTGCTCCTTTCCGAATTGAAATATTCGCTCCGGATAGCTGGCCTACCACGTTCGCAAGTGCGACAGGATCCCCATTGGAATACAAGAAAACGGAATGGATTTGCAGGGGAAATCCGTCCGAATGGTGCGGAGCATTCTGCCGGTCTCTCATGATCTGGGCAAAGGTTCGTGCTCCGCACATCAGCCTGTACCTGCCGGTCGAATTGTTCTCTGATGGTCGAAACTCCGTTACACGCTGCCTTTCGTAAGGCACGCCAAAAAACTCTAGCAGCCTCTCGGCCCTGCGGTCGCCCGTTGATGAGCGGTCGCCGGTTAAGAGCAATGCCTTTTCTTGCATCGATTCTAATTCTCATCCGCGCTGAGCCGCGGAAGAGGAAGTAACTATAACGGCTTCTTCGCGACGACCAACGACCTCATTGCCCTGGAGCGCGCGACCATATTCAGAACCGGGGACATCGCGTGAAGGAGCGCCGTCAGGAATCGACCGGCGGAATGAGGAATCCAGCAGAAGTGTTCACTGCGCAAAACTTCAAAGCCAGTCTGTTGAAACGGTGCCGAATATTCCTCCAGCGATGGCAGGTAGCATTCCTCTTCTAGCTCTCTCTTGCCACGAAGCTTGTTTTTCAAGGCGCTGCGGAAAGCTGGGAAGCGGTCATTCATATCAATCACCACGCAAACTCCTCCCGGTACGAGCAGGTTGAAAATGTCACGCGCGCAGTCCAGCTGCTTCCCAACGCGATGACAGTAGCGGATTGTGTTTACGCCGATGATCAAGTGAAAGGAGTTCTCGAGCCTCGAAAAGCCCTGTCCCGAACCTGCCGACAAGTCCTCGAGTAAGGTCTCGTTTTTCGCCACGCAAAACTGAACCTGACTTCGTTCACTGGGGCCCAGGTAGCTATGCGCTTCCTCATCGGCCGCCTGAATCAGCACCGGAGAAAAATCCGTGCCGATTGCGCTCGCGATGTTGAAGCCATCCCGGCTCAAAACCGAAACCAGGTGCAACAGATTCATCCCGCCGCCACATCCAAATTCCAGCATCCGGAGAGGCCCACGCTTCATGTCTGCCGGCAAGAGTTCCAACGCCTGGAAATAGACATCCTTGTAGTCTCCATCGAGCAGCCAGCTGATGCCTGCGCCCGCCGTGGCGCGGGTGTACTTCCGGATTGCATCGGGAGAAGTGTATTCTCGAAAAAACGCATCAGTCTCCATAGGCGAATTCGTCTCCATAAAGGTCATTCGCTCTCTTCTGATTTCAGTCTTCTGCACTCTGTCTTCTGTCACCTGATATCTGACCATTGGCCTTTGGTCAGCTCCGCTCCGTTAGCAACGAAAAATTGTCGATCTTCTTGAATCGTAGAAGACTGCGAAAAATAGCTCTCAATTTGTTCATCTGCTCGCGCCGATGAAACCGCATCAGTTCACGGGAAACGGCCCATTCCAATCGTCACAGGGCCGCCCAGCAGTAACCGGAAAACAAGGCCAACCTGTCAATAAGAATCCGTCGCTTCCATGGGAGGCGTAGGCTAAGATTTATTCGCGTAAATCATCCGATGCCAGCCGCAGCGCCGGCCAATCCACTTCGCGACTCGATCAGGAATAGCGTTGCCGATAAACGACCAATGATCGACATTAAACTCCCATATCTCTTGTCGCACATTCTCAAAGTCCTTGAAGAGAAGGGCGGCCTCTCGTCGATTATAAACTCGCGCCAATGGGCAAAACGGGCCATCCGTATTCACACTGACCCATTGCTCCTTGGTGATCTTCTTCTTTAGCATTTCCCGGTGGCCTTCCAGCTTCCAGCGATCAAAGCCGGTGACCGCGGCGAGCAGCCCGGGCATGAATGCCGGCAGGAGACACCATCTGAAAATTTTTCGCAGAAACATTATCTCGATGTAGTAGTTGATGGAGCTGCGATTATAGAGCATCACGGTTAGCGTGCCGCCCGGTCTCAGCACGCGGTAAATTTCACGGACGATCCTTTCTGGCACCGGTGAATGGTGAATGACCCCGAAGCTGTAAACATGGTCGAAACTATCATCAGGAAAGGGAAGCCATTCTTCAGCATTGGCGACTTCGAATCTGCCCGCGACCCCGAACAAGGCAAAACGCTCCTTTGCAAGCTCTATCGACCTCGGCGTCAGATCAATCCCCACGTAGTTTGCTCCATTTCGTGCGAACTCGATACCATCAGTCGCTATGCCACATCCGACTTCCAGCACGTCCTTCTCACGAAACGCGGTGAACCCGGCCACGACCGGTACGTGCCACTCGCGACCCTGATAACGTTTTCTGGCGATGTCCTCGAAATATCTTCGGCGGTCCTCTTCGGACGATAAGCCCGATTGGCAGGGGTTCGCATCCCAGAAGCCTTTTACCTCGGTAATAGTTGCATTCATGAACGTTTAACTTCGTACTTTTAGCTGCCCAGTTTTGGCAAAGTGTGTAAATAAGCTTTTGAGGCGTTCAAGTTGCTCCTCCCGGTGGAGCCTTAGTAGTTCTGGTGCCACTGGCCTTTCAATTCGGGCAACAAGTGAATACATGTACCCTGCGGCCAGCGTCAGTCCTCCTATCACGTAAGGCCGTTTCAACATCTGATAGCCCACTCGGAAAACCTGCCAAAGCGGATGATTTCCAAGAAAATAATCCTTCCTCCCGTAGTCAAATCGTGCTTTCCAGACATTACCCTCCGTCTCGCCCATTGGGCGATGATGAAAAAAAATCTTGTCCGGAAACGACCGTGTCTCCCAGCCTTTCAGTCGGGCAGTCCGCACGGCAATCCAATCAATGCCGCCCCATTTAATCGGTGTGTATCCTCCAACTTCCTCGAAACACTCTCGCCGGAAAAGCTGGCAAGCTCCAAACACGTCCCTGAAATGGTAAAAGGTGTCTTTCAAGGCGTCATGCTTCGCCTCACGCATCGTTGTGCCAGCTACCCCAAGTCGCGGACATTCACCAAACTTGCCGAGCAGAAATTCGAAATAATCTGGATCAAAAGAGATGTCTGCGTCCAGGTTCCCAATAACATCAAACTCGAGGCATCGGACGCGCTCCAGTCCCATATTGAACGCATGGGCCTTGCCGGCAAAGCTACGATCCTGGCGCTGCGGACGCCGGACCAGCTCGATCCAAGGGTGGCCTTCAGCATACTTCCCGACACTTTGCGCAGTTTCATCGGTCGAGCCGTCATCCACAATGACCCAGCGCTCAGGCAACCGCGTCTGGGCGACCATAGAGGCAAGGGTCCTTTCAATGAAAGCAGCCTCATTGTGCGCGGGCGTTATGAGAACGAAATTCATTCGCGTAGATTCAGAAGTTAGAGCTAAATCGTTACAACGTTACAACAGTGAAGCAGTGGCGGTTCGTTGAAGCGTTGAAGCGACCGGCTCAAGTCGAGGCTCGCGTGTCTTACTCGCGGGATAAATTTGGGCGAAGATTTCATCCATGATTCGGGCGGTCAAAAGGATTTCGCGATATGGGATTGGGGGTGGGCCGCCGGTGCGGATGCTATTATAGAATCGTTCGATCAGTTCCTTCATGCCGAAGTCCTGGTAAAGTCGTCGGCGGAGGAAATTGGTTACGTTGAGCCTTGCGTTTCTAAGGTATTCGCAGGCATTTTTCAACGGTGGAACAAAATAGGTGAGATAGCTCTTGTACGAGCGATTTGCGGTTCGAACGAGGCTTCCAGTGATAATATCCGCAGTAATTGAATTGGCCGGTCCGTAAACGCGCAGTTGGTTAAGCCCTTTAACCTGAGTCGAAAAACAGAAGAGTGCCGTGGTGCCATTCGTGTCTCGCATCAGGACCCTCAATTCATCCATGACTTCTTGTGCGCCGAGATCTCGGAGTTGCT
>WNGI01012802.1_pt1 | contig 11311 bp, 8 predicted proteins | sample 5400621 | NCBI WGS metagenome assembly WNGI01 (sample SAMN13153374, study PRJNA577476) | soil metagenome | isolation source: 20 cm soil or saprolite under Garry oak tree replicate 1 | place: USA:California | collected 2016-06-15
GTTTCCCATCGACGTGCCTGCTCGGAAGGAGTTCCACCATGATCAAAGAGTTCAAGGAATTTGCCATGCGGGGAAATGTGCTCGATATGGCGGTAGGCATCATTATCGGCGCCGCGTTCGGGCAAATCGTCACATCGTTTGTCCAGGACGTTCTGATGCCGCCGATCGGCAGGTTGCTCGGTCACGTGGATTTCTCAAATCTCTTCTTGAGTTTGTCCGGAACGCACTACGACACAGTGGCGGCGGCAAAGGCCGCGGGTGCCGCGACGCTCAATTACGGCCTGTTCCTGAACACGGTAATTAATTTTCTGATCGTGGCGTTCGCCGTGTTCCTGCTGGTGCGTCAAGTGAATCGCCTGGCGCCGAAACCCGCACCGGCTGCAGCGCCGGCCACACGCGACTGCCCTTATTGCCTGTCGGCCGTGCCAGTCAAGGCGACGAAGTGCGCGCATTGCACCTCCGAGCTGCGGACAGCCTGAAGAGCCGCCGAATATTTGACTTTAGATACAGCCGCCGCAAAAAAAGGAGCAGGTGATGCCCGATCCAAAGTCGAACGACAAACCCGATTGGAAGCAGCATGGCATTCGAATCGTTCGCAGCGGCGAATTGGATTCGAATACTCCGCAAACCGCAGGAATGACGCGCGCCGAAGCCATTTCCCATGCTCGAGTTGGAGCGCAGAAACTCTGGGCAGGAACCGTCGTCGTGCACCCAGACGCCAAAACGGGTCCGCACCACCACGGAGAACTGGAAACGGTGCTCTATATCATTCGAGGGCGTGCGCGATTTCGCTGGGGAGACCGTTTGGAGTTTGTGGATGAGGCCGGCCCCGGAGATTTTATTTACGTGCCGCCGTTCGTGCCGCACCAGGAGCTCAACGCGAGGCGGGACCAGCCTGTGGAAGCCGTCGTCGTGAGAAGCGGGCAGGAACCCATTGTCGTCAACCTGGATATTCCCAGCCCCGAGTCAGGGCCGATATCCCCGCAGCCAGATCCCTTTCACTCTGCTCCCGGAAAATCGTGAGCAGGCGTTGAGAACCCGACGAAAAAGAATCAGCGCATTTCTCGGCAGAGGGGCATGCGCCCGGCATGGCCTGGTAACGGTTAGGATGGTTTATCGTGCGCAGCCTTATTCCGTTCAACGTGATGTTTCAGGCGAGCGACAACATCTGCTTCCTTGCCTTCTTTCAGTTCGTTCAACACCTCATCGAGCGCGAAGTGAACGATGTCGTGATGGTGAAGCTCGTTTGGCGCGACTAAGTCACTAAAGCGCAGCCAGAGATGATGGATCAGCCGGACCTCGTTGGAAGTCAAATTCGGCGCGTGCGGCCCCAACAGGAAAAATTCCCGCTGACCGCCTGGGGCAAAAATTTCCAGATTGAATTGCGGCCGCGGGTCGGGGAGTTGCTCCCACGCGAGGCCGATCTCGCGCGCCTGTTCCGCCACGGTCAATTTCGCGGACCGCCCCAACACGATGGTGTTGGATTCGAGCTTCACCGCAGCGTTCAAAATCCCGCTCCACATGTCATTCGCAGCGACGACGGCCAGGCGGATGGTCTTTCCTCGTTTTTCAGCGAGTGACAGCGCCCTCGTGAACAAAAACTGCTCGACGCTTCCGAAGAGTTGTTCAGCTTCCAATTCGCTCGAGCCGGAGGCGGATCTGCGAAGAAGACGGATGTGGAGCACGACAACATCGCGGCGCTCAGGCTTGACTCGATCCAGAACCGCCTGCAGGTGATACAGTGCGTGAAAATTGCTTACTGGAACTAGAATGTTGCCCGGGCGCACTCCGACGCATTGCGGGGAGAGATCTTCCTGCGCGGCCACGTTGAATTGGTCCATTTCCACATGCGCGGCGCCCCGATTCCGGTGCGTGATACGTTCGGAAATTGAAAACACGCCGAACATTACCAATGAAAAGATCGTGCCGGCAACGGTCGCGCTGGGCTTGGTAAACAAGTTCACGATAGCAATCAAAAACAACACAAGCGTGATCAACACGAGTCCTAACGGAATCTCCTTGCCGAAGAAATGGAAATTCAACGGCACGCGGTATTCCCGGTCGCCGGGATGCGTGTACCGGATCACTAGAACCGCGATGCCCTGCATGGTGAAACTCCAGATCACGCCGAAGGCATAGAGGTTGGCGAGAAATGTGACGTCGCCCCGGCTGAGGAGAATCGTCAGAATCTGGAAGGCGACCACCATGTTGATGATGCGGTGCGACGTGCCAAATTTACGGTGCGGCTGCCGGAACCAGTCGGCCAGCACGCCATCCTCGGAAACACGGTTCAGCACGCCGTTCGAGCCCACGATCGCCGTATTGACCGCGCCCGCCAGGATCATCGTGCCCACCACCACCACGAAGGTGTGGAACGCCAACCGCAACGTGAAGGGCCCCGCCAGATTCATGGCCAGGCCACCGATCAGGTTCTCCAGGTATTTGCCGCGAGCGCTGTCCGGAATGATCATCACCGCGAAAAAAGATACGAGCGAAGTAAATAACAGGCTGTAGATGAAAATGATCAATCCGGCCTTTTTCAAATTCGGCAGCTTGGGAGCCTCGATCTCGCGGTATACCTGGGCGAGAGATTCCTCGCCGCTCATGGCCAGGACAGAATGCCCGATGCCGACAAAAACCGCGATCATCGGAATCATTTTCACAATCTGGCTGCCGTAGAGCCATCCGAGGGATCTCTTGTCCAACTGAATATTGGAAGGCCAGGGAAACGGCGGAAGATGCGCGCCGCGCACCCAGACCGTATACGTACACCAGACGATCAGGAGCGCCACCATCACCGTCGTGACCTGCATAATCCGCAGCGCCTTGTGGCTCGACTCCGGAATCCCCTTGATGTTTTCATACCAGAAATAAAGTGTAACAATGACCGCAAAAAACGCTGCGGTCGAATTCTCGGGGAGGACGATGCCCGCGTGGAAGTAGGCGAAAAGCTCATTCAGAAGCCCGGCCAGGTATTGCCCGGCCGAAACGCCGCTGATCGGGCCGGTTAGGACGTAGTCAAACATCAATGCGGAAACGGAAAATTTTGCAAGAGTCCCGCCCAGCGCCTCCTTAACGACGCGATAAACGCCACCGCGCACGAACATGCTGCAGCTTTCGACATAGACCGCGCGCACGCAGTAGGAAAACAGCATTACGCCGAGAATGAACCAAGGCGCCGATTTGCCAATGAAACTTTCCGATTCACCCCCGGCGTAATAGGCCGAGGACGCCAGGTCGTTCAGAACGATGGCCGCGGCACGCCAGAAGGAAATGAACGTCAGCATGGCCGTAGTGGCCACAATGACGCGAGGAATCGTCACGATGCGTGACGGTTCAGGATTTGGGCCCTTGGTAGTGGATGGCATGAGACGTCAAGATTTTATAGGGATTTCATAATTGCATCTTTATACGGCGATGTCTAGCGCGGGGCTATTTGTTTTGTCTATAGTGAAGATAAGTCAGAGGGTGTTCGAAACTCGCGCGCGCAGTCTTCACAAGGGCAAATGGTCCTCAAATAATCGAAGCTGTAGATGCCCGTCGTGTGCCCGTCATTGAAATCAATCTGCAAAGCGTAGTTCCCGACGGCATGCGCGGCCTTGGCGCTGAGTTTGGGCTTGAACATGGGAAGCGCCGGTGAGCTCGACAACGGAGGCGCTCCGTGCGGATTTTCCTTTCTCAGCCGCTCATCGTTTTTTCGCTTCTCTTCTTTTTTCCCCCGCTCATCGTTGCACATTGCACAGGGACAATTTTCCCGGAGATACGCGAAGCCGTAATGGCTGGCATGGCCATCGGACCAAGTGATGTCTTCAAGCACATGCTCACCTGAAGGTGAGCGCTACATGGCCCGGTTTCCCCCGCGTCAGACTCTATCTTACCGGAACACTGATTCGCGCAAGACGCCCATGTTCGAGTTCAATGCGCCGGTCCGCGAGATTTCCGATGGCCTGCGAGTGCGTAACAACGAGAATCGTGTGCCCTGCGGAGTGTAGATTGCGCAGCAGGTGCAGGATCGTGGCCTCGTTCTCTTCATCGAGATTGCCAGTCGGCTCATCGGCAAGAATGAGTTTCGGATGATTGATCAGCGCGCGCGCGATGGCCACGCGTTGCTGCTCGCCTCCTGAAAGCTGCTTGGGAAGATGTTCCTGGCGGTCTTCCAGACCAACACGCCGCAGCGCTTCGGCGGCCTCTTTCTCATCAGTGATGCTGTGGAAATATTGCGCCAGCATGACGTTTTCAAGCGCCGTGAGATAGGGCACGAGGTGAAATTGTTGGAAAACGAAGCCGATCTTGTCGGAGCGATAGCGGGTCAGCTCGCGCTCACCGAGCTGCCCGATTTCCATGCCATCCACCACGACGCGCCCTGAAGTAGGATGTTCGAGACCTCCAAGGATATTGATGAGAGTCGTCTTGCCTGATCCCGATGGCCCCATAATCGCGATCCATTCGCCAGACTCGACCTCGAAACTCACGTGGCCGAGAGCACGGACGGCATCGAACCGCTTTTCGAGATCTTCGACCTGGACCAAAGGCGCCATCATTCTCCCCGCAAAATCTCCGCCGGGCGCACGCGTCCGAGCAGTCGCAGCGGAAGCGCACCCGTCAGTGCCACGCCCACAGCCAAGGCGATGGTTGCCGGAAAGACGGGCCACCGCGGTGAAATGGCAACGCCGAAGACGCGCCCTCCGATCCATCGCGCAAGCACGATGCCGATCGCAAATCCGATCGTGCCGCCCACCACTCCTAGCGCGGCAGCCTCGGCCAGAAACAGGTGCATGATCCGTTCCACGGACCCTCCAAGCGCCTTCATCAAGCCAACGTCCCTGCTGCGCTCCATCGCCAGGGCCGCCATCGACGCGAGCACTCCAAGCGTTGTGAGAACTAAGATGAGCGTGATCGTCCACAATATCAGGCCGTTAATCCGCGCCAGAATCGATCCTTCAGCGGCCGCGAGCTGGCGCACCGGGCGAACTTCAAGGCCCGGCAGTGCGGCGGCCAAGTGGCTCGTAAAGGTCTCTATCTCAGCGGGCGTTCCCGAAACGCTCAACTGGATGAGACTCACGCGGCCGGGCAAACCCGCAAGATTCTGGGCGATATCGAGGCTCGTGACAATTTGACTATCCTCGGCGCCGCCCGACGTGATGATTCCGCTAACGGTGAGCGAAACACTGCGTTCGCCGGCGCGCAAATCAATTTGACTCCCGGGCGTGAGGCCAAATTGGCGCGCCGCCGCCTGGCCCACCAGGCAGTGCAATCGGTCCTCGCGGGAGGTGATCCATGCGCCATCCACTTTCCACCAGGAGTTCATCTTTGCCACCTGGTCGAACCAGGTGCCCGCCAGGATGACGGGCTGCGCGCCTGAATTTGCGGCCACGTAAAGATAGGGCGCCGCGGCGATAATCTGCGGAGCGGCTGGCCCAACAATGTGATCCATGATGGCCGCATCCGCCAGCGCGGCATCGCTGCCCGACGAAGGCGGCGCGACGACCACGTTGGCGCCAAGCGTGCGAAATTCGTGCGTCAACTTCTGCTCCGCATCCAGATTGATATTCAGAAGCGCCGAGGAAATCGCCGCTCCGCTCGAAAGCGCGATGAGAGCGACGGTGAGCCGCCCTCGGCTCGCGCGTAGCAGTTGCCGGAAGATTCTCCAGAACATGGACCGGGAGCGGGGCGTCACGTCTTCACTCACCCCGCAGTATGGGCGCCGGATCGACGCGCGATGCGTGCTCGAGCGGCACCAGGCTGCCCAGCAGCGCCACGACGGCGGCCAGCACGAGCACAATGGGGAAGAGGACCAATCGAATGGTGGGAGCGATGCCGAAAATTCCAATGCCGAGGACTCGCGCCAACTCCAGACCGATGGCGTAACCCGCAATTCCACCAACGAGCGCCAAGAGTAGTTGCTCGGCAAGAAAAAATAAGCCGACCGCGCGGCGGCTCGCGCCCAGCGCCTTCATCAATCCAATTTCAGAACGCCGCTCAAGCACGGTGGTTGCGGATGTGGCGCCCACGGCGAGCGCCGCCGCAAACAGCGCAGCGAACGTGACCAGCCACATCAGGCTGCCCACCCGCGTGAGGATTCGGCCTTCTCCCTCGGCGACCTGCCGAATCGCGCGGACTTCGATCCCCGGCAGTTCCTGTTGCATCTGGTGCGAAATCGAGGAAATGTATGGGCTGCAGTACCAGCGGTCGTAATCTGCCGGCGTCATCTTGGAGGGATCGCGCTCGGAGAAAGCGTCCGCCGGCTTGGTCAGAGCGCTCACCAGCAGGCGGCGATAGCTGCCGGGACGGGCGGCAAGGTCCTGCGCAACCTGGAGCGGCGCGAGGATGGCGTTGTCTTCGCGGCCGCCGGTCGAAATGATGCCTGTAACGGTCAGCGTGCGCGCGCGTTCCCCGGAGCGGACTGTGACCGTGTCCCCCACGCGCAGGCCTGTACGGTGGGCAAGCCCCGCACCGATGAGTGATTCCTCCGCGCCATCGGAAAACCACCGGCCATCGACATGCCACCAGGGATCGGTTGAGGAAACGCCGGTTACGAATTTGCTGCCGTCGGGAACAGCGACGGTGTGGCTGTACCACGTTCCGATCAATGTTTCTCGAACGGTTTCGCGCGCGGTTTCTCGAACGATTTTCCGCGAGCCTGGACCCGGAGCTTGATTGTCACGGGAGGAGGCCGCTGCGATCTCGACCGGAACATCGAGGAAAGGAGCAAATCCGATGACGTTGTTGCGCCAAAAAATCGTTTTCAGCTTGCCGAGATCCCCCTCGGGCAAGTAAGCGCCGGCGTCCACAGGACGGTAATCGACGCCTCCAATTTCGAGAGGGAGCGTATCCGTAGCAGGCGTGACGAGAAGATTTGCGCCGAGAGAGCGGAATTCATGCGCCAGTCGGTCGCCAACGTCGAGAGCAACTTCGAGCGTGGCAGTCGCTACCGCCATGCCCAATGCGAGCGCGGCACCCGTCAACGCCTTTCGGCGCGGCTTGCGCATAAATGAATCGCTGACGATGCGAAGAAACATAGTGGCCGGAATCCCTCAGTAAATGGCTCTTCGGTTTTTGACTCTTCGGTCTGTGGGTCGGAGTTGCGCTTCCTTCGTCAAGATGAAAAGGTCCGACCTGCAAATCTTCCCTCAATCTGATAACTGTTTAATTAGTTATATACTTAGGAATCAGTGGGAGACCCGGCTCCTCGCTTCGGCGAGCGTCGAGACGTCGATCACCAGTGCGCCGTTTTCCGCCCGCGAGGGAACGCCCACGGGATTGCACCCGCCCGCTTCGCCGATCGTCGGGATGTAGATCGCGGAAGCGCAGTTGCGGCAGACCACATTCGAACCATCCTGGCGGTAGCCGGCCGTGCCGCAGATCAGGCACGCGTCCAGCGCCGTGCCCCAGCTTCCGTTGGGTTTGCGGATCACCAGAAAGCGCAGGCTGGTCCCATTGGCATCGACGCTGTAGACGTGCAGATTCGAGTCATTCACGTCGGCGAGAGGAATGCGAACCTCGTTGCCGGTGGCTTCTATCGCGCGTGCCTCTGTAGTTGCCGTCACCCGGGTGTACGCAAACTCAGCGGCAAGAATCAAAATGACCGCCGTGCAGGTCAACGCGGAAGCAAAGGCCCAGCGGCGCTGCTTGCGGCGCTCCCACTCCAGACGCCGGCGTTCCGCGGCGTCGGAACTATTCGAGGCCGCCTGGCCACGCGCCGCGATCCATTCACGGAGGACCAGGATCGCCGCCGCGCCGAGAATCACGGCGAAAAAGAAAACTTCATTGCGCACGATCGGGCCAACCCATGCCATCTCTACGCGGCTCGACGGCAGCCACATCGCCTCGCTCAATTCGTGAATGCCGGTCAGCGCAAGCTGAACGGCTACAAGAATGAGAATCGTACTGGTGGCCCCGAAAAATTTCCCCAGGGAGATTTTCAGCGTCCCGTGGAAGAAGAACCATCCAACGGCAATCGCGACGCCCAGGCCCAGGCTCGTGCCGATCCAGACCGCGAGGCCCTCGCTCGATAGCTCCACGGCGCGCAGAATCAGCGCCAACTCGGCCCCTTCCCTAACCACCATGAGGAATACAAACGTAGCCAGACCTAGGCCCGCGCCGAATGTGCTCTTTCCCGCATAAACCTCTACACGCTGCTCGATTTCCTTTTTCAGGTGGCGCGCCACGCGGTTCATCCAGAGAATCATCGTGACCACGAAAACCGCGGCGGTGAGCAGCAGCAGCCCTTCAAATCCATCCTCGCTCACGCGCCAACGTTCCAAGGCGATGGCCACCGCGAGACTCGAGGCGGTGGCTGCGGCCACGCCTCCCCAGACCCAGCGCACCAGGGCAGCGCGTCCCGTGCGATTCAGGTAGACAAGCACGATGCCGACGACCAGAGCGGCTTCGACGCCTTCCCGAAGAGCGATCAGAAATGAGGAGAGCAAACGCCGTGTCCTTTTGGGGCCCATGGGGCCACGCACCCAGTTGCAACCCAGTAGCAACTGGAACTTTGAGTTTACACGCCCCACAATGGAACGTCAAGGATTTTACCGACTCTGTGACCTCTACGGGTACGGGCTCCACTTGGAGCCCGCCTGATAAGGTAGAATGAGCATCTACATGGAGATGTGTAACCCTCATTCGCGGTGGGGCCTCTTCCTTGCGCGGGCCCAAAGCCTGCTGGCTAGGTGGGTTAAGCCTTTTGTGGCTCTGACCCTCGCAATGTTACTCGTCGCGGTCTCCGCGAGCCCGCAATCCCCTGGCGGTACATCGGCCCCCTCGGCCCATCCCAGCGCCAAGGCTCCCGAGGCGTCTCCCTCTCGGCCCGATAAAAGCCGTGCGCAGATTGCGTATCAAGCCGGACGCCGCGCGGAACAGGCAGGCGACTGGAACGTCGCCTATACTTCGTATTCCGAGGCGACCGCCTATGCCCCGGCGGAAAAGGAATACTCCCTGTTACGGGAACACGCCCGCTTCCAGCTGGTTCAGAGGCTCGCCGATCTTGGCGAACGGCAGTTGCTTGCCGGAGACGGCGCTGGCGCGCGCGAACAGCTTGTGCACGCGCTTGAAATCGATCCAAACTACGCGATTGCGCGTGAGCGCCTCGCGGAACTGCCTGCGGATTCCCCCAGCGCGACGCCGGAAAAGGGGCCTAGACTCGCCGGTCTGCCCCGCCTCAATCCTAAGCCAGGAACGCGGGACTTCGATTACCGGGGCACCACGCGGAGCGCCTACGAAGAGGTGGGGCGCCAATTCGGTGTGACGATCGCGTTCGACGGAGATTTGGCCGACCGGGCCTTACGGTTCCGCGCGCCGAATGTGGATTTTGAGACGGCACTGCTGGTTCTGTCGCGCCAAACGCGGACGTTCACTCGCGTCGTGGATGAACATACCCTGTTCGTCACTGATGATAGCGCCCAGAAGGTGCGGGAATACGCCGTCGAAATCGAAAAAAGTCTACTGCTGCCTGCATCGATTACTTCGGACGAAATGAACGAAACTGTTCGCACGATCCGCGAAATGACCGGGATCACGAGGACGCAACTCAATACAGCTACGCGCACTCTCACGGTGAGGAGCACGGAGGAGAACGTCGCGCTGGCACAGGCTCTCGTGGAACAAATTGAGCAGCCACACGGCGACTTGATGCTCGAAATTGAAATTCTTCAGGTGGACCGCGCATCGGCGCACCAATTGGGCATTACACCCCCGTCGTCTTCGACCGTATTCACGCTCAGCCCGAACCAGATCTCTCAACTCCAGCAGGCACAGAAGAACGGAACGTTACTCAGTGTTCTGGAAAGTATCTTTGGCGGCAACAGCGCTCTGGGTGCGGCTGCTGGAGGGTTGGGAACCGTCCTGCCGTCGCTCATCGTGTTGGGAGGAGGCAAAACGATCTTTCTTGCGACCGTGCCTGGCGTCACCGCGCATTTTAGCCAGACGGTCAGCGCGGTGCGCAGCGCGGATCGCATCTTGTTGCGCGCGCAGGACGGAAAACCAGCCACCTTTTTCGTCGGCGACCGCTATCCCATCTCTTTAGGAGTGCTCTCGAACAGCCTGGCAACAACGACCACGTCGGCGCTCGCAGCGGCGCTTCTTTTGGGCTCTTTACCCCAGACGACTTACGCGACAGGCGCAGCTCCGGTCGCGCTGGCCACCGCCGATCTCAATGGGGACGGCCATCAGGATCTGGTCGTCGCGAATCAGGGGGACGGCACCCTCTCGATTTTTTTCGGCGTCGGTGATGGCACGTTCACCAAGCCCGCCACTGTCATCCAGAATGTCGCCAAAACTCCCTCGGCGGTTGCCGTGGGCGATTTCAATGGGGACGGCATTGTGGACCTGGCAGTAACGGACTCGGCCAACAACAACGTGGCGGTTCTGCTGGGCAAAGTCGGCGGCGGCTTCACCCCTCCTGTGACATACGCGACCGAGAGTGGCGCTAATCCTGCCGGCAATCCAGTCGCGCTGTTAGCAACTGATATTGACGGCGACGGTGTTTTGGATCTTTCCGTAGTCAACCAGGGGAATGGCTCTGTTGCCGGATCAGTGTCGATTCTGCTCGGCCATGTGCTAAACGGCAAGGGGGACGGAACTTTCGTCGCACCAAAGACCTATTCAGTCGGGTTCAAGCCGACGGCGATTGCCTCCGCCGACCTCAACGCCGACGGGCGTCCCGATCTAGTCATAACAAACCAGAATGACAATTCGGTTTCTGTCCTCCTGCAAAATCCAGACCACACCTTCACCGCTAAAGTTGACCCCACCACGGGCAAAAATCCCGCAACAGGTACGGGGCCAGCAGCCATTGTTGTCTCGGAATTCAACCTTGATGGACACCTGGACCTCGCAGTTGCGAATCAAACCGGCGGCACAGTTTCCATTCTGCTGGGCAAAGGTGACGGAACGTTTGGCACGCATACCGATTTCCAGGCAGGCTCAGGTCCTAAGGGAATCGTGGCTGCGGATTTCGCGAATGCGGGGACCCCAGCTCTCGCGGTTGCCGACCAGGCGGCCAACCAGGTAAACGTTTTGCTCGGCAACGGAGACGGAACGTTTGCCTCTCCCGTGACGATTCCCAGCGGCAATGGGCCCGTGGCCCTGGTTGCGACGGACCTGACCGGTAACGGATCATTGGACCTCATCGCTGCGAACGAATCCGCGAATACCGTGACCGTCACGATCAACACGCTGCAATCATCCAGTTCATCCTCAAGTTCATCCACTTCCCCACAAACCGCGTATCCATCGGCGGAGTATGTGGACCTCGGGCTAAAAGTGAAAGCCACGCCGCGATTGCATGGCGACGACGAAGTAACTCTGCACC
>WNGI01015062.1_pt1 | contig 11311 bp, 10 predicted proteins | sample 5400621 | NCBI WGS metagenome assembly WNGI01 (sample SAMN13153374, study PRJNA577476) | soil metagenome | isolation source: 20 cm soil or saprolite under Garry oak tree replicate 1 | place: USA:California | collected 2016-06-15
AAATACTAAGCGCCGCCGTAGCCGATCTTTTCCGAGAGGGCGGGAGTCATCCCGCCTTTTTCTTTGAAGCGTTGCGCAAGCCGATCCATGATCTTTTGCTGCTCTTTCGTGTCACCTGTAGGCAAAAAGCGGTACCAGCGAGCTAGCTGCTGTACGTCGGCGTTCTCCACCTGGGCCATTGTCGGGAAGTCGGGTCGATCACCCATTCCGTCGCCCTCCCCGACATGGTTTCATGTTGCGAAGGGGGCTGTCTACTGGGTTCCGCTCCCCATTTGCTAATGTGCGCTGCCGAGCCGCCTTCTTCAACTGTCAACCAACTCATACACCTTCCGCCGCTTTGCCGTACGCTCCGGTGATGGGCTCTCTCGACTCACTTTCTCGGCTTCTTCGACCTTAGGAAGTTGAGGCTGTCACAAATCGCAGCCGAGGACTACTCATTGTCCGGTTTCCCGACCATCCTCCCAGAACTTCCCGCAACCCCGTTCTGGACAGTTGTCCGACGTGCCGACTGTTCGCCCAACTGACATGACACCTGATCATCCGCTTGGGGGAGAACGGCAAATTCATACGGATCCTTGTCAAGTGATTCGTGTCGGGTCTAATTTACAACCGCGATTCCGGCGGCATCTCCCGTGCTCCCTCGTCGGCACGAAGGGCCCGAATGACATTCGCTGCCTGCGTCTCAAAGTTTCTGTGGTCTCTTTCCCAGTCGCTAAAGTCGGCCGCCAGCCGTTCCAGCACCTGCGACGCCTTGCCGCTCTTCCATTTCCCTGTAAACAGGTAGCCATCTAGGTTTAGCGGAATGAGCGCCAGAACTTTTTGTCCGCGTTCCTTCATTAGGACCTGCTCCTTCGCGAATGCCTTGCCAATTTCGTTGTCCACCCACCAACTCGTAAGCGAAGCCTCCGAGCAGCAAAGCAGCACTTTATCCCATAACCGGATGCCGCGATCTACTTGGTCGTACATATCATCACCGGGGAGAAGCTGTTTCTCATCTAACCAGCAGCGGATTCCGCGACTCTGAAGAGTATCGTGCAGTCGCCGGGCAAAGCGTTCGTCCGCGTGGCTATAGCTGATAAAGCAGGAGTAAAACTCAATCGCCTGGTTGAGTATCGATGGCAGGTATTCGATGAGGCGCTCAGGAAGGCCACATCCCCGCAAGAAGATGAGAGGAAGTCCGCCTGATTTGACAAAAGTCCGATGGTCGATCGTGCTGGCGCTATCATGCCGACATGATTCTAATCCTTTTGCATTTGTTAGATTGGTGTCAATGAAGAGGGTCTCTTGGAGGCTTGCTCCAGTGAGATTCACCCCGCAAAGATCGGCTTCCAGGAACTCCGCCCACCGAAGGTCTGTCCCTCCAAGGTTCGCGCCTTGCAGAATTGATTGATAGAAGTACGCGAATCGTAAGTCTGCGCCGCGAAGATCAGAGTTGCGCAGCGTGGAATGGGAGAAGTCACACTGGTCAAACATCCGTGCTCCGCGCAAGTCTGCGCCTTGGAACTCAGCACTGCGGAGTGATGCGAAACTGAGTTTGGCTTCGCGAAGATCGCTATTTGCGAAATTCACGCTATGAAGATCGGCTCTTTCGAGATTCGCTTCACGGAGTGTGATGCCGCTCAAATCTACTTCGAGGTATTTGTGATGCGCGTTCGTCCTCCAAGAATTCCACACCTCGATACCTTGCTGCAGAATAGCAAGGTGCTCAGGATTGGCCATACGCGCTATTCTACCGCTCCGAAGGATGTCGCTGCACCGGTGTGGGCTTGGACAAAGCCGCTACTGGGCGAGGTAACGCCCATCTCGGATTTGACCGAGCAACACTGTCCAGAAGTCCCGATGGGGGAAGTGAGGCACTGCTGAGTGTTGCTCGCGCTACGGTTTCCGCGAACCCCGTTTGAACTATCGGGAAGGAAATGTCGCGCGAAGTGATTCAGAGGGCGGAGTTGCAGTCTTCAAACCAATTCACGGGCTTGCGTTAAGTCGCCAGCGGGGATGCTGGACAATGTATGATTATTTGATTACCTCCGGACCAACGAATGCAGGAACAAGCAGCTGCAAGAGATCTCGATTCTTGGCGCCGAAGAATCCAGGACCTTGTTACGCTCTACCGCGATCTGGAGCTCAGAGCCCTAGGTTTACCTGTGTTTTCGGTGGCTCCTCTCCTCATTTACTCTTGGAATGTCGCCAAGCTGGTCATTTTTATGGAGCTCGATCTGCTTCTGCTCATCCCGGTTCTCATTCCGATGTACATCGTCATTTTCATTCGGAATCGGTTCCCGGGGAAGAAGTGGCGCTATCGTTCTTTCTCGAAAAAATACTTCGCATACGTGATTCACTGGATCTGGAGAGGAGAATCGCCCTCTCCAGCCGGGATCGTGGTTAGACGACTGGTGATTCAGTCAATGCATCTACACTTTCGAACCAGGCTTCAGTTGCTTCGCGGGCGACTAGCGTTAGAGGAACGCCTGACACCCGAAGAGCGCAATCAGCTGGTTTCGACCCTGGATAGTGTGCTGGAGGGATTCGGCGGACGAGGCATACCGGCATGGTATGCTTACGTATTGCCGCTTGCGTCGTTTTTTCTCAGCCTGTTTAACGCTGTTCACTCAGGGCCGTCTTCCATCTTGGCCGAGGTTCTGGGCTATACACTGGTAGGAGCGTCTTTTTCCTTCATAATTTCGACATTGATTGTTAAGCGCGGTCTGCTGCTGGGCGGCAGCGGCCGGTCATGCTATTTTCCAGGTGCAATTCTTAATCCGGGAGCTTATGCCGCCGAGAAGCAGATTTTCGAACCGATCGGTGTCGCCGTACAGGAGGTACCACTCGATATCCTTGCGGTCATCCTAACCTTTTCATTTCAGGCCCTAACCCCCAAAGCCATCTTCGATTTTTACCAGAGAGCAAATACTGCGATTGGTTTACCGGCTCAAACGCAAATGGAGTACTTGAAAGTCTTGTCGGTGTTCGTGGCCGTCCAAGTTTGTATCTGTGGTCTAGCCTACTATCGCCGCACCAAGCTCAATCGTCTCTAACGTACAAGACAGTCGATCTCCAAGAACCCCGTCTGGCCAACGACCGGCACCTGTCTACGGTTGTCCGCTCGCCCGATTTGTATTCAGCGTAGAATTCCTTCTAATGAGGTGATTGGACGCTTGGACCCTTCGATAAAGCAGTACGCGGATTCGCTATACGAAAAAACGCTCTTTGAGTCTGGCGCCACCGTAAGGCGAGAATCGACCAAGTACCTCCAAGAAAGGTCCATGACCCAGGATCACACGCAGCTTTTCAGCGGCACTCATTATCAAGCACAGATTAGGATCTACGCAGACCACCTCGAGCGCAGCACGGCGGCGGACGGGAATGAACTTTCGGTGGTTCTGGGAAGTCATGATTTCCGCCGTCATGATGTCGCCCTCATAGCCGACACCTCCTTCGAAAGGGTAGTTGGTCCGAGGCGGCACCTTCCTGGCTCCTCGGAAAGTACTACATTAACCTCTCTGCCGAGCCATATTCGGAGCGTGATTACGAGGATCTGGTTCGCACTTTACTACGTATTCGCGAAACGGCGCCACCCGTCGGAAAACCAATGTCGACGATTGCTCCAAAAATGAATCGAGAATCACTATCATCAGAATTCAGGGACATTAAGATCACACGTGTGATCGTGGAAGAAGTCACAGAGCCCCGGAATGACGACACTCCTGGGAGTGCTTTGTATTCAGTTCCGTTTGCACTTTCCCTCAGCCCACCTCCAGAGTGGGTACGGTTGTTCATTGAAAACTGGAACCATCCTCCCCGACTCACTTCGATGCATAGACCCGGGATTGCGAGCGTCGACGGCGCAACAATCACCCTGGATGGAACTACCATCGACGAAGTCGAACGCTATCATCGTGACACGCTTCAGTTGGCTATCGCCGCAACCAATCGACAATACTGGGAATCGCTAGGTGAGGGTGAACAGTGCCGCGCCCGAGCGTATTCACAGCGCGAAGAGCACCGGAAGCGCATAGAGGACACATCGAAGCGCATCAAGTTCGACTGAGCTTCGTCACGGGTACACGCATGCAGGCATGAACCTGTTGAAACGAGCCAAGTCCGGATCGAGGAAGTGAGGTGCCGCCGAAAGTGGCTTGCTCTCTCGTCTCCGCGAACCCCGTTTCGGGCCGACAGGGTACCGCGCCAGGCGCTAGGGTACGGGGGTTTTCTTCCCCCCGCCCTGCAGAACGTAATTGCCTAGGCCGATGAGCCAGAAAAACGCGTTTTGCGAGTGCCCCAGGGCATCGAGCGCGTCCTTCCGGATGAGCGCGTTCGGGTCCAGCCTTTGCCTGTTCACAAGCGTATTCAGGTAATCGTGGTTGAAGGCCAGCCCGCACCCTTCCGCCTTGTTCACCATCCACAGCAGGGCGATATCGGAAAGGCCGAGACTCGCGTAGCCGCCGCCTACATTCGAATGCACGCCCGCAAACCACACCTGCTCGAGCACCTGTGTCGGCGGCGCTTCAGGATGCTGCTCCCACAGCGTCGGCTCGAAATGTCGGCGCCGCTCGTCAATTGCCAAGGCTTGGTAGGCGTAGTGCACCGAGCGGCTCAGGCGCACGTCATGAAACTCCCAAAACTTACTCACCAGAGGCAGCGGGACACCGAGGGCTCCGACCGTGTCCCAGACGCCGATGAATTTCACCGGAGGCTCTTGAGCATACTGCTGCCGGAAGTGCGTGGCTTCGTCACTGGCGGGATGCGAGGCGTCGTCGCGACGCCGGTAGAGCTGATAGGCTTCTTCGCTTCTCCCTAAGTACTCGCGCTTGAGGAGTCCACTGTTGCGGATTAACCCCACCGCGCTGCGCACGGTGTACGCGCCGCGGCTGAAACCGAAAAAGAAAAGCTCGTCGCCAGGCTCGTAATTGAATACCAGAAAATGATAGGCCTGCTGGATGTTCTTCGAGAGGCCCACGCCGAACGCTCCGCCGCCCAGGTGATCGAACTTGCCGGTGCCCACGCCGGGGTCATAGAACAGGAGCTGACTGATGCCGGCCGCGTCAGTCTGCCTAAGGCTAGTGGCCACCTTGACGACGTTAGTGGGGTTCGGCTGGTCCGGTTTGTTCCACGTCCCGTCGGAGCAAACTACGAGACGCTTCATCGCGGCCCTCCTTGCAGCGGGGACACGCGGGGCGCGTATGATATCACCACAGTTGTAGTAACTCCTGCGTGACTCTGCGGCCCTTTGCCTGTCCGTCTAACCGCTCGGCGCGTCGGGCGTCCAGTGGACCGCGTCGACAAGCGCATGCCCTTGACTTTCGACCATCGCCCATTGACTCTAAAGGAAATCAGGAATATGCTTCGGCAACCTCGCAAGATTAAGCGACCGAAATCGCGTTTCAACTGACTCGAAACTCGTGAGTCGAAACCTCGAACTCGATACTTTTCCACACGCTGTTCCCAAACGTGTGAACAACGCCGCATCGTTCTCCGTACACTTGGAACTTTCAAGGTTACCCGCTATGTGAGGTCGTTTCACCAATGTCTGATAAGAAACGGCAACAACTTGACGGGAAATCAGATTCCCCAATCGACCGTCCTCAGCGTCTAGAAGGTCAATCGGAACAAGCAAAACGTTTGATCGAAGTCATGAGCCCAAAGCTTGTCATCACCCTAGCCATCGGCTCCGTGATCGGAGCTATCATACTCTGCCTAATCGGTATCTTCTGGCCCCATTTGATAACTACCCAAGTATCTCGGTTTTTTCTCTGCCTCCTTAGCGCGTTCCTTTTTGCCGTATTTGTGTTCACTCTGTACCCGGCCGACTTCAAGCTAGATATCAGCAAGAAGATTGGAAGCCCGTTCATACTGGTTGGTCCAGCCGCAGTCTGGATTGTGTTGTTTTCCTTCTTCTGGTCCAAGTTGCCGGCTGAAGACATCGTGGAAAAAGTGTTCGTGCCCGCGCCCAGCAGCAACCAACTGGCTTACAGCACGTCCTGGGTATTACGATGGGATCCGGGCCCACCACCGATATTCTACAAGGTTAAATTGTCCACGGACCAGAACAGCAGTGATCCCAATCTTCCGGCGGGATTTTACATCCAATTCGAAAAATCGCACGCCAAGTACACCGCCTGGATCGGTGTTGGACCGAGCAGCGAGGAAATCAAAGCACGCTACGAGTTGGTTTTTACTCGGGGTGCTTCCACTTATGAACCAAAGCTGATTTCTGAGACAGGGGGCGAACGCAAATGAATTCGCTGAAGCTCTCATTTCTCATCGTAATATTCCTTGTTTATGGAGCACTCGCGCATGCTCAGGAGACCTCAATAGACTTGAGGAAGGACGGGCGCATTATCGCGGGACAAAGGAAGGATTTTCTCCTGCAGTGTATAGACCAGCGAACAATCAAGGTAGATGAACGCCTACGTAACAGACTGAAATCTAGTGCGACAGGTTTGATGGCCATTGTTGTTCCACCGGGGAAACTGGGGAAAAGCTACATAATAGGCGTGGTAGTTGGCTCTGACACGCTTCCCGACGACTACGTTGTCCTGGAGGCTGACTTCAACAAATTGCGTCAATATTCAACAAACTTAATTAGCAGAGATGTGGAGCGCAAATACCAGGAAATAAAGGACGCTTTGAGCAAAGGCGACACCGAAGGCGTCATAGCTAGGACAAGCGAGTTGCGGACCATCATAAAGGGGGAGGAGAAAGAGACTGTCTTCGGCGAATTGTACGCTGGCTATTTGCTCGCAGACCTAAAAAAAGGCTCTGGGCAAGCACCTTATGCCGCTATTGTTAACACTTATGAAAAAGAAAGCGCAATGGCAACTCTAAGTGCCCAAGTCGCAAGAATCCCGGAGCTTTTTTCAGCTCCAACTCCTCGACTGCAGACAGAGTTGCTTGGTTACTATCAAACGACCGACCTTGTGTCAACGCTCTATAAACATCAACACGAGTTACCGGAAACGGTAGTTGAGCACGCTGCGTTGCTGGCTTTTGGTTTGGAGGACTATGGGCGTGCAGCAGAGTTTGTAGATACCGGACTTAATGCATCGCCCGGAAACAAGCAACTCCTCGTCGCTCGTGGCCTGATGCAGTACGAACAAGGCTTCTACCCTCAAGCTTCCACGAGCTTCCAGGAGGCTGGGCGATCGGCTCCAGAAGCCAAAGCTGATTTCCAAGCAGCCCTCATCGGCAACCAAGGGTTGGTTCATTGGGAACTCGGCCAAACAAGGGACGCAGAAACATCACTGAACAAATCCACAGCGCTTTTCACGGGGGAGAAAGCTGGGGAAGAACAAGCTTTTATCCTCCTCACGCAGGCAGATCTCTATGTGGATTACGGGCAGCAAGCGAAAGCTCTTGACTTAAGCAGCCAGGCGCTTGACCTGGTCAAGACGGTAGGCTTAAACGAATCAGCAGGCATATACCAGGGGTGGGTTCATCGGTTGCGGGCGAAGGTTGCACTTTTTCGCGGCTCTGTGGAGGAAGCGGTACGAGAAATCGAGCAGGCTATTAAGATCCACCAAGACGGCTTCAGCCTTGTCGAGTTGGCTAAAGACAAAGACGTGCGGGCAGATATAGAAGAGCAAAAAGGAATGCATAAAGAAGCGCTCAAGGCTCTACAGGAAGCAGCCGACTCTTATGAGAAAACCCATTACGTCAAGGGACAATCGGAAAACCAGTTGAAACGAGCCAAGATTTCAGCGGACCTCAATCGATTCGAAGAGGCTGAAAGGCTAATAAAGGATGCTAGTGTCGGCTTCAGCCAGCTTAGCTATAAAAGGGGTTTAGGCGAATGCGAGGCCCTCGGAGGCATTCTGATCCTTCGACGGGCAAATCACAAATATCTTCAACGTTTCCATCAGAACATGAGCCCTCAAGAGAAACAGGAGGCTTCTCAAGAGTTTTTCGGTCAGACGCGCCCGGCCGCTGAGCACTTTAAGAAGGCAATCAGTATTTTTCGCGAGATAGGCTACAGGAGAGGCATCGCAAATGCGCAAGACAAACTTGCGATTAACCTAGTTTCCTTAGACGAAAATATCCCAGCGGAAGCGTTCTCTCTAGCACTTCAGAACAGCAATGATGCCATCCAAATTTATGAACAGATAGATGGCGAACGCGGACATGCCGAGGCCTATGGTAACTTAGGAATTATATTTAGGAAGCAGGGCAAATACGAACTGGCGATAAGCAATCTTGAAAAAGCTCTTGGAATCTGTAAGCAAATCGATTTCAAGTTAGGCACTGGCAGACAGCTCTTCAACCTTGGCAGAGTTTATTACGACAAGGGTTTTTCTGAGAAGAGTGAACAAGATCTCATCCAGGCGAGGAAGTATTTCCTTGATGCCCAAAAAGTATTTGAGGAGACACAGGCAGGGCAAGACGAGCTCAAGCTAATCACTGAATATTTAAAAAGCCTGGCTTAAGATTTTGGGTTGAGTTAACGCTAAGGAACAAAGCTCGACCACTAAATGTTTTGGACCGCACTTTGTTGACAGTAAACTGAGTCTATTTATGCGGTGGCTCCCGGTGCAGGGTGCACGGTTCGGACTCTAAGTTACGTTGCTTGTGAACCGTCTCGAAAGTCTCTTACTCGACTTTGTCTGGCGCGAGTTTGCTATCTTCAGTCAGCCGATGGATATTTGTCCGGCTGGCCCTCCCGTTCGCTCGGCATTCCAGAACATAACGGGCATGGCTTTGCCCGTGGCGCGGATCCACCCACCGGTGTCGATGATCGAATCCTTTACGAATGCGCGTGCATGCCGCGTCGCCTACTTAAGCTGAGGTATACGGTTTGTTATTTCGCGCGCAGCGCTCGGACATGCAAAAAACCATTTCAACGGTCACGGGCTTCTCGCCTTAGTGAAAAACATACTGCCTCGCACAAGTCCGGTTAAGGAGAGTTGGAACGTCCATTGGTAACCGGAAGTCCGGTTGTGGGACCTAACTGCGATTGCGGTCGGACCCTCCCTAAATGGCTATTCCGCGATGGTCGGCTTGTGGTGTAGTTTATGAATAACATTTGGGGTTCGAGACTCAACATGGGACAGGACGAAAAGAGCCTAGACGAAAGGCGTTACGACCTTGACAGGTTTAGGGCCGAGCAGGAAGCGAAGCTCCAGCTCCGTCGCCTTGCTCTCGACCGTGCAAAGGCACGCCAAGAGCAGCGCATTCTGCGAAGTCCCGTTCTCCTCCCCGCAGCGATAGCCCTTGGCTCAGTGCTCGTATCGGGAACGCAAGTTTGGGTTAGTTACATCTCCAAAGAGAAGGAAGTGCGAGCCGCGCAGATTGAGAAGGACAAGGAATTGGCGCTCAATGAGCGGCAGAGCCAGAGGCAATATTGCCTAGACGGAGCCAAACTGTCAGTCGAATATCTTGAGAAAAGTGGGGGAAGTTCTGATGAAATACAACGCGGCCTAGCGCTCATTCAGACAACTTGCCCAGAATATTTCGTTACGAATTCTTATACCGCACCGCCACATCCGATTTCAAATTCCCCTGCTGCCGAAGAATTGGTGGTAGAAAAGATAACTGTCGATAATCAAGTCATCCCTTTGAGTGGCTGGAAAAACTTCGCCGCACGGGTTGTGGACCGAAATCGTCGTCCCGTGGAAGGAGCTAAGTTAGCGTGGCGAACACCCGATATGGGGTCTTACACATACGTGGGAGTCACCGATCGCAGCGGCGTTTCGAGCGCTACGAATCTTTACACTTCCTCAACAACGGGAACGCATCAGCAGACTGCGGACGTCGTCGGTCGTGACACGCCGTTAGGATTCACAGACGGGAGTAAGCTCAAGCCTACAGACAAGTTAGTTACGTTTCAATTCACGTTCTCAGGGAAGTGATTTCCGGTTTACACGACGCTGAACGCTTCCTGATCACTTAATGGTTTGTCGCCAGACTGCTGACGTGGGTCGGGCTACATTAATAAGGGATTACAGAAGATCCGAGACTTATTCCGGGCCAGAAGTCGGTTCTGGGAAGTCGCGGTTCCGGACTGGTCGGATGACAATCCGGAAGCTGGCCTGGTTGCAACCCCAGTCAGGATTGGTCCCGCCTTACGCCGTCGTGTAGACCTTAGGCCGAGCCCTCAGCGCGAGGGTTGTCGCCCTAAACTCTTACGCTGCCGCCTTCCCCTTCTGCGACTTCTCCATGAACGCAGGCACATCGCACAGTCCGGTCTCCACTGGCAACGACTCCATGAGTTCGTCGAGATCACGGCGGAAGATGACTCGCTTATTGCCAATCCAGCGATAAGGTAGCTTTCCATTGCGCAGTTGCTCTTCGATCCACGACGGTGTTGCGGTCGTGTAGTCGGCGGCTTGCAAAATGCTAAAGTACACTCGGCTTGCCGTAATCGTAGGAGACAGCCCGCTAGTCTTCGATGCTTCTAGTTGCGATGATTTCTTTGATAGCAAGAGACACCTGACCTGAGTTGGTGGCGAAGGCACTGGTTTTCCGGGAATGGCTAAGGGGAATGGATAATAAAGGATATGGAATAAAGGAATGGGAAAGGGCAAGGGAATGGACTCCGCCCTGTGGGTAATGCAAGGGGACTGCCGGGACGCGGCGGCAAGCTTGCCGCCGCGTCCCGGCGCGAACGTTTTCGCTTTCGCAGTTGTTCTGCTTCATTGTGTTTGCCGCAGGAACTCGCGGAAGAGTGGGTGGTACAGCTTGTAGCGCCCTCGTCCTGTGCGGATCAGCACGCCTTTCTCAACGAGGCGCGCGCGATGCTCTCTGTGGATTTTCCCGGTGAGGTGATGCGCTGGAATATCGCTTTCGGAGAAGCTTGCGAATTGCTGAGCGAGCCCCAGTTCTTTGGCACTCAGTTGGGCAATATCAGCCCGGAATTTCTCGCGACCCAATTGATCGAATATCGCGGGCCAAATCGCTTCGAGTTTGTGTGAATGAATCTGGCCCTCCAGGGTGGATAAACGCTTACACACGAAAGCAAGAAAGTACGGGTGTCCGAGGGTCTTTTCGTGAAGCCAAGCGGCGATTATCGCGCTTGGATCAGGTGAGGTTCCGAAGACCGACCGCGTATATTCGATGGTCTCTTCGAAGGTAAAAGGCTCCAGATAAACTTTCGTGTAAAACCGCACTGCTGGCTCCGCAAGAGCCTTGGTTTCCGCGAAATAGTCGGGTTTGGCTGAGAAGCAGACACTGTAATTCATTCCTTCGATGCCGAAGAACTGAAACTGGTCTCTGATCGTCAGGGCGAGGTCTGATTTGCTTATGCCGATGTTTTGGAGATCATCCAAAAAGAAGATCGCGCCGTTTAATTGTGCGGGCCGGAAGAAATGATCCCAGGCTT
>WNGI01017246.1_pt1 | contig 11311 bp, 11 predicted proteins | sample 5400621 | NCBI WGS metagenome assembly WNGI01 (sample SAMN13153374, study PRJNA577476) | soil metagenome | isolation source: 20 cm soil or saprolite under Garry oak tree replicate 1 | place: USA:California | collected 2016-06-15
GAGAAGTGGGCCGGTCCCTAACTAAACTGGGACTTCTCATGCGGACCATCTGGAACGGATCGATCAGCTTCGGCCTCGTCAACATCCCCGTCGGGCTCGCCCTCGCGACCCAACGGCAGGACGTCTCGTTCCGCACGCTCCATCGCGAATGCGGCACGCCGATCAAGCAGAAGCGCTGGTGCCCGGTGCACGAGCGCGACGTCGAGCCCGACGAGCTCGTCAAGGGCTGGGAGTTCGCGAAGGGCCAGTACGTCCTCGTCGAGGAGGCCGATCTCGAGGCCGTGGCGCTGACCCGCTCGCAGTCGATCGCGATCCTGCGCTTCGTCAAGCTCGAGGACGTCGACCCTGTCTACTTCGACCGCACCTACTACCTCGCACCCGCCGATGCCGACGCCCAGCGAAAGCCGTACGTCCTCCTTCTGCGCGCGATGGAGGAGTCGGGGATGGCCGCGGTCGGCAAGTTCGTCCTCTGGGGCAAGGAGAACCTCTGCCTCATCCGTGCCAGGGCGGGCGCCCTCCTGCTCGAAACACTCTTCTTCGCCGAGGACGTCCGCGCGAAGACCGAGATCGAGGAGGCGGTCGCCGAGACCGACGTGCAGAAGGCGGAGCTGCAGCTCGCCGAGCAGGTCATCTCGAGCCTCGCGGGCGAGTGGACGCCCGAGGACTTCGAGAACGACTACCGGAAAGACCTGGCGCAGATGCTCGAGGCGAAGCTCGCCGGCCAGGAGATCGTCGCACCGGAGCCCGTCGCCGAGGCGCCTGTGATCGACCTGATGGAAGCGCTGCGCCAGAGCGTCGCCGACGCGCAGACCCGCCGCTCCGCTGAGAGCTCCAAGGACGGGAAAGCCCGCTCGAAGGCGGGCTCCCGATCTCGGAAGGCGCCGGCGAAGAAGTCCGCCTGACGCCCGCAGTCTACGCTGCGGGCTGCTGCGCGGAGAGTGCCTGCAGCTGTGCCTGGAAGAGGTACTTGTCGATCTTCCCCTGATAGATCGGCACGCCCTCTTCGACGCACACCCGGATCACCTCCTGCCTGTCGAGACCGAGCTCCTTCGACAGTTCTTCGGGCGTGAGGTGATTCGCCATCGGTTGGGCTCCTTTGCTCCTGGAACGAAAAAACCCGCCGCGCGCAACGCGCTGGCGGGCTAGATCGCACCCTGGCTTGTCGGGTTCGCGGACATCACTCTGCCCGCCCTGCGGAAGCATCCATTACCCGAAGAATATGCCTCACTGGTGACGGACCGCAAACCCCGGTTGGACGGATTCGAGGACCGCGAGCTCGAGTGGCGCGGAACCCGGCTTCGTTATGCGGTCGGCGGGCCACGGGCGCCGGAGGTGCCCGGGTCTTTCGGCCGGGCGTCGTCGGCTTCGCCGGCGACGCTTCGAGCCTCTGGGCCGTCCGTCGTACTCGTGCATGGCCTCGGCGGGACGATCGAGAACTGGCGGGCGCTCGCCCCTCCGCTCGCCGCCGAGCATCGCGTCGTCGTGCCCGACCTGCCGGGCCACGGACGCTCGGCACCCCTGCCCGAAGCGCGCGACCTCGATGCGCTGGCGGAGGCTGTCCTCGCGATCGCGGATGCGGAGGAGATGCCCGGTGCGGTGTGGATCGGCCACTCGCTGGGCGGCGTGGTAGCGCTCCGCGCCGCGGTGCTGCGTCCCGAGGCGGCCCGCGGCCTCATCCTCGCGGCGGCTGCCGGGATCGGCTCGGCCTCCCGCGCCGCGCAGGTGACGCTCGCCGTGCTCGGCGTCGCGCGTCCGGGGCGCCTGATCGCGCCGTACCGGCATGCATGGGCGCGCTCGCGGTTCGGCCGCCGGGCCGCGTTCGGCTGGTGGGGCGTGGCGGATCCCGACGGGCTCCCTCCCGAGCTCGCCGAGGCCTTCCTCGTCGGGCCCGCGCACCACACCGACACGCGCCAGGCCGGCCGGGCCTTGCTCGTCTCGGACCCGCGCACCGAACTCGACCGCGTCACCTGCCCGTGCCTCTGCCTCTGGGGAGCGAGCGACAACTGGGTCCGCGTCGAGGACGGGATCGAGTACGCGCGCCGCCTGCGCGCGCCGCTACGGACGATCGCCGGCTGCGGCCACCTCCTGATCGGCGAGCGGCCGGACGCCTGTCTCAGGGCCATCCGCGAGTTCGTCGCTGCGCTGGGCTAGACCGCTGCGGGCGCCTCGAACGGGATCACCTCCCCGCCTTCCTCCTGGTCGCGCCGAGGCCCGCCGCCGAGGAACTCGACCCGCCGGGCGACCACCTCGATCGCGCTGCGCCGCTTCCCCTCGTCCTCCCACGACCGGGACTTGAGCCGCCCGTCGACGGCGATCCGCCGCCCCTTGCCGAGATACTCGGCGCACAGCTCCGCCTGCCGGTCCCACGCCGACACACGCACGAAGTCCGCGCCGCCGTCCTGGCTCGCCCGGTCGACCGCCAGCACGAAGCTCGCCACCTTCTTGTCAGGCCCGACCTCGGTGACCAGAGGGTCGCGACTCCGCAAGAGGTTCCCGACTTTGCGGGTATGCTCGGGCGGGCGATGGGGCTCTTCTCGGGACTAACAGGCTTCGGCGGCCGCGATATGGCGGTGGACCTCGGCACCGCGAACACGCTCGTCTACGTGCGCGGGCGCGGCATCGTCCTGTCCGAGCCGTCGGTCGTCGCCATCGACCAGCGCTCGGGCGAGGTGCACGCGGTCGGCGTGGAGGCGAAGCGGATGCTCGGGCGCACGCCCGGGACGATCCAGGCGATCCGTCCCCTGAAGGACGGCGTGATCGCCGACTTCGACGTCACCGAGCAGATGCTCCGCCACTTCATCCAGAAGGTGCACCAGCACCGTTTCGCGCATCCGCGCGTCGTCGTCTGCGTCCCGTCCGGTGTGACGGGCGTCGAGAAGCGCGCGGTCGAGGAGGCGACGCTATCGGCCGGCGCGCGCCAGGCGTATCTCATCGAGGAGCCGATGGCGGCCGCGATCGGCGCTGGGCTCCCCGTCGCCGAGCCGACCGGGAACATGATCGTGGACATCGGCGGCGGCACGACCGAGGTCGCGGTCATCTCGCTCGGCGGGATCGTCGTCTCGCAGTCGCTGCGCGTCGGCGGCGACGAGATGGATGAGGCGATCATCAATCACATCAAGCGGGACTACAAGCTCCTCATCGGCCAGCAGACGGCGGAGGAGATCAAGCTCGAGATCGGCTCCGCCTGGGACCTGCGCGAGGAGTTGCAGGCCGAGGTGCGTGGGCGCGACATGCTCACCGGCCTGCCGAAGACGGTCATCCTCACCTCGGAGGAGGTCCGCCGGGCACTCGACGAGCCCGTCACGCAGATCATCGAGGCGATCAAGTCGACGCTCGACAAGACGCCGCCGGAGCTCGCGGCGGACATCATGGACCGCGGGATCGTCCTCGCCGGCGGCGGCGCGCTCGTGACAGGCCTCGACGAGCGGCTGCGCCACGAGACCCAGATGCCGGTCCATCTAGCCGAGAGCCCGCTCACGTGCGTCGCGGTCGGTTCGGGCCGGAGCCTCGAGGAGTTCGAGGCCATCCACCGCAGCAACAAGGCCCGTTCCCGCAACGGCCGCCACCGCTACTAGGCCGGACCAGACCAAATCAGTCGGCAGGCAGGCGCGGTAACCTGTGGCGGTGGCTCCACCAAGTCGCAGTGCGCGCGCGGCTGTGCTCGCCTCGTCGGTTCAGCGCTCGAAGCCTACGCCGTACCCCTCGAAGGCTCGCAGCGCGCTCATTCGCCGGGCGGTCGTCGTCGGCCTCGTCGTCGTCGCATTGGCGCTCGTCACGATCTCCTTCCGCTCGCCGACGGCGGGAGCGCTCCACGACGTGCAGGGCGCAGGCTCCACCGCGCTGCGTCCGTTCCAGCTCGCCGCCACCAGGATCGCGCAGCCGTTCCGCGACGGCTACGACTGGGTCGCGAGCGTCTCGAGCGCGAAGTCCGAGAACGCGCGGCTCAAACGCGAGCTCCGACAGCTTCGGCGGCAAGCGATCGACAACCGAGCAGCCGCCATAAAGGCGCAGCAGACCGAGAAGCTCCTTCATTTCAAACAGGGCGCGAACTTCCCGGCGGACTATCGCGCGGTCAGCGCCGAGGTCACGTCCTTCCCGAGCAACGCCTTCACCCACTCGCTCGAGATTGCAGCGGGGTCCTCTGCCGGTGTGCGGCTCAACTCGCCGGTCGTGAGCGGTGACGGCCTCGTCGGGATCGTGTCGAACGTCCAGCCCCAGACGGCGGTCGTGACGCTGCTCACCGACCCGTCGACCTTCGTCGCGGCCCGCGACATTCAGACGCAGGTCCGCGGGCTGGTCCACACCGGGCCCGGCGGGACGCTGATTCTCGACCAGGTCCCGAAGCAGCTCAGGGTCAAGGAGGGCGACGCGCTCGTCACGGATGGGACGCATAACGCCCGCTATCGAGATCTCTACCCGTACGGCATCCCGATCGGCCGCGTCAACTCGGTCGGCGCCACGGACACGGCGACGTTCCTCCAGGTCCAGGTGCAGCCCTTCGCGAACCTCGGCTCGCTCGATGCGGTCGCGGTGCTCGTCCCCAAGAAGCCGCACCGATGACCTTCGGCGACGGCGTCAAGGCCGCCGCCCTGCTCTTCGTCGCGGCGGTCGCCCAGGTCTCGATCTTCTCGCAGCTCCACGTCTTCGGCGCCGTCCCCGACGTCTTGCTCGTCTCGCTCGTCGCGCTCGCCCTGCTCCGCGGCACGGTGCCGTGGGCGGCTTCTTCGCCGGGCTCCTCGTCGACACGGCCTCGCTGGGCACGATGGGGCTCACGTCGCTCGTGTTGACGCTCGCGGGCTACTGGATCGGGCGCTACGGGGAGACCACCGGCCGCGACCGCGGGCATGCGCCGTTCCTCTCCGTCGCGGTCGTGACCGTCCTCTACCAGCTCGGGCTGCTCGTCGTGCACTTCGTGCTCGGCGAGAGCGCGCCGGCGGGAGCGGTCGTGCGCAGCCTGATCCCCGCGATCGTCCTCAACCTGATCCTCACCGCGCCGATCTACGCGCTCGTGCGGCGGTTGTTCCGGCCGGCCGGTCGGGACGAGCTGTCGGCGGAGGTGCAGCTCCTTGGCTAGCACGACGACCCGGCCGCCCGCGCCGCTCCCCTCCCGGCCCACGCCGTCGGAGCAGCCGGACGCCGAGCCGACCAGGGTCGAGGCCTACCGGCTGACTCCGAAGCTCGCGCGGCGCGTCGCGATCCTCGGAGCGCTGGTCGTGATCGGCTTCGCGGCTCTGCTCATGCGGCTGTGGGCGCTGCAGGTGCTCTCCGGCTCGCAGTACGCCGCGCGCGCGCAGGCCAACCAGGTCCGCACGGTGCGTGTCGAGGCGCCCCGTGGGCCGATCGTCGACGCGAAGGGCAACATCCTCGTGACGAACAAGCCGGTCACGTCGGTCGAGCTCTCGCCTGCGGGCATGCCGAAGACCTACGCGGCCCGAGCCGCCGAGGTCCGCGCGATCGCGAACGTCGCGGGCGTGTCGGTACGGCACGTGACGAAGCTGATCCTCGAGCGCGAGCGCAGGGGCGACATGCTCGATCCGATCGTCGTCCGCACCGAAGCGACGGGCCCGATGCTCACGTACCTCCAGGAGCGGGCTGCATCCTTTCCCGGGCTGAACCTCGCCCGCAGCTACATCCGCCGCTACCCGTACGGATCGGTGGCGGCCCAGCTGCTGGGCTACGACGGCCAGATCTCACAGGACGACAGTAGGCTGGGCAGGGACGGCTACGCGCCCGGCGACGAGATCGGCCAGACCGGAATCGAACGGGCTCTGGACCTGTACCTGCGCGGGGTGCCCGGTTTGGCCCGCGTCCGCGTCGACTCTCTCGGCCGCCCTCGCAGTCCCCGGTTGCTGACGGCAGCGCCGCAACCGGGGCAGACGGTGCGCCTGACGATCGACACGCAGCTGCAGATCGCCGCCCAGAACGCACTCGACGACGGGATCCAGCGCGCTCGCAACAGAGGCCAGTGGGCGGCCGACGGCGGCGCGATCGTGGCTCTGAGCCCGAAGGACGGCTCGATCCTCGCGATGGCGTCTTCACCGACGTATGACCCGTCGGTCTACAGCGGCCGGCGGACCCGGCGCGAGCTGGCCGCACAGGGCCTCACGCCGAAGACGGCGCTCGACCGGAACTACCCGGCGCTCAACCGGGCGCTCGACGGCACGTATCCGCCGGGCTCGGCCTTCAAGCCGCTCACCGCGATCGCGGCGCTCCAGGAGCACCTGATCAAGCCGTACTCCCTCTATCCCTGCACGGGCTCGTACGTGGCTCCTGAGGACACTGCGCATCACGTCTTCCACAACTGGGACCGCTTCGTCAACCAGGGGATGGACCTGCCCACGGCGATCGCCCAGTCGTGCGACACGTACTTCTACCGCGTCGGCAACAAGTTCTACCTGCTGCCGAAGGACCGCGGCCAGCCGATCCAGCGGTGGGCGCGCCGCTTCGGGTTCGGGCGGACGAGCGGCTCCGACCTCACCCCGCAGGCGCGCGGGCTCGTGCCGACGATCGGCTGGCGGCACCGCATGTTCACGAGGCGTAACGATCCGACGAACTGGCAGGTCGACCGGCTGTGGAAGCCCGGCGACTCGATCCAGCTCGCGATCGGCCAGAAGGACCTCACCGTGACGCCGCTCCAGATGGCCCGCTTCTACGCCGCGATCGCGAACGGCGGGAAGCTCGTCACGCCGCACATCCTGATGGACGTCGAGAACCCGAACGGGACGATCGTGCCGACGACCGCGCCGCCCGCGCCGCAGCCGATACCGGGGCTCGATCCGGCCAACCTCAGCGTCGTCCAGCAGGGCCTCTTCGAGGCGACGCACGACCCCTTCGGCACCTCGTACGGCGTGTTCGGCAACTTCCCTCAGCCGATCGCCGGCAAGACCGGGACGGCGCAGAAGGCCGTCCGCCTCCCGGGTTACACGGGTTTGCGGGACCAGTCGTGGTGGTGCGGCTATGGTCCGGCGTACGACGCGAAGATCGTCGTCTGTGCCGTGATCGAGAACGGCGGCGAGGGCGGAGCGGCGGCGGCGCCGGCTGCCGAGCGGGTCTTCGCGAAGTTCTTCAACGTTCCACCGCCTCCGACGGGATACATCCACTCCGACTGATGCTCGAATACGCCGGATCCCAACGGGCAGGGCTGCGCGCCGAGCGCGAGGCGCCGCGCCTGCTCGCGGTCGTCCGCTCCCTCGACTGGATCCTGCTTGTCGGCATCACGGCGCTCGTCGTCGTGGGGCTCTGGGGCGTCGCCGGCGTCACGAAGTTCGCGGTGCCGAGCGATCCGAGCTACTACCTCAACCGCCAGATCCTCTACGCGTGCGTGGGGGCGGTCGTGCTCGTGGCCGCGGCGCTGATCGACCCGGACCTCTACCGGCGCTACTGGCGCGCCATCTTCGTCGGCACCGCGGTGGTAATCGCCTTCGTCCTGCTCATCGGGAGCGCGGCGCACGGCTCGACGCGCTGGATCAACCTCGGCTTCTTCACCTTCCAGCCGTCGGAGTTCGGGAAGCTCCTGTTCGTCCTCGCCCTCGCGGGGATGCTCGCCGAGCGCCAGCGCGCGCTGACCGGGTGGGAGACGACGCTGAGGGTCGTCGGGCTCGGCCTGATACCGGTTTTGCTGGTCTTCGCCCAGCCGGACCTCGGCACCGCGCTCGTCTACCTCGCAGCGCTCGCCGCGATGTTGTACATCGCCGGCGTGCCGTGGCGCCACCTCGCGGTGCTCGGGGCAGTAGTCGTGTTCGTCGTGGTCGGCGTCCTCTGGGCAGGCCCCGCTGCCGGCGTCAGCGTGCTCAAGAGCTACCAGCAGCAGCGCCTTACCTGCTTCATCCATTCGACTACGTGCTCGGTCGACGCGGGGTACAACCTCGAGCAGTCGAAGCAGGCAGTCGGCTCGGGGCAGATTCGCGGACGCGGCCCGAACGGCGCGAGCCAGGTCAAGCTCGGCTTCCTGCCCGAGAGCGGAACCGACTTCGTCTTCGCCGGCTTCGCCGAGCAGCGTGGCTTCGTCGGTGCCGTGATCCTGCTCGGGCTCTACCTCCTCGTGCTCTGGCGCGGTCTGCGGGTCGTCACCGTCGCGCGAGATCTCTTCTCGGCGATCGTCGCCGGCGGCATCGTGGTCGCGCTCCTGTTCCAGATCTTCGTCAACGTCGGCATGACGATGGGGATCGCCCCGATCACCGGCATTCCCTTGCCGTTCGTCAGCGTCGGCGGCTCCTCGTTGATCGCGAACCTCGCGGCGATGGGCGTGCTGCTCGCGATCCACGCGCGAGGCCGCGTGTCGCGCTACTCGCGGCGCCGCTAGTGGTCCTTCCGGTCTCGGCCGGGGCGATCCGGAAGCTGGTGAGGGAGGTCGCGGCCCCGGGACCGGACGATCATGTTTTCGCGGTCGGCGGGGCCGACGAGCTCGCGCCCGAGCTGCGGCAGCAGTTCCTGCGCGGCCATGCGGAGCCCGGAGCCGTCCGGCTGGGCGATCCGGAAGGCGCCGACGTGTACGTGCACGTTCTCGCAGTGGCTCCCGGCGATGAGGACGTCCGAATGCTGCGGCGCGCCCGGCGCGCCCGCGTACCGGCGATCGCCGTCGCCGTGGGCCTCGCGGAGCCCACCACGATCCCGTATGTGCTCGCGACGGACGTGGTCCGGGTAGGCGCCGGCGAGCCCTTTCCGCTCGAGGCGATCGCGCATGCGATCGCGGCACGGCTCGGGGAGCACGGCGCGCCGCTCGCTGCACGCATGCCGCTGCTCCGCGCGGCCGTGAGCGACCAGCTCGTCGCTTCGTTCGCTCGCAAGAACGGCATCGTGGCGGCCGCAGTCTGGATTCCGGGCGCGGACCTGCCGTTACTCGCGCTGAACGAGGTCCGCCTCCTGCTCCGGCTTGCGCAGGCCCACGGTGCCGCCGGCGACGTTCGCGACAGGCTGCCGGAGGTCGCGGCGACGATCGGGGCCGGCTTCGGTTTGCGGTCCCTCGCGCGGGAGCTCCTCGACCTGACGCCCGGCCTCGGTTGGGCACTGAAGGGCGCGATCGCGTACGGCGGCACGCGTGCGCTCGGCGAGGCCGCGCGAATCCGCTTCGCGCTCGCTCCTACGCAGCAGCTGGGCGGAGCCGCGCGCGCCGCGCCTTGATCGCGCGCAGGCGCTGCGACAGGCGGGACCAAGCCCACGGCTCGACCTCGTGGTAGCGGCTCTCAGACTGGCTCCGAGTCACCTCGAGGTACTCGAACCACGCATCCGCCTCCTCGATCAACAGGAGCTCTTCGGCCTCGCGTTTCGCCACCACCGTTCACCTCCCGGACGTGAGTTGGCCGGATCGTAGGTCCGGCCTCGGACGGACTCCCGGGGAGAACGGTTGCTACCCTGGGCTCGTAGGCCATGCCAAGCCTTTTCATCCACAACGAGTGCGCGCGCACCTCTCCTGAGGTCGCCGCCGCGCGCTCCCACGAAGGAGTTCTTACTTGCCCTGGTTCCGTTTCCGGAAGAAGAAGTCTTCCGACGACCAACGTTCTGACGTACCCGAGCTCGAGGCGAAGCCGCCGAAGCTCGATCAGCCCGAGCTGACCGACCCGGCCGCCGAGGCGGCCGGCTCCGAACCGACCGATCCGACCAAGCCGAAGCGTCGCCGCGGCAGCCGTGGCGGGCGTGGACGCAAGAAGCCCGGCTCCACCGCGGACGCGGCTGCGCCAGAACGGAAGGACACGGCGCGGAAGGAGAAGGCCGAGCCCAAGCAACCGCAGCGGCGGGAGCTCTCCCAGCGGCAGGAGCGCCGCCGCGACCAGTCGACCCGCCGGCGCCGGGAGCCGCAGCGCCGCGCGCCTCTTCCCGCAGCGAAGCGCGAACTGCTCGTCTCGGTCGACGTCGGCGAGCGCCGCGTCGCCATCCTCGAGGACGGCCAGGCCGCCGAGGTCTACCTCGAGCGGCCGGAGCGCCGCTCGATTGCCGGCAACATCTACCTCGGCCGCGTCGACAACGTCCTGCCCGGGATGGAGGCCGCGTTCGTCGAGATCGGCCTCGAGAAAAACGGCTTCCTCTACGTGGACGAGATAGTCAGCCCGGAGCTCGAACGGGGTCACGGCCGCAAGATCCAGGACCTGATCTCGCGCGGCCAGACAATCCTCGTCCAGGCCGTCAAGGATCCGATGAAGACGAAGGGCGCGAGGCTGACGACGCAGATCTCGCTACCGGGCCGGTTCGTCGTGCTCGTTCCGCAGGGCGAGGGTCTCGGCGTCTCGCGCCGGCTCGACGACGACGAGCGCAACCGCCTCAAGGACATCCTTAAGCGGCTGGACGTGAAGGAGGGCGGCGTCATCGTCCGCACCGCCGCCGAGGGCGCGTCCGAGGAGGACATCGAGCGCGACCTCGTCTTCCTGCAGCGGCTCTGGAAGTCGATTCAGGCGAAGGCGAAGAGCGCGAAGGCGCCGGAGCTCGTCTACCAGGAGGCCGAGCTGCCGCTGCGCGTCGTCCGCGACCTCTTCACCGGCGACTTCGAGAAGGCGTACGTCGACGACGAGCTCACGTACAGGCGCGTCGTCGGCTACCTGAAGAAGACGTCTCCGCACATGGTCGAGCGGCTCATCCGCTACAAGGACAAGAAGCCGCTGATGGAGGCGTTCGGCGTCGAGCAGGAGATCAAGTCGACGATCGGCCGCCGCGTCGATCTCCCGTCCGGGGGTTATCTCATCTTCGACTACGCCGAGGCGTTCACCGTCATCGACGTCAACACCGGGCGCTTCGTCGGGGGCCGCGGCAAGAACTCGGGCGGCCGGCTCGAGGACACGATCACCAAGAACAACCTCGAGGCCGTGAAGGAGGTCGTTCGCCAGCTGCGGCTGCGCGACATCGGCGGGATCATCGTCATCGACTTCATCGACATGGCCAACCCGAAGAACCGGGCGACCGTCGAGGAGGCGCTGCGGAACGAACTCGAGCGCGACCGGACGAAGACCTACGTCGTCGAGATCTCTCCGCTCGGGCTCGTGGAGATGACGCGCCAGAACGTGACCGACGGGCCGCGCGAGGTGATGACGCGCAAGTGCCCGACCTGCGGCGGCGACGGGATCGTCTACTCGGAAGCCTCAGCGGCGATCGACGTCGAGCGCCGGCTGCGCGCACTCGCCGCGGGCTCGCGGGCGCAGGCGTTCCGGGTCGAGCTCGCCGACTCGATCGCGAGCGCGCTCGTCGGCCCCGGCGCCCGGCGGCTGCTCGAGTTCGAGGCGCTCACGAAGAAGCGCTTCTTCCTCGAGGGAAAGCCTGAGACGCACCTCGACCACTTCGTCGTCCTCAGCGAGGGCAAGCTCGCCGACCTGGCGCCGCCGGCGCC
>WNGI01013718.1_pt1 | contig 11308 bp, 11 predicted proteins | sample 5400621 | NCBI WGS metagenome assembly WNGI01 (sample SAMN13153374, study PRJNA577476) | soil metagenome | isolation source: 20 cm soil or saprolite under Garry oak tree replicate 1 | place: USA:California | collected 2016-06-15
CAGAGCGACTTTCTTGGTGTGACGCTCCAGTACAAGTACAAGTGGAAGACAGGCATTTTCATCGCACCGACCGCCATCAATCTCAGCCAGACATTCGACATCCGTCTCGAGCCGCAGACGTATTGATGACGACTGTGCGTCGTAGGTGGCAAGGAGGCCAGTCGCTCATCGAGCTGGCGGTGGCATCACCGGTCCTCATCTTCATGCTCTTCGGCGTCTTCAACACCGCCGTGATGATCTCGGACAAGGTGGTCGCAGGCAGTGCATGCAGGCAGGGAGCGCGTCTCGCCGCGGAGATCGGCGGCACGATCACCAATCCGACGCTTACCACCGCCCAGGTCGATCAAGACATCGTTCGCAACGTGCTGGCCGTCGCGGGGTCGATGAACTATTCAACCCTGAGGACGATCACGATCTACAGCCCGTCGAGCCCTGGGGGCGACTTCAACGCCGCCATCGATCCGTACGATCAGTTCGACGCAAGCGGCAACACCCTCCACTCCAGCTTTCCACTGACGGCGCGCAACCAGATCCCGCCGAGCGAAACGTCGATCGGCGTTCGCCTCGACTGGACGTACACGCCCCCGACGGGAGTGCTGGGCTTCACGATCAACCTCAACGAGCACGCCGTGTATAAAGCCGCGCCGGTGCTGGTCTGACGTGACGCACGCACGCTCGCAACTCCGCAAGCAGTCGGGGCAGGCGGTCGTGATCATCGCCTTCATGCTGGTGGTGCTCATCGGCCTGATCGGCCTCGCCGTGGATGGAGGTATCGGCTACTACTACAACAACCTCGCCGAGCGAGCGGCGGGAGCGGCTGCCCTTTCGGGTGTGGTGTTCATGCCGGGGCAGTTCACGCCCTCGCAGGCCATCCCTGCCGGCTCGGGCAACGATGCGACTGACCGCGCGATGGTCGAAGCGCGCAAGAACGGCTTCGACGCCAGCGGCCCGATTTCGTGCTCCGGGGGAACCTGCACCGCGTCGGGCCCCGGCGGCGTGGTGGTGACCACCTCACCGGTTGCCGGCTACGACAACAAGCTGCTGGTCACGGTGACGCGCGACGTGGGGACATTCTTCATGGGCCTGTTCGGCGTCCCGAGCTTCAAGGTTGCACGCACCGCGATTGCAACGTACCTCCCTCCGCTTTCGCTGGGACAGCCCGGCACGCAGACCGGGTCCGTCACCTCACAGCTCGGCACCGGCGGCAACAGCTACTTCTTCATGCGCACCGAGGGTTGGTCGACCGACCGAGTGCAGGGAGATGCCTTCACCCCCAACCCGGCCGGCGGATCGGCCGGCGTGTCGAACGACGCGCATGCGATCAGCAGCACTCAGGGCAGCGACACCGTGGATGCCTCACTTCCGAATCGCGGCGGCTACAACTACCTGGTCAACCTGCCGAACGGCGGCTACATCCAGGTCTACAACGCGATCTTCGCGCCGGACAACTGCACGAGCTCGGGCCAGGATGCCAACGGGACCTACTTCTGCCCCTCCAGAAACGGCGCGCACGGCGGTGCGCTGCCGGCATCGGAATCGTGGGCCGGCGGAGGACCCACCTATCACAACAACTGCGACAACCACATCAAGCTCCCGGGCAATCAAAGACTCGACAGCTGCAGCCCGGGCCAGAGCTATTACCTCCACGAAGAGGACTCGATGGACCTCAACGGCTACAGCGGAGCTCAGCAGAACCTGTACTCGACGATGGAGTACACGGTGTATGTCGTCAACACTCCGTTCATCCGCGCCAGCGACCAGGAGATCAGCAAGGTCAAGGTCTACCCGATCGACGCGACCGGCTACTACCAAACGCCCGCCAACTGCAGCGGTGCGTGCGCTCCGGCGAAGAACTACAACCCGATCAACAGCCTTGGCAGCTACATCACGCAGCAGTGGGATGCCAACGGCAACCCCATCAACATGCAGACATACCACGCATGGGTCGACGTCACGAACTACAGCGGTGCGGGTGACGGCGGGACCTTCCAGCGCCTGGTCACTCCCGCCGGCGGCTTGCTGCCGCCCGGCCAGTACCGGCTGCGGGTCGACACGCTCGGGTTTGACGGCACCAACCCGCCGACCAACGGCACCAGCTCAGGCGGCCAGGCGCACAAGGGCTACGCTGTCCGGGTCGTCGACCAGAACGGGTTCATGGGTGGTTCGGGCTCGTGCTCCGGCTGCTCGCTCGGCGCCTGGGACGACATGGCGGTCTACACGCCGGTTGCAGTCGCCGCGGGCGGTCACTTCGACGTCCCGATGTTCAAGGTGCCGCCGGACTACGCCGGCCAGACTGTGACGCTCGACGTCTACGACCCGGGCGACATCTCCGGTGGCGGAAGTGTCGACCTTTTCATCCTCGACAACAACGGCGCCGTTGTCACGGTGGCCGCGCCGAGCGTGATCCATGTTTGGGACGTGGGCCTGACGCGGACCAACAGCGGCCCCGCCGTCAACTGCACAGGCTCCGGCGGCCTGACCAACCCGCCAGTGCCATGTTTGGCGCAGACGGGACAGCCGCAGACCGCCACCGTCCGGGCGACCTCGGGCGGCTCGTTGAACTTCAACGGCCACTGGCTCCGCTTCGAGATCCCGATTCCGGGCGGCTACAACCCGGGCGCCAACCCGAACAACTGGTGGTGGTCGCTGCGCTATCAGATCACCACCAACGTCACCTCGACCGACACCCTGACCTTCGCCGTCGGCCTCAAGGGAAACCCGGCCCACCTGCTGATCAGCTAGGGCCGCCGCCGCCGCGCCGGGATGGGCAATTACAGATTCCTTGCCCTTTTCACGAACGAAAACAGCTTTTTCCTCGTTAGCGCCAACAGAATGGCTTCCCGATTGCTTAAATGTCGTGGCCAAAGTGCCTGAAGGTAGAACCGGCGAGTACCGCCGAAAGCAGCGCGGGCAGTCGCTCGTCGAGTTCGCAATCTCCTCGACGGTCCTGCTGCTCCTCGCCATGGGTCTGATCGACCTCTCGCGCGCCTTCTACTTCTCGGTCGCCCTCCAGGGCGCGGCAAGAGAGGGAGCGCGCCACGCCGCCTGGTTCAACACCGCGGCCAGAGCCAACCTCTATCTGAAGGATTCGGAGATCGCGAGCACCGTCCAGCAGGCTCTCAGTGGCGCCGGCTTCACGGGGGCTCAGGTGACCTTCATCCCCACCGCCGGCTGCCTGGTTCCCTCCGACAGCAATGCGTCGGGGGACAAACCCTATCCGGCGGCGGCGTATCCGCCGACTGCGCAGACCGTCTACGTCTACGCCTGCTACACGACGCCAGGCGGTTCGCACTCGGGCACGAACCTGGTCGCTCCGACTGACAACTCTTGGCGACTTGGCGACGTCAACGTCCAAATCCTGATGAGGTTCCAGCTCATCACGCCGTTCATCCAGAGCCTTTTCGGCAACACCCTCAACCTCGCCTACAACGAGCATTTCACGATCCAGGGCAAACCATGAAAGAGAAAGCTGCGTCGTATTCCCGAAGCCAGCGGTCGCAGGGTTTGACGGAGTTCGCGATCATCGCACCGATCATCCTGCTGCTCACCTTCGGGATCATCGACTTCGGACGGGCGCTCTACCTCTACATCACTTTGCAGCAGGCGGCCAACGAAGGCGCGCGCGTGGCGGTCCGGGCCTCTTACTTCGTCGACCCCAACGGGGCGACCCATTCCTGGCCAACCGACAGCGACGTGGCCACCGCGATCACCGGACACGCCGTGATCATGAACCTGGCCAACAACCCCGCGTGCCCCAACGGTCCGCTGCCCAACAACGGCGTCGCCGTCGGGTCACCGTCGCTCCCTGCGGCCAACACGGGGTGGATCTTCATCACGGATCCCAGCCAGGCCGGCAACGGAACACCCAACGGTCCTCGCGGTGGGTTGGGCACGTACCCGCCGCCCAACCTCGGCGCGGGCTGCAACGTCGTCACACCCGCGGTCGGCAATGAGGCCATCAAGGTGACGCTCTGGTACACGTTCCAGCCCGTCACTCCGATCATCCAGCAAGTTGTCGGCAACAACATCGTCATCACCGCATATGCGATTTACCGTGCCGAATATTCGAACTAAGTCTCCGAAGCGGAGCCTGCAGGAGGGCCAGGCGATCGTCTTGATCGCGCTGCTGATCCTCGTGCTGTTCGGCATGCTCGGCCTGGCGATCGACTCCGGCCGCGCCTACGTCGACCGGCGCGACCAGCAGACCGCGGTCGACGCGGCAGCTCTTGCTGCGGGCGACTGGTACGACAACTATCCCGACTACAACGACCTGGTCAACACCGTCATCCCGCAGTCGGTGGCGGTGTACGAAGCCAACCTGCGCATCTACTCAGGCCTTGCAAGCAGCAGTCATACGAGCACCACCGTCGGCGTTCCCCCCAACGACAACCTGCCTCAGGACCGCTGGGACGACACTTTCGCCGGCGGCTACTCGTTGACGATCATCGCCACGAACACGCAGTTCAACGGGTATCAGTTCTCCTACACGACGAATCACAACCTGCCCCTGGCGTTCATCCAGATCTTCGGCGGCTCGCCCGCGGTCGGAATCAGCGCAACGGCAACCTCCATCGTCGGCAACCAGCGGCAGACGCCTGCCCTGCTGACCCTGAGCCCCAACGCATGCGCGACGCAGCTGCAGGGCTCCGGAACGCTCACGATCCTCGGCGACGCTTACACGAACGGGACGGCGTGCGTGGACGCCAACCTGCACCTGGCCGGCAACTGCTACGGACAGGCCGGTTCCAATTGCAACGCCGCGCAGTACTACTGCTACAACTCGAACCCCGGCTTCATCCCGTATCCGGAGCCAGTGGGCGGCTGCAACGGAGGCGACACAATCGGAGGCCCGGTCGTGCCGGCGCCGACGCTGCCGGACCCCGGTTACACGGCGACGTCAGTAACGTACTACGGCCTGGGCGGAGCGACGTTCAACCGCGGCGGTTACGTCGAGATGACGCCTGGGACCTACAACAACTGGGCGGTCAACGGAGGCGGCTGCTACTTCATGGACGCGGGCGTCTACACATGGAACGGGGGCTACACGTCGCATGGCGCGATGACCTCGAACGAGCTCAAGCCGCCCGGCGAGGTGCTCTGGTCGAAACCAGGCTCCACCAACGGGCCCAGCTCTTCGTTCTGGGGTGGATGCGATGGAACCTTCAACGTGTCGGTCGTCGCTGTGACCCCCGGCAACGGCCTGAAGCACCAGGGCGCGGGCGGCAACTGGGGCGTCGAGCTCACATCCGTGCGCTACGACCGATTCCTCGACAACTCAGCCGGCGGAAACTCCTGCTTCGCTTCGCCCGGCTGCCGCCGGGAGAGCGCACCTTCAGCCTGTGTTCAAGCGAGCAACCTGGACAGCAACGACACGGGTATCAACGTCAACATCACGCAGAACGCACCCGGCGCCCAGTACTACAACGTGTACGTCGACCCCTACGGCTGCGAGACCTATCCCGGCGGCAGCCGGAACAACTTCTCGTTCGCCGGCACATATCTGGCGCCTGGCTGGACAGACGGCGGCGGCCCGCCGGCCCTCGGGACAGGCGTTCCGGCATGGACGGGGACGCTTCTTCTTGGACGCGCAGGGTGGAACTGCCCGGTGCTGACCGTCTCGGTGTGCAAGATCACCGCCAACAACATCACCACAACGTTCACTTGCGACGCGCAGAGTCGCGGCACGCAGTGCCGGCCTCCCGCGGACGAGGTGACCCCAGAGTGCTTCGCCAACTGCCCGCCCGCGGCCACGGTCCCGCAGGACAACAACGCGATGTCGCTCGAATGGGCGCCTTACAACGGTGGCGATGTCGCCAACGAGAACTACTGTCAGATCACTCCGGCGTCCGGGACGGGCGATGTCAACGCGCCCTGCGCCAGTGCCAAGATCACGCCCGGTGCCGTGCAGTTCTGGTTCCCCGCCGGCAACAACTGCCTGGACCAGAACGGCAACGGCTCGACCCACGTGTTCTCCGGCGAACAGTACAACTGGATCGTCATCTATCAGCAGCCCGGCAGCACCTGCTCCTACCAGAAGCTGAACGGCAACGCCTTCACGCAGTACATCGGAACCATCTACTCGCCGACGGCGAGCTGGGACATCCTCGGCTCGGACACCTCGCCCCTGGCCGGCCAGGTGATCGCGTACGCGGCCAAGGTCACCGGCAGCGCGAACGCCGGGATCGACTTCAACCCGAACTACTCGCCGGCCCCGCCGGCCGCGCGACTGATCAACTAAGCGGGTTCGGCCGGGCGCGCCTCGTAGCCGAGCGCGTGCAGCGCTTCGTCGATCCACTGCAGCGCCATCTCCCTCGTGTTGGGCCACGTTTCGGGTGACGAGTCCCGCATTCCCGTGTCGATCACGACGCGGCCGGCCACCCGCAGCAGCCTCCGCACCAGAGGCGCCGCCTCCGGCACGCTGAGCTCCAGCTGCTCGAGCGCTCGGGTCAGCATGAAGCAGGCCGCGTTGAACGTTTCAGCATCGATTGGCGTACTATTCGCCAGCCGTTCGGCGAGCTCGGCCCTGAGATCAGAGGGGTCCATACGCCGGGCTATTATTCAGTTAAGGCTTGGGTATGGATCTAACCGAACCTGTTTTGCTGACACCCGAGGGGCTCGAAAAGCTCAAGCGCGACCTCGATGTCGCGCTGAAACGGCGCGCTGAGGCCGGCGAACGCTTGAAGGAAGCGTTTCAACCTGGCGACATCGAGGACAACCCCGAGTACGAGCAGGCGAAAGAGGAAGTCGGACTTCTGGACGGCCGCATCTACGAGCTCCAGGAGATGATCGGCCGCGCTCAGATCATCAGGGACACGCACTCGAGCGTGATCGGCCCGGGTTCGACGATCGAAGTGGTCGACAACGAAGGCGAGACCGAGACGTATCACCTCGTCGGCGCGGTGGAGAGCGATCCGTCGGCGGGCCGAATCTCAGTGGATTCCCCCGTAGGGCGTGCGCTGGTCGGCAAGAAAAAGGGCGACAAAGTCACCGTGGGCGTGCCCTCCGGAACCCTCACTCTCACGGTCAAGGCGGTCAAGTAACGCGACGTCCTTAAGGGTGACCACTTCGACGCCGGCCATCGATCCCGAATCGATCGCGGATCGCACCACCGTCGGGGTTTTCTTTCGCCAGGCCGCCAGGTACACGGACCGCCCGCTCATTCATCACCGCGACGGCGACGGACCCTGGCAGGTCGAGACCTGGTCGGCAATGCAGAGCGACATCCTTGCGGTTGCAGCGGGTTTGATCGACGCCGGCGTCAAGCGCGGCGACAGCGTGATCCTCATGGCCGAGAACAGGCTGGAGTGGCTCTACTGCGACTTTGCGATCCAGGCCGTCGGCGCCGTCACCGTGCCGGTCTATCCGAACGTTTCAGCTGATGCGGTTCAGATCATCGCGAAGGACAGCGCGGCCACCGTCGCGATCGCGTCGGATGCCGATCTTGCAGCAAAGCTCAACGTGGGTGGCGCGCTACGCCAGGTCACGTTGATGGACCGCGAGGTTGCGCAGTGGGTCAAGCAAGGGCCGCGCAACCTGGCCGCGATCGCCCCGGCAGGCGGTCAAAGCCCATCCGCTGACGGACGAGGACGCCTCCATCTCCTGGCTGCCGTACGCGCACGTCTTCGGCCGCATCAACGACATCTTCGACGGCATCCTCTACGGCGGCCAGACCTGGATCTCTCGTGGGCCGGACCATCTCGCGGAAGAGATTCGGGAGATCAAGCCGACTGTTATGTGCAGCGTGCCGCGGGTCTACGAAAAGATGTATGCGGCCGTCATGGCTCGCGTGCGCAAATCGAGCTCCATGCGGCAGTCGATCTTCCGGTGGGCCGTCGCGGTCGGCGCGCGTTTCTCACGGACCAAGAATCCCGGGCCGTTGCTGAAGGGCCAACGCCGCCTCGCCGATCGCCTCGTGCTCAGCAACGTACGCGCGCTTCTCACCGGCGGGCGCCTGCGCTTTTTCGTCAGCGGCGGCGCCGCGCTGTCCCGCGAGGTCGAGGAGTTTTTCTGGGCCCTGGGCGTTCCGATCTTGAACGGCTGGGGCCTTACTGAAACCTCCTCCGGAATCTGCTCGAACACCCTGTACTCACACAAGTTCCTCACGGTCGGCAAGCCGTTCGAAGGTGTTCAGCTGAGGATCGCCGACGACGGCGAGATCCTGGTCAAGGGCCGTGGCAACATGCTCGGCTACCACAACCAGCCCGAGGCCACCGCGGAGGTGTTGAAGGACGGATGGTTCTACACCGGCGACATCGGCGAGATCGACAGCGATGGGTTCCTGAAGATCACCGATCGGAAGAAGTCGCTGTTCAAGACCGCGGGCGGCAAGTACATCGCGCCCGTCCAGCTCGAGCACGAGCTGCTCAGCGATCCGATCATTTCCCGCGGTGTGGTGATAGGCGATTCGAGACCGTACGTGACCGCGCTCATCGTCCCCGATCGGGACGCGGCGAAAAGTCAGGGCCTCGATGAAAATGCGCTGAAGATGCGCATCCAGCAGACCGTCGACCGCGTCAACTCCAAGCTCGGGCATTGGGAAACGATCAAGTACTTCACTCTGCTGCCGCACGACTTCACGGAGCAGTCGGGCGAGCTCTCGTTGAAGCTGGACGTCAAGCGAAAGGTGGTGGCGGACCACTACCGCGACGAGATCGAGGCCATGTACACGGGCAAAACCAAAGACTCGTAAGCTCTCGATCGTGGCCGGACCCATCGACCTTTCCGACCTTCACGCGGCGCTCGATCGCCTGCGTCCGCAGCTCTGTCACTGCGGGCTCAAGGGCGAGTGCCTGGGCTGCAAGGGGATCGAGATGGTCCGCGCTCAGGCCGAAGCCGTGGCGGCCGCGGCGAGCCAACCGATCCTCATTCAGGTGGCGCAGGAGAGCGCGATGAAGGACATGGCAACGCGGTTCGAGGCGATGTCGGAGCGCCTGATGTCCGACCCCGAGATCCGCCGCTCGGCCGAACAGATGCAGGAGCGGCTCATGGCCGACCCCGAGACCCGCCAGCTCCTCGAGGAGTTGATGCGCCGTCTCGGCGGAACCCCGCCGCCCGAAGAGATGAACTAAGCCGCGGCTTTAGGCGACGCAGCAGGCGTCGGCTTGACCCTCTTGGCCGGCGAGTTCCACAGCGGCAGCGGCCCGGTCTGCAGTCGGTTGAGCAGCTCTTGCTCCTGAGGTGCTGTGATCGTCTTGTTGGTCACGGCCTGGTCGAGCGCGGGCTTCAGGCTCGCGATCACCTTCTTCCGGAAGTCCGCTTCCGAAACGTGCTGGGCCGCCGCCACCTGAGACAGCGATTGGCCGGCCTTGAGATCCGCCGTGAGCTGCGCCTGCGTGATCCCGAGCGCCGAAGCAGCCGCCGCGAGGTACTGCTGCATGTAAACGGCGATTGCAGGCTTGGCTGTCGAGCCGCCGTGCCCCGCCGCCGGCAGCGTGCACGGGGTCTGGTTGGCGAGCTTCTTCTTGATCGCGTCGGCCTGGGCCTGTGTGAGCTGTCCACTCTTCACCTCGTCGGCCAGGGTGTCGGCGATGGACTTCTGAAAGGCGGAGTTGATCTGGGCCTGGGTCTTGCCCATCTCGACTGCGAAGTGCTTCATGAAATCGCTGCAGGCGGTGGATGGATCGGCGGCCGCGATCACTGAAGCGTCACCCTGCGATGCCGACCCGGAGGGTCGTAGGTTGAAGGTCATGCCCGAGGCCGAGGCGGTGATCACGATGGCGGCGCCGGCCACCGCGACCGCGCCGAGGGCAAGGCCTGCGATGCGAAGGGGTCGGGCTTTCAAGAGGCTTGTCATGGATTCAATTACGCACCCATCTGATCCCGCCTTCCTCATGGTTTTGTAAGTCGGCGGGCTATATTCGGCCCATGGAAGCTCCCCCAGGGTCGCCAAGCTCGGGCTGGAGTGGCAAGCATGCGGTCGAGCTGTACGTCCGCACGTACACGACGATGCTGCAGAGCTCCGGCGACATCAAGGTCGAGTCGCTGGTCCAGGCCCACCTCCTGATGGGCTCGGTGCTGCATCCAATGGCCGCGGAGCCCCAGACCGACATGGGCGCGCTGCTCTACGCCGTGCGGCGCCTGCCGGCCGCGATCAACCACTGCCGGCGCGTGATCATGGGCCAGAGCCCGCAGGGTTTCAAGGCGGTTCTCGGCGAGGACATCATGGGCTGGCAGGCTGTCAAGGCCCCCGCTCGACGCCGGCGCTGGTACCACGACGGCAAGAACACGCTGGCGGTGCTCATTGCGTCCGCGTCGGACATCGACGACCTTGTGCCCACGCTCGTCGCGTTTCAGATCGAGTGGAACAAGCTCCACCGCTTGCTGCAGGAGGTCGACCTTTCAGAGGACGAGGCGAGGCACGCCGCGGGCGCCACCCAGGACGACTGGCGCCGCCTGCACGACGCGTGGGGCGACGCCTTCGACGCCAACCTCGCCGCCATCAAGCGTGAAGAGTGCCGCATGGTCCTTCGCCTGATCGGCGGCAGTCACCTGGGGTTTGCGCGCAACGCGAGCCGCTGGTGGCTGCCGATCGCGGCAGCGATGGAGGACCTGGGCGCGCGCGACGCGCCGATCTACTTCGTCTCCTCCAACGCGCACAGCCTGGTCAACGTGCTGACCGGCGTGGCCCGACGGATCGAGGATGAGATCGTCGACTGGATCGGCAAGTCGGACCGAGACCTCGACTCCGAACGGCGCAAGCTCGAGGCCGGCCACAGCCGGGCGTCGCGCCAGAACTGGCTCTACTACGGAGCCCGCCAGGTCTTCGATGTGCACCCTGAGCGCGAACGCCTGCGCAAGTGGCGAGCGGAGCTGGAGGCGGCGAATGGCATCCGCCACATTCCAGCCGTCGGCACGGGCGTCGACTCGGCGGCGCAGGTCTTCATGCTCTCCAAGCTGGACGCCTCCACGATCGACCCGCGCGTCGGCGCCGTCGATGAGAGAAAGCTGCGCGAGTCGGACGCCTGCATTCTCAACGTGGACTACCCGCTCGGTGAAGCCGCATATCACATCCTGCGTCAGGTCGCGGAGCAGGCCGCATGGGTCGCCGGCGTGTACGTGCTCGGCAAGGCGGCCACCCTCAACGCCGACGTCGGAGACGTGATGATCCCGAACGCGGTTTACAACGAGCACTCCGGCAATACGTATTGGCTGGACAACTGTTTTACCGCAAGCGACGTGCAGCCCAACCTTGTCTACGGATCAGCCCTGGACAACCAGCGCGCGGTGACGGTGCGCGGGACTTTCCTGCAGAACCGTGACTACCTCGACTTCTACTACCAGGGACGCTACACGGTGGTCGAGATGGAGG
>WNGI01005643.1_pt1 | contig 11304 bp, 9 predicted proteins | sample 5400621 | NCBI WGS metagenome assembly WNGI01 (sample SAMN13153374, study PRJNA577476) | soil metagenome | isolation source: 20 cm soil or saprolite under Garry oak tree replicate 1 | place: USA:California | collected 2016-06-15
CGATCGCACCCAACGTCGGCGCGATGTCGAAATACCTCACCTCGATTCAGCGCAATCCGCTCTACAATCGCGTGCGCTCCGCGATCGGCAGCGTGATCGATTCCGCTCCCGGTCCGCTGGCGGGGATGGCGACGCTGGTGAGAAAGTGGGAGGAGTCGATGAAGTCGTTCCTGACGCCGGGAGTGCTTTTCGAGGAGCTAGGCTTTCGTTATTTCGGTCCGATCGACGGCCACGACATCGACATGCTGATGGACACGCTCGCCGCGGTGCGCGACATGAGCGGTCCACGACTGATTCATTGCATCACTCAGAAAGGGAAAGGCTTTCCGGCTGGCGAGCACATCGAGAAATGGCACGCCCTCCCTCCCGGCCACGATCCGACCACTGGTAAGCAGCGGAAGGTTTCCGCCGCGAATTCGGCTTACACCGCAGCGTTTGGTCAGGGACTCGTCGAGCTGGCGGGCGAGAATCCGAAGATCGTTGCCATCACCGGAGCCATGCCCAGCGGAACCGGTACCGGCGCTTTCGCCAAGGCTTACCCCGACCGCTTTTTCGACGTTGGAATCGCGGAGGGACATGCTGTGACGTTTGCGGCGGGCCTCGCCACCGAGGGGATTCGGCCGGTCTGCGCGATCTACTCGACATTCCTGCAGCGGGCTTACGACAATGTCATTCACGATGTCGCCATTCAGCATCTACCAGTCGTTTTCGCAATGGATCGTGCCGGGCTGGTCGGTGAAGATGGCCCGACTCACATGGGCCTCTACGACATCGCCTACATGCTCGCGGTGCCGGGAATGGTGGTGACGGCTCCGAAGAACGGACGTGAGATGATGGCGCTGCTTCGCAGCGGACTCGCCTGCGACAAGGGCCCCTTCTGCCTCAGATATCCGCGCGATGCTACCCCCGACATCGTGCCACCCGTCGCGGAGATTGAAGCGATCCCGCATGCGACGTGGGAAGTTTTGCGTCGCAGCACCGGCGCCGGCCGCGATCCCGAGAATGCGGTTGCGATCCTCGCGGTCGGGACGATGGTTCTTCCGTCGTTGGCAGCCGCGGACATTCTCAACGAGACCGGCCTCAGCGTGACGGTAGTCAATTGCCGGTATCTCAAGCCGCACGACGAACGCGTTCTCGCGGAGATCATTCGCGATCATCGCAACATCCTCGTCGTCGAAGAGGGAACGATTGTGAACGGCTTCGGTGCGCACATGACAGCGGTGATCGAGGCGATTGATTCTTCCGTGCGGGTGGCGACGCACGGAGTGCCTGACGATTTTGTCGATCAGGCATCGCGTGTGCGCCAACTGGCGCTCACGGGTCTCGATGCGCATGGCATCGCACAGCGCGCGAGCGCTGTATTCGGATTGGAGAGCCGGGGCACTCACCTTCGCGCTGTCTGATGCGGCTCGGTGTCATCGGCCATCAGGGATACGACGAGCTCCCGGAGATTCTCCGCACGCTTTTCCGTGTCGCTCCGAAGCTCAACATCGAACCGCTGCTCGAGCAAGGCCTGCACGAAGTGGCGGGGAAGGGCGCGAGGCTCGAGGAACCGAGTCAGCTCGACGCACTCGTAACACTGGGTGGCGATGGGACGCTGCTTCGCGGCGCTCGCTTTCTCGATGGCCGCGACATTCCCATCCTCGGTGTCAACCTCGGGAGGCTCGGCTTTCTCACCAGTTGTCAGAGTGAGGATTTCGAGCCGGCGCTGAAGAATCTTGCCAGTGGGGATTATGTCGCGCAGCCAAGGATGGCGCTGAGCGCCAGGGCAATCGGTTCGGAGGGCGAGACGCGCAAACAGTGGAGGGCACTCAACGACTTCGTGCTGCACAAGGGCGGCTTCGCCCGGGTGGTGCGGCTCAACGTCTTCGTAGACGGTGAGAGCATCGGCAACTATGCCGCCGACGGCGTAGTGATCTCGACTCCGACGGGATCTACTGCCTATAGTCTTTCAGCTGGTGGACCGGTGGTTGTTCCGACCGTCGAGTCGATCGTCATTACTCCCATCTCGCCGCATACGCTTGCCATACGATCGCTGGTAATTCCAGCGGACGCCGAAGTGACAGTGGAAGCAAACGAGACTCCGGCGGAGCTTCTGGTTACGGTCGACGGCCAGGTAGGTACCAGCTTCGTGAAGGGCGAGAAGCTCAAAGTGAGAAAGGCCGACAATCCCGTTCGTATCGTGCGCTTTCCCGGCGCCACGTTCTTCGAGCGCATGCGAGTCAAGCTCGGTTGGGGCGGGCTCCCCGAGGATTAACTGCTGATGCTGACCGAGCTGCGCATCCGGAACTTCGCGATCATCGAGCAGGTGACGCTCCCTCTCGCTCCCGGCTTCAATGTGCTCTCCGGCGAGACCGGAGCTGGGAAATCGATCATCGTGGGCGCGCTCGGTCTTCTCCTCGGCGAGCGGGCAAGCGCGGATCTGATTCGGTCGGGCGCCGACAAGGCAACGGTCGAGGGTGTCTTCGATATCGGCAGGTTGAAGGAGATCTCAGCTCTGGCTGACGAGCGGGGAATCGAGGTCGAAGAAGAAACGCTGGTACTGAAACGAGAGATCGCGACGAATGGTCGCGGGCGGGCCTGGATCAATGGCACGACGGTCACCGCTACGGTCCTGGCGGAGATCGGGCGGCTGCTGGTCAATCTGCACGGGCAGCACGACGCACAAACTCTCCTCGACAGCGAATCGCAGCGCCGCATTCTGGACGCGTTCGGCGGCTCCGACGGGCAGGCGGACCTCGTGCGCGCCGCTCACAGGGAGCTGTCCGAAGTCCGTCGCGAGATTGCGAATCTGGCCTCGCGCCGCGCGGAAGCCGAAAAGCGCGCGGATTATCTGCGTCACGTCGCCAAGGAAATCGAGGACGCCAAACTCTCATCCGGTGAAGACACCAAACTCGAAGACGAAGCGAGGGTGCTGGAAAACGCCGACGAGCTCCGCACGCTGGCGAGGACATTGAATGAGCTGTTGTCGGGTGAAGACGGGAGCGTACTCAGTCAGCTCGGCGCCGCGCAGCGACCGTTGTCGTCGATTGAAAGAATCGATCCGGCCGGCGCGCGCATGCAGGAGCTGTTCGACTCGGGTTTTTACGCGCTGCAGGAACTGGCGCGCAGCGTCGAGGACTACGCGGACTCCGTGGAGCTCGACCCCGGCCGACTCGAAGAAGTTCGGCGTCGTCGGGATAGACTCTTCGGGCTGCTGAAGAAATACGGGCCAACCCTCCAGGATGTGATCGACGCGGGAACCTCGGCCGGTGGTGAGCTCGATCTCATCGACACCGCCCAGTTCGATCTTGCGAATCTCACCGCCCGTGAAGCCGACGCGCGACGCCGACTTACTGCCGACGCCGAGAAACTGTCGGAGATGCGGCTGACAGCGGCGAAGAAGCTCGCGAAAGCCGTTGACGCTCTTCTTCCTCCGCTCGGGATGCCGGACGGTCGCTTCTCGGTTACACTCATCGCGCGCGATGAGCCGACGGCCGAGGGCGCCGAGGATGTCGAATTCCGCGTCGCATTGAACGTTGGTCACGAGGATCGTCCACTCGCGCGCGTAGCCTCGGGTGGAGAGTTATCGCGCGTGATGCTGGCGCTGAAGACGATTCTTGCGCGGGTCGACCAGGTACCGACGCTTATTTTCGACGAGGTGGACGCAGGGATTGGGGGACGGGTGGGGCTCCAGGTCGGCGACACTCTGCGTCGCGTGGCGAAAGAGCACCAGGTGTTCGCGATCTCGCACCTGCCGCAGATCGCTGCCCGCGCTCATCATCACATCGTCGTCGCGAAGGGGGCGCGCGGCGGAGTGACAACCGCCGACATCACGGTGCTCGAGGGGACCAATCGAGTGAATGAGATCGCGCGGATGCTGGGAGGAGATCCGGAGAGCAAAGTTAGTCGCGCCCACGCAAGGGAACTGCTGGAAAGTGCAGGCGCTCCTGGCTAACGGAGAATGCGTACCACGGACTGGATTGAGGCTTGCGGACCAACTAATCAGTGCGGAGTTCGGACTAATTGAGGACGGCGAACTAATTGCGGATTGCGGACGACGTTGCACGTTGCGATCGCGCCCGATCGATACCAGAAATGAGCCCTCAATCCGGAGTAGGTCCGGACTCCGCAATTAGTCCGAACTCCGCACTGATTAGTTAGTCCGAACCCCTCAATCCGCAATAAAAAGGACGAGCATTCGCTCGTCCTTTTCTATCCAAACGATGGCGCCTTATTTTCCGCCAAAGATTCGAGCGTACAACCGAAGCTGAATCTGGTCAGTAAAGAACTTCGGCTGATTCCCGCCTGATCCTGCCATCGTCTGCCAATGCAGGTAGGTCACCTCGAAGGGGATCTTCGCTTTGCCCTGGTCGAAGGAGTAGAGGTTCGAGTAGGAGATTCCGCCGCCGAACCTGTGCTCCGTCTGCTCGGTCTCCAGATCGAGAGTCGCGGCGTCGATGGTGATGTCGGCAAAACCCGTTATCGCCGCTGGAATGGTGAATGTTCCGGAATAGTTGTCGTGCTGCTTGTGGCGGTACATGTACCAGGCTGACACGGCGAAGAAATCGTTGACCACAAAGCGCGGCGCCGTCTCGAACTCGAAGGCGCTTCCAAGCTGGCGGCTCACTGACTGGCGCCGATAGTACGGGGCCAGCTCCTCGTTCGGCAGATCGAGGATGCGCATCGTCTGCGTGTCCGAGAATGGATGATTGTAGCGGACGATGAAAGACTCCCAGAAATGGCTGCCGAGGAGAAGGTCACTGAACAATCTTCCCTCGATTGCCTTGGCTCCGCGTCCGGTGCCGATATCGATAAAGTTGTCGGGCGATTCGATCTGCCCGCTCGGGAAGCGGAACATTCCGCCGATGGCGGCGCGGAAGTTGAGTCCCTTTGGCGACATTCTCGCTTCGGTGCTGCCGCCGAAAGTGTCGAACACCGAGAGTTTGGCGCCGACGTCGATGTCGCCGATGTGAGAGCGCGACACCGACTGTAGCGGATCCGCGTGGATTCCGAATGCCGGATTGGTGAGAATCGTCTGCGCGTCGCGAACGCTGAGGCGCGTCTGAGCCGGGAACGGCCCTGTGGTCGTCGCGGCGATGCTGTTGACGCCGAATTGCTGGTAAAGCGCCCTGAACGCGGCGACCCGCGCCTCGATCGCCAGCTGCGCGTCCGTTCCGACGATCGGCACGAACGGAGAAGTGGTATAGATCTGATTCACGCCGGCGGCGAATGCGCGCGAGTTGTTCACCAACGACTGTGCGTTCGCGCGCTGCGCGTTCAACGCCGGGCACTGCGGCGACGCGGCCGGGTTCGCCGCGCACGCATCGAGAGAACCCTGCAGCGTATTCGCCGCCGTCGTGAACTGCGTGTTCATAGTCGCATTCTGCGTTTGCGCAACGGCGACGGACAACGCCGGGTTGAATCCCAGGTTTCCGTTCGTGCTGTTGCTATTGACGTTGAAGAACGCTGACGTCTGGGTATGGACGTAGGGAATCTGAATTCCAATCGAGAGGCGCTTGGAGAGACCTGCCTCGAAGACGAACGGGAAAGCGACTACGTGATCGCGTAGGTTCACCACCGTATTGCCGAGCGTCGCGTACCAGGTCGGATTTCCAGTCAGCTGCTGCAGACCCGCCTGGAGGCTCGCGAGGTTGGGAAACTGCCTGACGCCAATCGTATCGAGAGTGAAATCGACTCCGAGCGGTTCGAGAGCGCCGTCGGGCCGACCGGGAGTGTCCTTTCCGTACCGTTCGTTGAACCAGGTCCACTGCCCGAGGGTCCGGAAGCGGAACACACCTCGAGGAAGCACCAGTGCATCGTCACCAACGCCGAGCACGCGCTGAGCGCTCGCTGGGTTGGCGAAAGCGGCGATGATTGCCAGTGCAACTGTGGAAACGCTGACCAAAGGACGGCGCATAGAATCTCCGCAGGGGTGTAATGGAGCGAGATAGGCGGTCGTCTGAGTGGGGGACGTCCGCCGGCGGGGAGACGTTATCATTCGGTTCGACGTTTTGTCAACTTGGTTTTTCCGGGGTGTCAGCATGCGGATTCGTGGCGCTTGTTAGCGCTGATTTTCACGGTAGCTTTGTCTTTGCTTGCGGGAATAGCTCAGTTGGTAGAGCACAACCTTGCCAAGGTTGGGGTCGCGGGTTCGAGTCCCGTTTCCCGCTCTCGTTTCTTCTCGGGCTCAGTGTCGCTCTGCCCGCTGGCTCATCGTTCTCCGCTCGGGTGGCGAAACCGGTAGACGCGAGGGACTTAAAATCCCTTGGGATAAACTCCCATGCGGGTTCGATCCCCGCCCCGAGCATCGATCGAGCCTCTGCCGCGCGGCGTTTCTCTCAATGAAAAGTCACCCCTCTCCGGACGCATCATGAGCGCAGCGACGGCAATGAAATTCGCGCCGCGCAGAATCGAGCGCGTCCTGCTGATCGTCAATCCCGCTGCGCGGCGCGGCGATCGAATCAGCCGCAAGGCGCTCAAGGCATTCGAGAAAGCGGAAGTCGAGTGCGATGTAATGCCGACGGAATCCCCGGGGCACGCAACCATTCTCGCCAAGAACCACGCCTACAAGTACGACGCCGTCTTCACGCTCGGCGGGGATGGAACGGTGATGGAAGTTCTCACCGCGCTCGCCCATCAGGGACCACCGGTGGGAGTCCTCGCCGGCGGAACAGCGAACGTCGTCGCCCGAACACTTCACATTCCGCTCAATCCCGCCCGCGCGATTCCACTACTGCTCAATGGGGATGAAGCTACGCTGGATCTGGGCAGGCTCGGCGATGGTCGGCGCTTCGCGATTGGCGTAGGAGTTGGTCTTGATGCGACGATGATGTCCGAGGCGCCGGCCAGATTGAAGAAGCGCTTTGGATTCATGGCGTACGTTATCGGCGGGTACAAAGCGGTCATCCGCAACAAGAAGTTCAACTTGCGACTTTGGATCGATGGCACCGTCTACGAGCTGCCCGCATCGGCGGTCCTCATCGCCAACTTTGGCGCCGTGCTCAACAATCTTGTCGCATTCGGCGACGGAATTCTCCAGGATGACGGCCTGCTGAACGCGTGCGTCTTCTCGCCGATAAACCTCAAGGACTCGATACGGATCCTCTGGCGGATGATCCGCAAGGATTTCAGTGATGATCCGTGCCTGTTCTACAAATCCGGCCGTGATTTCAGGGTCGAGACGCTGCCACACATGCCGGCGCAGGCGGACGGCGAGCTTCTCTCCGGCACACCCCTGTCCGTCTCGGTTGACCCGCTGGCGGGTCGCCTGTTGATTCCAAAAAGGAATTGATGCTCGGCTCTGGCTGCGCGGGGGGTCCGTACATAACTCCGCGCTGAACGAGCACAAAAAAAGGGCGAGCACCAGGCTCGCCCTTTCTCTTTTTCGCGCGTCGATCTAGAACGGCAACTCCTCCTCGCTTCCCACGAGCACCGAGTCAGGCGCCGATGGCTTCTGCTGGTCCTTCTCCACATCCACTCCGTTGGCAGCGGTCTTTGCCGGCCAGATCACGCCGTCGCACGAGCGATTCTGACACTTGTAATCTGGCGCTTTTGGATTGCGCTTCGTGAGGCGATTGTCCCACATCCTTCCACCGCACTTGGGGCAGCTCACCAACTCCATGTCCGTCAACATCGAGCTCGGGACGGACGAGCGAGTCGCGCCATCTCCGCTCGCCTGCGCGATCGCTCCCGGCTTGCCGTATCGGCGCAGGTAAGCTGCTTGTGGGTCCTCAACAGGCTTCGCGTACTTGCCGTCGCCATCCATCTCCACCCAATTCTGCTCGTAGTCGTAAAGCTCGTTGCCGACCCCGAAACGAACAGCCGCGCGCTTGAACGCGTCGGTCGAAGCCTGCTTGTAGTCGCGTCCGGTTCCGACATCTTCGCGAATCACGCCGAGTATCTGAAGGCGGGCTTTGAACGAGCACTGGGTTCCATCGCCATCCTCACCGGCGATCGTCGGCATAAGCTCGAGGGTGAGATCCCATTCGCCCGGCACTACTGTGTCGAGCCGCTCTCTGACTGTATTTGCCTCAATGTAGGCGACGAAGCGCGCGAAATACTTTCCATCGCGCGCGGTCACTTTGCCATCCTGTCTCCAGGAAATCGCACCAGCGGGAACTGCGGCCGAAAGTCTGGCCCATACGTCGGTCTTCTCTAGGTAGGCATCCTGTCTTGCAATCATGCTCTCATCCATCCGTTGTTAGTCGCTAAGTCCTGCGTCTCGTGAATTTCTGCACGTCACTAACTGCACCGCACTGTTTGCCGTGCTCGCAATACCAGCCGTGCCGGTCGAAGAAAACGAGGTGGTGGATTTTGGTCTGGTCGAGCACCTCTTCCACTTTGTAGAGCGCTGTCACCGAGGTCCCCTTGCCGCACATCTCGACCGGGTCCATCGGTCGAATGCGGACCCGCCTCGCTACCTCTGGTTTCTCCTTCCGTCTACCGTTGAGGTTCCTCCTTAGTGGTGGCAATGTAAGCTCCTGCATTACCTAAACTTACGGACCGCGGCTTCGGCACATATTCGGGTACTCCAAAGTACCCGTTTGGTTCCCGAAATGCAAGCTTTACCCGGCATAAGTTTCGCTTCTTCCATGACCGAACAACCGAGATGACTGGAGATCATGATGGATGTGGGAAGCGAGTTTCTGAAATCGCAGGTGAAGACCGCAGTCCTCCAGCACGGCGCTTTCATGAGAGCACTCGAGGACCACGAAGAAGGGGCCGATGATCCGCGCTTCAGGGACCTCTGCTCACGGCACGTTCCGCGCATGCGCGACGACCACCGCATGCTCGAGGAATACCTGTCGCAGCTCGCGGGCGAAAACGCGGCGGAGGGGAAAATATCCGCCGGCGTTGCTGAAGTAATGCGAGAGCTCGCCGACGCCGCGCGCGAAAGTGATTTCATGCGGCTGGTGCACGACATTGCGATATCGCGTCAGGCGGAGGACACGTTCAAGACGTTCCGCGAAGCCGGCAAGATGATGGGCAACCGGACGCTGCACGAAATCGGCGACATCGGCGAGCGACACCACGACGCTTACGCGAAGGAAGCCAACAGGCTCGCTCAGCACATGTTCGTGGAGCGCGCGCAAGGAGTGGATGGAATCAAAGGGCGTCGCATCGACGCCTGGCTCGACGCGCGCCGCTGAATCCGGCGCTGCGCCCTCGAGTCGTACTGACAGTCTCCTTTTAGCGGCGCTAACTTCCGCCCATATGACCGATGTCGTATCGCTAGCGGCGGAGCTCCTCGCAATTCAGTCGACTACCGGCTCGGAAGCCGCGGTAGTGGATTTTGTCTCGCGTTGGCTCGTCGCGCGGGGCTGGAACGTGACGCTGCAGGAAGTGAGTCGCGGACGTGCCAACATCTGGGGCTCGCGTTCCAGCACTGACGGCGGCGTGACGTTCTCGACCCATCTCGACACTGTCCCGCCGTTCGTTCCGCCTCGGCTGGAGGGAACCAGGCTTTTGGGTCGCGGTTCGTCCGACGCGAAAGGAATCGCGGCCTCGATGTTGGTTGCTGCAGACCGCCTCGTCGGCGACGGCGAGAAGCGCATCGACGTTCTCTTCGTCGTCGGCGAGGAAAAGGGTTCCGACGGAGCGCGCGCGGCCAACACCCTGCGCGCACGAAGCCGATACCTGATCAACGGGGAGCCGACCGAGAGTAAACTCGCCAGCGGTGCCAAGGGATCATTGCGCGCGACGATTCGAACTCGCGGCCGGGAAGCACACTCTGCCTATCCTCACCTTGGAAAGTCGGCGATAGAGCCGCTGCTCGAGTTATTGCCGACGCTGCGCAAGCTCCCGCTTCCGACGGATCCCGCCCTGGGCGAAACCACGGTCAACATCGGCACGATCAAGGGTGGCACCGAGGCCAACATTATCCCGGCGCACGCCGAAGCCGAGATCATGTTCCGGCTCGTCAGCGATGTCGGACCGATTAAGAAAATGGTTCTCGACTGGGCGAAGGGGCATGCGGACGTGGAGTTCGGCTCTCACATCCCCGCGCAGCGCTTCGCGACGGTCCCGGGATTCGAGACAGGGCCGGTTGCGTACACATCGGACATTCCACTGCTCTCGAATTGGGGGGAGCCGCTCCTGTTCGGTCCTGGCTCGATTCATGTGGCTCACACACCCGACGAGTACATCGAGGTCGAGGAACTGCGCAATAGTGTCGACACGTATGAACGACTCGCCAGAACTCTTCTTGCACGATGACGATACCGATTCCGGGAAATAGAAAATCCAAGTGGCCGGTCGCCGTGCTCGGGGCGACGGGGGCCGTCGGCCAGATGTTCGTGCGGCTGCTGGCGGACCATCCGTGGTTCGAGATCGCCGAGCTCGCGGCTTCGGAGCGCTCCGCCGGCAAGAAATACGGTGAGGCTACGCGCTGGCTGGAAGGAGCGCCACCTCCTTCAGCTATCCAGAATCGACGCGTAATTGCCTGCGATCCCGGCGTGGTCAGCGCGCCGATCGTCTTCTCGGCACTCGACGCCATCGTCGCCGGAGAAGTCGAAGCGGCGTTCGCCAATGCAGGAAAGTTCGTGCTGAGCAACGCCAAGAACTTCAGGATGGAGCCGGACGTACCGCTCGTGATCCCGGAGGTGAATGGCGATCATTTGGCGCTCATCGAGTGTCAGCGGAAACGGCGTGGTTGGGACGGAGCCATCGTAACCAACGCGAATTGTTCGGCTACGGTTGCCGCGGTGGCACTGGCGCCCCTGCATCAGAAGTTCGGCATCACGCAGCTCTTTCTGTCGACGATGCAGGCCGTCTCGGGCGCCGGTTACCCGGGTGTCCCTTCGCTCGACATCCTCGGCAACGTGATTCCGTACATCGCCGATGAAGAGCCAAAGCTCGAGCGAGAGATGCTGAAGCTGCTCGGAACTTTCCAGGATGGCGAAATCACGAGCGCGGGCTTCAAGGTGAGCGCCCACACCAACCGCGTCCCGGTGGAGCACGGCCACACCATCTGCATGACGATCGGCTTCGAGGACAGTCCGACTCCGGAGGCGGCAATCGACACGATGAAGTCCTGGGAGGGACTCGCATCGACTGCCGGACTGCCGACGAGACCGAAGCATCCACTCGTAGTCAGCGATGCCGTCGATCGGCCGCAGCCGAAGCGTGACGTGAATGCCGGCAACGGGATGACCGTCACGGTCGGGCGAGTTCGCCGTGATGCTATTCTCGACCTCCGAATGGTTGCCCTCGGGCACAACACGGTTCGTGGCGCCGCGGGCGGTTCCGTGCTGAACGCCGAGCTTCTTGCCAGCACCGGCGGTCTCGACTCTACGTGATCGTCGTCAAGTTTGGCGGCACTTC
>WNGI01023674.1_pt1 | contig 11304 bp, 10 predicted proteins | sample 5400621 | NCBI WGS metagenome assembly WNGI01 (sample SAMN13153374, study PRJNA577476) | soil metagenome | isolation source: 20 cm soil or saprolite under Garry oak tree replicate 1 | place: USA:California | collected 2016-06-15
GCTCGAGACCACCAACGAGGAGCTGCAGTCGACCAACGAGGAGCTCGAGACCACCAACGAGGAGCTGCAGTCGACCAACGAGGAGCTCGAGACCACGGTCGAGGAGCTGCAATCGATCAACGCCGAGCTCGGCACCATGAACACCGAGCTCGAGAAGCGCACGGCGGAGCTCAACCGCCTCGACCAGTACCACCAGTGCATCGTCGACGCGCTCGAGGAGGCGCTCTTCGTGCTCGACGAGGCGTTCACCGTCCGGACGTGGAACCACGAGGCCGCCGGGCTCTGGGGGCTCCGGCCGGAGGACGCGATCAACCGGGACTTCTTCTCGCTGCCGATCGGCGAGGCCACGTCGCTCCTCAGCGAGGCCGCCGCCGCCGTGCTCGCGACGCGCTCGCCGCGCACGGTCGAGCGGGTGCCGTACGTGCGCGACGGCAACAGCCACAAGGTGACGATCGAGCTGCGCCCGCTCGTTGCCGCACAGGGCAATCCGATCGGCATCCTCGGGATCACGCGAGCGCAGCACGGGAAGGGCAGCGGCCGGTAGGGAGCGGAGCGAATGGCGGAGGGCGACGCGGAAGAGGTGGTCCTCGGCGCGCTGGCCAGGGGGTTGCCGGCGGCGCTCATCGAGGCACGGGCACCGTTTGCTGTACGCTGGGCGAACGTCGCGTTCGTGCGCCTCCTCGGGCGGGACGAGCCGGTCGAGGGTCTCCCGTTTCTCGCGCTCCTCGGCTGCCCGGACAGGGGACTCGCCGCCATGTTCGAGGGCCTCGGCGCCAGCGGAACCTCGGTAGTCGTCGGCTCCGGCGAGGGTCCGCGGCCGCGCGAGCACGAGCTGATCCTGTTGCCGGCCGCCGAAGAGGCGGCTGTCCTCGTGCTCGTCCGGGACATCACGGACCGCGAGGCGTCCCATCGGCGTCTCGAGGCGGAGAACCTCCACCTCGCGCTGCTCGCGAACGTCACCCGCGAGCTGTCCTCCCTCGATGCGAACCGGGTGGTCGACGCGGCGGTCGGCGCGGCGTGCAGCATCGTGAACGGCCCCGCAGCGATCTACCTCGTCGGCGCCGCGGGTGACGTCACCCGCAGGGCAACGGCGGGGATGTCGGCGGCCCTCACCGACGTCCTGCCGTTCAGCGTTCCGCCGGGCCATTTCGCCGCGCTGACGAGAGCCCTCGAGTCCGGCCAGCGGCAGACCTTGCCGTACGCCGTCAACCTGCCGCGCGAGGAACGCGACGCCCTCCGCGAATCGGGGGCACGCTGGCTCACCGTGACGCCGATCCGCGGCCGCCAGGGGATCGTCGGGGCCGTGGTCATCCTCTGGCGCCAGCGCACGCCCGGAGACATGCTTTCGGTCATCGATCTCGTCGCTGGCCACCTCGGCATCGCGCTCGAGCACGCCCGCGCGTATCGCGCCGCCGAGGACGAGCGCACGCAGCTCGAGCTGATCCTCGCCCAGATCCCGGACGCGGTCCTGATCAGCGACGCGGCGGGGCGCCTCGAGCGGACGAACGCCGCCGGCCGCCGGCTCCTCGGGCTCGGACCGAACGACCCGCTGCCGTCGCTCGACGCGCTGCCCGTCCGCATCGCCTGGACGGACCCCGAAGGACGTCCGTCGGGCAGCTACGAAGGCCAGCTCGCCCGGGCGCTCCGCGGGGAGGCGATGACCGGCCGGGTCGCCCACCTCTCCGCCACGGACTCGGGTGTGTCGCGGTGGCTGCAGAGCGCGGCGGCCCCCCTCCGCAACCCCGCCGGGACGATCATCGGCATGGTCGGCGTCCTGACCGATATCACCGAGGTCACGCAGGCCCAGCGACGCCTCCAGCTCCTCGTCGAGGCGAGCGGCGCCCTCGCGTCGTCGCTCGATTCCACGAACGCGCTCGCGGAGATTGCCCACCTGGCCGTCCAGTCCTTCGCTGACTGGTGTGCGATCGACCTCATCGAGGACGGGGCGGTGCGCCGTCTTCCGGTGGCGCACGCCGTTCCGGCGAAGGCGGCGCTGGCGCGTGAGCTCGAGCGCCTCGGGCCGCACGCGGCCACGGTGGTGCTGGCGGCGGAGCCGGCCATTTACGACGACGTCGGCTGCATGCAGCTCGTCGGCGCGGCGCAGCGTGCCGGCGACCCCGCGTTCGCCGAGGCCCTGGCGCTCCGCTCGTGCATCACGGCCCCGATGATCGCGCGCGGGCAGAGGCTGGGCGTCATGCATCTCGCCTCCGCCGAGTCTGGCCGACGATACGAGGGTGCCGACCTCGCCGTCGCCGAGGTGCTCGCGTGGCGTGCGGCGCTCGCCATCGACCGAGCGCGGCTGTACGAGGACGCACGCGAGGCCAACCGGCGCAAGGACGAGTTCCTGGCCGTCGTCTCGCACGAGCTCCGGACGCCACTCGCGCCGCTGCTCACGTGGGCGGAGATCCTGCGTCGCCAGCCCGATCCCGCGCATGCTCGTCAGGCCGCGTCGGTGATCGAGCGCAACATCCACCTGCTGCGCGGGCTGATCACCGAGCTGCTCGACCTCGCATCCATCACGGGCGGCAAGATGCATCTCGACCGCACCGCGCACGACCTGAGCGACGTCGTGCGCGACACCGCCACGGACATGGCGCCGTTGGTCGAGGACAAGGGGATCGCCTTGGACCTGCCGCCGGCCACGGAGCGCTTGCCCGTGGAGATCGACCGCGGCCGCGTCGTCCAGATCATCACGAACCTCGTGTCCAACGCCGTCAAGTTCACGCCGCGCGGGGGCACCATCACGGTCAGCACCGCGCAGGAGGGCGACCAGGCACGGCTGGCCGTCCGCGACACGGGCGCCGGCATCGCGCCCGACTTCCTGCCGCACGTGTTCGAGATGTTCCGCCAGGGGGAGGAAGGGTCGCGACGCGTGCACGGCGGACTCGGCATCGGGCTCGCGCTCGCGCGGCAGATCACCGAGCTGCACGGCGGCGACATCGAGGCCCGGAGCGAAGGGACCGGCCGCGGCGCCGAGTTCATCGTCCGGCTGCCGCTCCGTGAGCCCGAGGTCGCGGTCCGCGACGGGTGGCCCACCCGCGAGGTCCCACCCGCGGCCCTCGAGGACACCCGGGTGTTGCTGGTGGAGGACGTACCTGACAGCCGCGAGGCGATGCGCGAGGTCCTCGAGCAGTTCGGCGCCGACGTGGTGCCCGCGCACGACGGGCGCGACGCGCTCGAGAAGCTCGCGACGGCCAACCCGGACCTGGTCCTCTGCGACCTGCGCATGCCGGTGATGGACGGGTACGAGTTCGTCCGCCACGTGCGCGCCGATCCGACGCGCAGCGGGCTGCCGGTGGTGGCGGTCTCCGGCTTCGGCAGCGAGGAGAGCCGCAGCGCCTGCCGCGACGCGGGCTTCGACGCCTATCTCGCCAAGCCCGTCGACTCCTCCGCGCTCGTCGCCTCGATCCGCAACGCGCTCCGCGCCCGGCGCAAGGCATCGTAGCCGTTGACACGGGTCCGCCGGGACCCGATGCTCGGCCGTCGTGCCCGACGCGCTCGCCGAGCTGCTCGCGATCCTCCATCTTCCGCGGCCGGAGCCCGCAGGAGCACCGCCAGCGGGTCTTCGGCGGTCAGGTCGCCGGCCAGGCGCTCGTCGCGGCCGGACGGACCGTCGACGGCCGCGTCGCCATCCAGCACGGCCGCGTGATCTTCCACACCGTTACGTCAGGAACTCCACCACGGCCGCCGTGAACGGGTCATTCCGGTCACCCGCCACCATGTGTCCCGCGTCCGACACGTCGACGTAGCGAGCATGCGGTACGAGGGCCAGGAAATGGCGCGCGTCCTCTTCGGCCACCACGTCGCTCATGCGGCCGCGGACCAGCAGCGTCGGCATGCGCAGCGCACGCGCCGCACGATCGAGCCGGTCGGGGTCACGGCGCGCGTTGATGCGGCGGTCGCCGGTCATGAGCCGCGGGTCCCAGTGCCAGCGGTAGCGGCCGTCGGGACCGAGGCGCAGGTTCTTCCGCAGGCCGGCGAGGTCCTTCGGTCGCGGCCGATGGCGGACGTAGGCTCGTCGAGCGTCGCGAAGCCGTCGGGGTGGCTCGTCATGAACGTCACGATCCGCTCGACGCCCTCAGGCTGCACGCGCGGCGTGATGTCCACGAGCACCACGGCCGACGCGCCGGGCGTCGTGGCCTCGCCCTCGGCGATGAGCGCCGCAAGGCCGCCGAGCGACGCGCCGATCAGCGCGGGGCGCCCACTGAGGCGTGCGGCGACGGCGCGCACGTCGGCGGCGAAGGCATCCACCGTGTAATCGCCGTCGGGCGCCCAGCCGCTCTCGCCGTGCCCGCGGAGATCGAGGGCGACGGCGTGGAAGCCCCGCTCGGCGAGCGCGGCCGCGGTGCCGCCCCAGGCGTGCCGCGTCTGCCCGCCGCCGTGGAGGAGGAGCACGGGCCGGCCCGACGGGTCGCCGTGGGCGTCCGCCGCGAGCTCGAGCCCGTCCGCGACGTGGAAGGCGAGGCGCCTCACGAGTCGCGGTGCACCGTCTCGGGCGAGAACGCCGGCAGGCACACCGCGATGTACTCGGCCCCCTCGGGTCCCGGCGAGCTGTACTGGACCCACTCGCCGCGGCGCGCGATGACGGCCTCGCCGGCCCGCACGTCGATCGTGCCGCCCTCGTGTGTCACGCGGAGCATGCCGCCGAGCACCACCGTGTACTCGTCGAACGCGGGCCGCTGTCCCGGCTCCACCCACCCGCTCGGGCTCCGCATGTGCGCCACGCTCACCGCGGCCGTCCCGGAGTTCACCCGGCCGACGTACTCGTCGATCGCCTTCGGCGGGCTGCCGGCCGCGACGATGCGCGTCGGCGACGGGAGATGAACGGGCACGAGGAGGCGGATGGTAGCAGAGTACCGCGCGCACCGTCACGCCGGATGCGCCGGCCGGATCCAGTAGCCCTCGGAGAGCACCGGCTCGCCGAGCGCGAAGCCGACCGGCGCACGAAAGCCCGGGCCGTCGTAGACGAAGGTGTGATACTCGCCGCGCTCACCGCAGAGGTCCACGTCGGGACACGCCGAGAGCACCGCGAGAACCCGCTCGTCGAACGGCGCGCCGAGCCAGCGCGCGTCCACGCGGTCGGCCATCACGCTCACCACCACGGCCCGGAAGCCGGCGGCGAGGAACTGCACGACCACCTCGCGCGGCGCCCACCCCCACAGCGGCTCGACGTGCGCGAGCCCCGCCGCCGCCGTTCGCGTCTCGAACCACGCCTGCACGTCGGCGAGGTGGAGGTTGCCGAAGACGAGGCCCGCGATGCCGCGCGTGCAGAGCTCGCCGAGCATCGCCGCGAAGCGCGTCTCGTACTCCGCGGGCGCCGTCGGGACGCTCAGCAGGTCGGAGCCGAGCGCCCGCGCCTGCCCGGCGATCAGCTCACCGGCCACGCCGTGGAAGCGCACGCTCCCGTCGGCGCTCGCCATGTTGACGAGGAGGACCGGCCGGTAACCGGAGAGGACCGCGCGGTGCCGGGCGAGCGCGCTGTCCTTGCCGCCGCTCCACGCGACCGCGACCGGACCGTCGACGGCCGGCAGCTTCGCGGTCGTCGCCTCGAAGCCGTCGCAGCGCGTGACGGGCAGGCGCGGATAGCGGGCGAAGCGACGGTCGGATGCCGCCCGCCCGCACTGCCAGAACGTCGAGCCGCGCCCCGACGTCACCCGCCGCGCGTGGCGGCAGTCAGCGCAGAGCCCGGCGACGCTCAGTGGAGCTTGGCGAGCGCGACGTCCATGTTCTTGACCAGCGGTTCCGGGTTCCGCTCGTCATAGAAATACTTGTAGTTGTCGCGCTCGGCGTGGATGTCGGGATCGAGGCTGCCGTCCGGCTTGAGGAAGTACGTGCGCGGGATGTACTCGCCGTCCGGCGCGTACTTCTTGCTGACGTCGGTATCCTTGTCGCGATCGAGCCGGATCATGACGAACTTCTTCGCCCGCTCGACGACCTTGTCGTCGTGGAAGACCCCGCTGTAGTTCTGACAGTGCGGGCACCACTCGGTGTAGAAGACGAGGCAGACGGGCCTCTTCTCCTTCTTCGCGGCGGCGAGCCCATCGGAGTACGGCATCCACTTGATCGCCGGGTCGTTCCAGTCGCCGCCGGCGCGCGTGGCGCGGGCGTCGAGCGCGAGCGCGAGCCCAACGCAAACGAGCATTCGGGTCCAGATGCGCATCGCCGCGATCTACCAGAAACTACCGCGCCCGGCCAGAACTTGACCGCCCGTCGCTGCCACGATAACCGCACCCGGCCGATGCTGCTCGGCTGGGCGCACCCGGCGGCGGCCGCCGCGACGATCGTTCTCGCGGTCCGCGGCGCGAGCCTCGGGCTGCGCGGCCGGCCCGGCCGTCTCCAGGCCGAGCGCAACCGCGCCCGCCACACCGCGCTCATGCCGTGGGTGTACGGCCTCGTCCTCGCGAGCTGGGCGGGCGGCCTCGCGAGCGTCTGGGCGCTGCGCGACGACCTCACGCCCGCGGCGAGCGGTCACTTCACCGTCGGCACGGCCATCGTCGTCCTGTTCAGCGCCGCGGCGCTCGTCTCGCGGCGCATCGCGGTCGATGAGCGCGCGCGGGTGATTCACCCGTGGATCGGCGCGGCGGCGCTACTCCTCTGCGGCGTGCAGGTCTTCCTCGGCCTGCAGATCATGCCGCACTGATCAGACGCGGCGCCGGTTGTCCTCCGGGAACGGGTACTCCATGTGCCGCGCGGTCGTCCGCGCCACCGGCTCGCCGAAGTAGCGCGCGACCACGCGGAGCGCCATGTCGATGCCGGCCGAGATGCCGGCCGACGTGATCACGGTGCCGTCCTCGACCACGTGCAGGCGGTCCTCGACGGTCACCGCGGGGAACGACGTCCGCATCCAGTCGAGCGAGCGCCAGTGCGTCGTCGCGCGGCGGCCGTCGAGCAGTCCCGCGTGGCCGAGCAGCATGCTCCCCGTGCAGACCGACGTGAGCGTCTCGACCTGCCCCGCCCGCTCGCGGATCCACCCGAGGAGCCGCTCGTTGTGGAGCTCGCGGCGCGTCCCCCAGCCGCCGGGGACGACGAGCACGTCCAGCAGCGGGCAGGCGTCGAGCGTGCAGTCGGGCGTCACGCGGAGGCCGCCGGTCGCGACCACCGTGCCCGGTTCCTCGGCCACGAGCATGACCTCGAACGGCGACGGCGTCTCGCGGCGCCGCTCCTCGTCGAGCCGCGTCACCGAGAAGACCTCGAACGGCCCGCAGAAGTCGAGCACCTCGACGTCGGGGAAGACGAGGATGCCGACGCGTTTCCTCACCGCGGCTCGGTGCCCGTCGGGCCGCCGAAACGCGGCAGCTCGTCGGCGATCGCGACCCAGGGCACCCGGTCGTCGAAGTAGAAGTGCGCCTGCGGCGGCGCGTCGACCGTCGGGTCGAGGTTCGCGAGCACGATGTCAAGATAGCCGGGGTGGTTCGTCGACTCGCAGAAGAGCGAGCTGCCGCACGTCCCGCAGAAGCTCCGCGTGCCGTGGTCCGACGACCGGTAGCGGACGAGACGGTCCTCGCCCGCGCGGACACGGAAGCGCTCGTACGGGACCCCGATCCAGGTGACGAAGCCCGCGCCGTGCGCGCGCCGGCACATCGAGCAGTGGCAGTGCGCGGAGAAGAGCGTCGGCGTCTCGATCTCGAAGCGGACGGCTCCACAGAGGCACGCGCCGGAGACGGGAGAGGTCGCCATGGCGCGACGCTAGCAGAGTCGTAGCGTCACGGGGAGAGTGTGCCGCCGCGTCCGCCTGCGCGCCCCGCATGCGGCTCGCGGCGGGAAGGTTGCAGCGCCACGAGTGTCGCGACGCTGCATCGCGTGCGGCGCGCTGCGCGTGCGGATTTCTCGCGGTTCGCGGCGGCATGCGCGTTGCTCGCGCCACCCGCGTCATGCAGCGGCACCCGACCCTCCGCGCCCTCCTCCTGCTCGTCGCGATCGGCGCCGCGGGCGGCCGAGCGTTCGCCTTCACGTGCGAGCTCGCGAGCCAATGCTACAGCTTCAACCCGTGCGTGACGGACACCTGCGATCCCGGGAACCCGAGCGCCGGCTCCGACGGCTGCGTGCACACGCCGGTCGACGACGGCACGCCGTGCGACGACGGCAGTCAGTGCACCGCGAACGACAGCTGCCAGCAGGGTACCTGCACCGGCGGCGTCCAGGTGGCGGACGGCAGCGAGTGCGACGACGGCAACCCGTGCACGGCGAACGACGTCTGCGTGGCCGGGTCGTGCGCCGGCGACATCCAGCCCGACGGCACGCCGTGCGACGATCTCAACCCGTGCACCGCCGACGACGCGTGCTACCAGGGGAGCTGCACCGCCGACCTCCTCGACGGCATCCCGTGCGACGACGACAACCCGTGTACCGCGAACGACACGTGCGAGCAGGGCAGCTGCACGGGCGATCCGTTCCTCATGGCGGGCGCGCCGTGCGGCGACCTGAACGCGTGCACCGCAAACGACGTCTGTTCCGCGGGCGCCTGCACCGGCGACATCCAGCCCGAGGGCTCGCCGTGCGACGACGGCAACCCGTGCACGGCCTCCGACACCTGCGCGCAGGGCGCCTGCACCGGCGTCGCGCTGACCGGCACGCCCTGCGACGACGGCAACCCGTGCACGGGCGACGACCTCTGCACGCGCGGCATCTGCGGCGGCGATCCGGCCCTCGAGGACGGCGCGGACTGCGACGACGCCAACCCGTGCACCTCGGACGACATGTGTCAGGACGGGTTCTGCGCCGGCTTCCTCGTTCCCGACGGCGCCATCTGCAACGACGACAATCCGTGCACGACCGGCGACACCTGCCTCGACGGCTTCTGCGGCGGCGGGCTCGAGGCCGACGGGGCCGCGTGCGACGACGGCAACGGCTGCACGAGCGGCGATATGTGCCAGGAGGGCGCCTGCACGGGCGGCGCGCCGGAGCCTGCCGGCACGCAGTGTCCGGAGGACGGCAACGCCTGCACGCGCGACGTGTGCGACACCTCGGCGACGTGTCTCCACCTGCCCGGCAACGAGGGCACCGTCTGCCGCCCGATGTCCGGCGACTGCGATGCGGCCGAGACCTGCAGCGGGTCGAGCGCGAGCTGCCCGCCGGACGGCGTGAAGCCCGCCGGGGTCGAGTGCCGGGCCCCCGCCGGCGACTGCGACGAGGCCGAGCTCTGCACCGGAGACAGCCTTGACTGTCCCGCGGACATCCTGAAGCCGTCGATCGTCACGTGCCGCGCCGCCGCCGGGCCGTGCGACGAACCGGAGCTCTGCACCGGCCAGAGCGCCGACTGCCCCGGCGACGCCCTGAAGCGCGGCGGGAGCGAGTGCCGCGCAGCGGCCGGCCCGTGCGACGTCGCCGAGCTCTGCACCGGCGACAGCGCCGACTGTCCCGAAGACGAGTTCGTGTCCGCGAGCGTCGAGTGCCGGGCCGTCGCCGGCCCGTGCGACATCGCCGAGTTCTGCCCCGGCGACGGCGCCGCCTGTCCGGACGACAACAAGCGAACGGACGTCTGCCGTCCCGCGGCTGGCCCGTGCGACGCGGCCGAGCGCTGCGACGGCGTGCACGACGCCTGCCCGGCCGACCGCCTCCAGCCGATCACCTATACGTGCCGGCCGGCGGCCGGTCCGTGCGACGAGGCGGACACGTGCAGCGGAAACGGCGTCGACTGCCCGCCCGATCGCCTGGAGCCGGCGGCCACCGAGTGCCGGGCGGCGGCCGGGGCGTGCGACATCGCCGAGGTCTGCACCGGACAGAGCACCGCCTGCCCCGCTGATACGTTCAAGTCGAGTGGCGTCGAGTGCCGCGCCGCCGCCGGTCCCTGTTCTGCACGGGCCGCGGCGCCGGCTGTCCGGCCGACGCGAAGAGCACGGCCGTCTGCCGCCCCGCCGCGGGACCCTGCGACGTGGCCGAGCGCTGCAACGGCGTCGACGACACGTGTCCCGCCGACGGCCTGAAGCCGGCGGCCACGGAGTGCGGCACCGAGGGCGACGCGTGCTTCGACGGCGGGACGTGCACCGGCGGGAGCATCGCCTGTCCGAACATGACGCCCAAGGCGGGCGTCGCGGGGCTCCTCTGCGCCTTCGACCGGAGCCTCGACCAGCCGGCGTGTCTCGGGCAGCCGATCCCGCCGAACGTCCGCGCGCTCTTTACCCGCGCCCGGACGCTCGCCGAGAAGACCGTCGGCGCCGACGCGCGCACACGGAAGCGCGCGCTCCAGCAGGCCGCGGCGCTCCTCCGCCGCGCGGACAAGGCCGTCGCCCGGGCGGCGAAGCGGAAGCATCAGGCGGTCTCGGCCGACTGCGCGGCGGCGCTGCACGGGATGCTCGGCGACGCGTCGGCGCGCGTCCTCGCCGCCGAGTCCTGAGCCGCGCTACCAGGCGTACGCCTCGGGCGCCTCGCCTCCCGGTCCGGGCCAGATGCGGTCGAGCGCCGCGCGGTGGTCGGGCGAGAGCGCGATCTCGAGCGCGCGGAGGCTGCCCTCGAGCTGCGCGATCGTCCGCGGCCCGATGATCGGCGCGGTCACGGCCGGGGAATCGAGGAGCCACGCAAGCGCCACGTCGGCCGGCTTCTCGCCGAGCTCGCGGCAGAAGCCCTCCCACGCCTCGAGCTGCGCGCGACGCTCCTCGACGCGCTTCCGGATCCGCTCGCTCGACCGCCGGCCCTTGTCCGCCTCGCCGAGCACCCCGCCGAGCAGGCCGCCCGCGAGCGGGCTCCACGGGATCACGCCTACCCCGTGCGCGCGACACGCGGGGAGCACCTCGAGCTCGATCGTCCGCGCGGTGAGATTGTAGAGGCTCTGCTCGGAGACGAGCCCGAGGAAGTGGCGGTGGGCGGCAGCGGCGTTCGCCTGCGCGATGTGCCAGCCCGCGAAGTTGCTGCTGCCGACGTAGAGCACCTTGCCCGCGGTCACGAGCTGCTCCATCGCCTGCCAGACCTCGTCCCACGGCGCGTCCCGGTCGACGTGATGCATCTGGTAGAGATCGATGCGGTCGGTCCGGAGCCGGCGGAGGCTCTCGTCGCAGGCGTGGCGGATGTGGCGCGCCGAGAGCCCGCGGTCGTTCGGCTCGTCGCCCATCTTCCCGTAGACCTTGGTGGCCAGGACAACGCGCTCGCGGCGGCCGCCGCCCTGGGCGAGCCAGCGCCCGACGATCTGCTCGGTCACGCCCTCGCCCGTCCGCCAGCCGTAGACGTCGGCGGTGTCGAAGAAGTCGATGCCGAGCTCCAGCGCCCGGTCCATGATGGCGAAGCTCTCGGGCTCGGTGGCGAGCGGGCCGAAGTTCATGGTGCCGAGGCAGAGGCGGCTCACCTTGAGCCCCGTCCGGCCGAGACGCGCGT
>WNGI01009786.1_pt1 | contig 11303 bp, 8 predicted proteins | sample 5400621 | NCBI WGS metagenome assembly WNGI01 (sample SAMN13153374, study PRJNA577476) | soil metagenome | isolation source: 20 cm soil or saprolite under Garry oak tree replicate 1 | place: USA:California | collected 2016-06-15
GCCCGGCGTTGAATCGCGCGGTCGAAGAGGCCGGGATCTATGAGGCGGCGCTTTTTTCAACGTCCGGCAATGTCTTGGCGGTTGCCGGCATGGGTGGCCTCACCGCGACGCCCGAACCACCGCCGGCGCATGCGCTGCGCCGCGCGCGCCTGCAGCAGACCTATGCCGAGCCTGAGCAGACTGCCGATTCCGGCTTGGTGCTCCGTGTTGTTGTGCCGGTCAATAGCCGGGACCGTCTCGATCCGCTTCGCGTGCTGCAAGTGATCGAGCCCGTTCCGAAGGCCCTCGCGCAGGACATGGAAAAAGTGCAGGCGGGTGCCCGCGATTATCAGGAAATCTCGTTTTCGCGCACGGCGTTGAAGCGGGTCTACGCGCTGACCCTCACGTTGACGCTGCTCCTTGCGCTCACATGCGCGCTGGGCCTCGCCGTGGTTTTGTCGGAGCGCTTCGCTGCGCCTCTCGGTCTGCTCGCTGAGGGAACGCGCGCAGTCGCCCAAGGGGATTTCACGCGACGGCAACCGGTAACCTCGCGCGACGAGCTCGGCGTGCTGACGGAATCATTCAACACGATGACGTCTCAGCTGGCCGACGCGCGGACGAAGACGGAGGAATCGCGGCGCGCCATCGAGACAGCCAACGCGTATCTCGAAAGCATCCTCGGTAACCTTTCTGCCGGCGTGCTGGCGTTCGACGAGCGTTATCGCTTGCGCACGAGCAACCCGAGTGCCGCGGTGATCTTGCAGCAACCGATGGCCGACTTGACCGGACTTCCGCTCGCGGAATGGGGGCGCCGCTTGCCCGCGTTGTCTTCGTTCGCCGAGCTGGTCGCGGACGGCTTTCGTACCGCGCGTGACGGGCACTGGCAAAAAGAGGCCGAGCTCACGGTCGCGAGTCACCCGCGGACCGTGCTGATGCGGGGTACACGATTGCCAGGCGCGCCGGTACCCGGCTATATCGTTGTCTTTGACGACGTGTCGGAATTGGTCCAGGCGCAGCGTGACGCCGCATGGGCGGAAGTCGCGCGTCGACTCGCCCACGAAATCAAAAATCCGCTGACGCCGATTCAGCTTTCTGCGGAGCGCATGGCCGTCAAACTTGCGTCCAAGCTCGAAGGCGCCGACGCCGAGGCGCTGCGGCGGGGGACGCAAACCATCGTGTCACAAGTCGCCGCGATGAAGAACATGGTTGACGACTTTGCCATTTACGCGCGGAAGCCGCGACCAGGACAGATGCAAAGCGTCGATCTGGCCGCCCTCTTGCTCGACGTGCTCGCTCTGTACGACAATCTGCGCCCTCATGTCGCCCTCACCGTGCCGGAAGAGCCGGTGATCATTCAGGGCGAGCCGACACGTCTCCGCCAGGTATTCCACAATCTGCTGCAGAATGCGGTCGACGCACAAGCAGGCCTTGCCGATCCCCGATTCGCGATCTCGCTGTCGCCGGCCGGAGCCGAGGCGGTGCTCGTGTTCGCCGACCAAGGGCCAGGCTTCGACGATGAAATGATTGCACATGCTTTTGATCCCTACGTGACGACCAAGGCCAAGGGCACCGGTCTCGGCCTCGCCATTGTCAAGAAGATCGTCGACGAGCATCGCGGACGCGTACTCCTTGAAAATACGTCCCCGCGCGGCGCGCGCGTGACGCTCTATTTCCCCGCGCTCAACACCGCAGCGGCCGTTGCCGCGTAAATAGGCCCTAACTGCATGGCACCTGCCCGCGAAATACTGATTGTCGATGACGAAGTCGGCATCCGAGAGTTGCTGTCCGAGATTCTGCAGGACGAGGGTTACCGTGTCGCTGTGGCCGAGAACGCCGGCGAAGCGCGCGCCTATCGGCAGCGCCAGCAGCCGGCGTTGGTTCTGCTCGACATCTGGATGCCCGACACTGACGGAGTGACGTTGCTTCGCGAATGGGGCGCAGCCGGGCTCGTCACGATGCCGGTCATCATGATGTCGGGCCATGGAACGATCGAGACCGCCGTCGAGGCGACGCGCATCGGCGCTTTCGATTTCCTCGAGAAGCCGATCGGACTCTCCAAGCTGCTCGCGACGATATCGCGCGCGTTCAAGATAGCTGCAACCAAAGAGCCGCGCCGGATCTCGCTCTCGATGCTCGGCATGAGCGCAGTGGTGCGCGAGACGGAGCGCGCGTTGGAGACGCTCGCGGGCACACGCAAAGCGATCCTCATCATCGGCGAGCCGGGCACCGGTCACGATATCGCGGCGCGTGCGCTGCAAGTGCCCGACGCACCGTTCGTCGTTCTGGAAAACGGCACACGTTTCCTCAACAATCCGCTCGCGTTGATCGAAGAGGCGCATGAAGGCGTCATTTACTGCGCCGAGATCGGGCAGTACGGCAAAGCGGAACAAAAAGGCCTCGCGTTTCTTTTGGGCAAGCTCGACAAGCACAACGTCTCGCTGGTCGCAACAAGCGCCGAGCCGCTGGGGAATCTCGCGACCGAAGGGAAGTTCGACGCGGCGTTGCTGTCCCAACTTTCCGCCGCCGCCATCATGCTACCGCCGCTCCGCGAGCGGCGCGACGATATTCCGCCGTTGATCGAACGCTACTGGCGCGAGTCGAAAAACGGCGAGCGTGCGCCGCCATTGCTTGCATCGCTCAATCCGGCGGCGCTGACCGCCCTCACCAATGCGCATTGGCCGGGCAATCTCGATCACCTCGCGAGCGTCGTCGAAAATCTGCAGGTCGTACGGGGTGACATCAGCATCGAGCACGTCAAAAGGCTGTTGGGCGAAGCGGTCGCACAAAATCGGGCGGTCGCGCCGGAGATTACCGCGCGGTTCTTCGATTTGCCGCTGCGCGAAGCGCGCGAAGCGTTCGAACGGATTTATTTCGAGCAACTCCTGGGTCGCGAGCAGTCGAACATGAGCAAAGTTGCCGAGAAGGCGGGGCTCGAGCGCACGCATCTCTACCGCAAGTTGAAGCAGCTCAACATTCGCTTTTCGCGACGCGGCGACGCCGACAGCGCGGTCTGACGGACCGAGGACGCGCTCCGTCAGACGTGAGCACCGCTATCGCAACGGGGGCCGGCGGCAAAGAGCGAATGGCGCCGCTCGTGATCGGCGCGATCGGCGTCGTTTACGGCGACATCGGCACGAGTCCGCTGTACACGCTTCGGACCGCGTTCACGGGCACGCACGCACTCGCGCTTACGCATGAGAACGTGCTCGGCGTCTTGTCGGCGCTCTTCTGGTCGTTGATGATCGTCGTCACGCTCAAATACGTATCGCTCATCATGCGCGCCGACAACCGCGGCGAAGGCGGCATCCTGGCGCTCACCGCGCTCGTCGCGCGCGGTCTCGAGAACAATCCACGGCGCCGCTGGTGGCTCGTCGGGTTCGGCATCTTTGGCGCGGCGATGTTCTACGGCGACGGGATGATTACGCCCGCGATTACGGTGCTCGGCGCGGTAGAAGGTCTGCAGGTGATCGCTCCAAGCCTTCACGCGTGGATCGTCCCCATCGCCGTTGTCATCATGATCGTGTTGTTCGGCATCCAGAAACGCGGCACTGCGACGATCGGCGCGATGTTCGGACCTGTCATGTGCGTGTGGTTCGTGACGCTCGCGGTGCTGGGCGGACGCGAAATCGCGACGCGGCCCGCCGTCATTGCGGCACTCAATCCCATCTATGCATTCGACTTCTTCGTCGTCGAGCCGGGGGCTGCGTTCCTTGCGATGGGTGCCGTCGTGCTCGTGGTCACCGGGACGGAAGCGCTCTACGCCGATATGGGGCATTTCGGCCGCACGCCGATCCGGCGCGCATGGCTTTTTTTCGTGATGCCCGCGCTGTTGCTGAATTATTTCGGTCAAGGGGCGCTCATCCTGAACGACCCGAACGCAATCAAGAATCCGTTTTATCTGCTTGCGCCGGACTGGGCGTTGGTCCCCCTTCTCGTGCTGGCGACGGCAGCGGCGATCATTGCGTCGCAGGCCGTCGTCTCGGGCGCGTTTTCGCTCACGCGGGCGGCCATTCAGATGGGATACTGTCCGCGTCTCACGATCGAGCACACGTCCGAGCGCGCGATCGGACAGATTTATGTCCCGTTCATCAACTGGTCGTTGCTTGCGGCGGTGATCGCGCTGGTCATCGGCTTCCACACCTCGGACAACTTGGCGGGCGCTTACGGCATCGCCGTGACGCTCGCCATGTTGATCGACTCGATCCTGATCTTCGTCGTGATGCGGCAATTGTGGGATTGGCCGACTTGGGTGGCGATCGCAATCGCGACGCCTCTGCTGCTGGTGGATTTGACGTTCCTCACATCGAATGCCCTAAAGATTCCCGACGGCGGCTGGTTCCCGATCCTGATCGGCATCATCGTGTTCACGCTGCTGACGACCTGGAAGCGCGGTCGCATCGTGCTGATGGAACGGCTCGCCGAAGACGCGATGCCGCTCGACCTCTTCATCCAGAGCATTGAAGCGTCGCCGCCGACGCGGGTGCCGGGCACCGCCGTTTTTCTGACGTCAACTCAGAACCGCGTGCCGCACGCGCTGCTGCACAACCTGAAGCACAACAAGGTTCTGCACGAGCGAGTCGTGTTCCTCACCATCGTGACGCGGGACGTCCCGTATATCGGCGACGACGAGCGCTACAACGTCAATCCGCTCGGCTGCAATTTCTTCAAGATGACCGCGGACTTCGGTTTCAAGGAAGACCCGGATGTGCCGGCGCTGCTGGAGGAATCGGGGCGCCGCGGGTTTCCATTCGACATGATGGAGACGTCATTCTTCGTTTCACGCGAGACGCTGATTGCGACGGTCGCGCCCGGGATGGCGCTGTGGCGGGAGAAGCTGTTCGTGTCGATGTCGAAGAATGCAATCAAGGCATCGGAATTTTTCCAGATTCCGACGAATCGCGTCGTCGAGCTGGGAACGCAGGTCGAGCTTTAAGCGCACAAAAGAAAAGGGCCAAAGTCTCGCAACTTCGGCCCGACGACCCGCTGGCGATTCGGCCGCTACGCCGCCGCCATTTGCCCACGCATTGTCTTAATCGCCTTGCTCTCGATCTGGCGAATCCGTTCGGCGGAGACGCCGTATTCGTCGGCGAGCTCCTGCAGCGTCGCCGGATCCTCTTCCTTCAGCCAGCGCGCCTCGATAATTCGGCGGCTTCGATCGTCAAGCTTGCCCATCGCCCGCTGCAACCCGACGCTGCGGTTACGCGCGGTCTCGGCGCGCTCGAGTATCTGAACCGGCTCGTCCTCCGAGTCCGTCAGGTAGGCGATTGGCGTCACCGATTCTTCATCGCCCGGCGTTGGGTCGAGGGCCACGTCGCTGCCGCCCAAGCGCATTTCCATTTCGAGCACTTCTTCGGTCTTGACCCCCAGCTCGCGAGCGATGGAGTCGGCCTCCTTCCGCGTCAACGCACCCATGCCGCCCTTCATGCTGCGCAGGTTGAAGAAGAGCTTCCGCTGCGCCTTCGTCGTAGCGAGCTTGACCAGGCGCCAATTGCGCAGGATGTATTCGTGCATCTCTGCCTTGATCCAGTGGATCGCAAAGGAGACCAGCCGAACGCCGCGTTCCGGATCGAATCGGCGAACGGCCTTCATCAACCCCACGTTACCCTCTTGGATCAGGTCGGCTTGCGGTAGTCCATAGCCAACATAATTGCGGGATACGGCGACGACCAGCCGCAAGTGCGAGAGGACGAGCTCTCTGGCGGCGTCGATGTCCTCGTGCTCCTTCCAGCGACGGCCGAGCGCGGTCTCCTGCTCCTGCGTCAGAAGCGGAAAGCGATTTACGGCCTGGATGTAATGGTCGAGACTCGCGAGCGATACGGGAGTCGGGAAAGTCAGGGCAGTACCGGACATTCAAAGATCTCCTTTCGTTGCGGCAGACCGGATTCGGTTTGAGTGCTCTCTCAAGCGGTCCGACGCGTTTGGCACTCGGGGATTGAGAGTGCCAATTATGCCCCAAAGTTCCCGACGAATCTAGTCGGGTATGGGAAGCAGATAGACAGGCGGGGACCGAATGATTCGAAAAACGAGCCCGGCCACCCATTTCCGATTCAGCTGTATGACCGCAAAAGCGAAGCGATTGCGTCGGAATGGATGCAAACCGAGCAACTATTTCTCATCCGGCAGCAGCACTTCGACGAATTCGGCGGCGGCGAAGGGGCGTAGATCATCGATGCCCTCCCCCACACCGATGAATTTCAACGGAATTGGATGTTGCTGGGCGATCGCCGCCACGACGCCGCCCTTGGCGCTGCCATCGAGCTTGGTCAGGATGAGGCCGGTCAGCCCGATCGCCGCGTCGAAGGACTTGACCTGCGCAACGGCATTCTGGCCGGTGTTCGCGTCGAGCACGAGCAGAACCTCGTCGGGTGCGCCGGAGCGCGCCTTGGCGATGACGCGCTTGATCTTGGCGATCTCTTCCATCAGCTGCCCTTGCGTCGGCAGCCGTCCGGCCGTGTCGGCCAGCACGACGTCGATGCGCCGCGCTTGCGCCGCGCCGAGTGCGTCGAACATCACGGCGGCTGGGTCGCCGCTTTCTTGGCGGATGACCGCAATATTGTTCCGCTCGCCCCACACGGCGAGCTGCTCGCGTGCGGCGGCGCGAAACGTGTCGCCGGCCGCCAAGAGCACGGACAACTGTTGTTGCTGGAGCCATTTCGCGAGCTTGCCGATTGACGTCGTCTTGCCGGCGCCGTTAACGCCCGCGAGCATGATGACGAATGGGCGAGCCGCCGAAACGATCAGCGGGGCCTCGAGCGGCTCGAGGAGCGCAATCAGCGCGTCGCGCAGAACGCTGCGCGGATTCGCGTCGGGCCCCGCCCGTCGATAGCGTGTCTTGAGGTCGTCGAGAAGGTGCGCCGTCGCAGCGGCTCCGACATCGGCCATCAGCAGCGCCGCTTCGAGCTCGTCCAGCGCTTCCTCATCGAGCTTGCGACGCGCAAACACGCCGACGAGCGTGCCCGCGAGCCGGTCGCGCGACAGCGAAAGTCCCGATTTGAGCCGTTCCGACCAAGGACGCGCGTCAGGCGGCGCGTCAGCCGCCTTGCGCTTGAAGAGATCGAACATGGTGACGCTCCGCGCCATGGACGCGCGGGCGCAAAACTGTAATTCTACCGTCTTGCCCTTCGCCTTCCGACGGCTTTGGCCTCTCCCCGTCCGCATCGCATCCGAATCATCGGCGGACGACACCGAGGCCGCATCATCCGCTTCCCCGCCGTCTCGGATTTGCGACCCACGCCGGATCGAGTCCGCGAAACGTTGTTCAACTGGCTGGGTCAGGACCTGACTGGCCGGCGCACGCTCGATCTCTATTGCGGCACCGGCGCTCTTTCGCTGGAAGCGCTCTCGCGGGGCGCCGCCCTCGCGGTGGCAGTCGATCGCAATCCGACGCTGGCTCGCGCCGTCGAGACCGTTGCCGCGTCTTTCGGAGCAGCCGGTCTCGAAGCGCACGTCGCCGACGCGGAGGCATTTCTGTCGAGAGAGTCGCGAGCGTTCGACATCGTTTTTCTCGACCCGCCGTTCGGATCGGACCCATGGCCATGGCTGTTGCCCCGGTCGGTTGCGCTGTTGTCGCCGGGGGGGTTCGCGTATGCCGAAGCTGACCACAAGCTCTTGCCGCCGCAAGGCGCGATCACATGGCGCCACGCGAGGGCCGGGCAGGTGCATTATCATCTGATGCGAGCGGACGCTACGGCCGCTGTGCCAATGGAATAATAATGCCGCAATAGTCGGCGCTCACTTTTGTTTCGTATCGCGATAACCGGATCACCGTGCGCCATGCCATCGCTCAAAGTCATCTACCCTGGGACATTCGATCCATTTACCCGCGGCCACGAAGACTTGGTGCGCCGTGCGGCGCGGTTGTTTGAAACCGTCATTGTCGGGATCGCCGACAGCGAGTCTAAGCATCCCTTTTTCACGACGGCCGAGCGAATCGAAATGACGCGCGAGGTGCTGGCGCCGTTCCCCAATGTCGAAGTCGAGGGTTTCTCGACGCTGCTGATGGATTTCGTCCATGCCAAGCAAGCGCGTGTCGTTCTACGGGGCCTTCGCGCGATATCGGACTTTGAATACGAGTTCCAGATGGCCACGATGAACCGCAATCTCTATCCGGAAGTCGAAACATTGTTTCTGACGCCAGCCGAGCAATACACGTTCATTTCGTCGACCATCGTGCGGGAGGTCGCCAAGTTCGGCGGCAAGGTGTCGTCGTTCGTTCACCCGATTATCGAGGCGCGGATGAAGGCGAAAGTGGCTGAGCTCGCCGGACGCCCCCGCTAACGCGTCAAATGCCGCAGACGAGATCCCCATGGCATTGATGATCACCGACGAGTGCATCAACTGCGACGTTTGCGAGCCCGAGTGCCCGAACGCCGCGATTTCGCAAGGATCGGAAATCTACGTGATCGACGCGGCGAAATGCACCGAGTGCGTCGGCCATTTCGACAAGCCGCAGTGCCGCGAAGTGTGCCCGGTCGACTGCATACCGGTGAACCCCGACTGCATCGAAACGCGCGACGAACTGATGCTTAAGTACGAGGGGCTGATGGCGGTGAAGCGCGTCGAGGCGACTTAAACGAGCGACGCGGCGCTAACGTGTTGCGGCGAATCCGTTCAAGCCGCCTCGCTATTGGCCGCAAAGGGTAGCGCGTCCGCTGTCAGAACGATCTCATCGATCGCCTCGAGCTCCGCGGACAAGCCGTTAAGCTGGGTCACGAGCACGTCGCGCGCCTGCTCGAGCTCCGTAATCCGATCCTCGAGCTCGTCGCTCGCCTGGTGAATGCGGCGGATGCTTTCCAGACGGCGGCGCAGCTGCAGATGGTGCTCGCGCACCTGCGTTTCGAGCGGCGCGAACTTCGCCTTGCTGACCATGTTCCACAGCGTATTGAAGTTCGTGTTGTACGCGCGTTCCAGCCGTTCGATTTCCTTTTGGTACTTGAGGACGGAGAACGGCGGCGGCAGGAACGCCTCGAGGCCGTGGTCGTTGGCGAAGCGCACGTACATCGCGCGCATCATGTCGTGGATCTCGACTGACTGTGCCGCGGCCTTGTCCAAATCGCTTTTGATCTGCGCGAAGAAATCGTTCATCGCTTCGCGCACGCCTTTCGTGAGGAGACTTCCCTCGATCCGTTCGCGCGTGTTCGCGGCGTTCGCGCGAAGCGCCGGCAGGCCGATGATGTCGAAAAGCTCGTTGGTCTGCTGCGTGAAAACGTTACGGAGCGCCGTGTAGCGCGCAAGGCCGCGTTCGAATACGTCCTTCTCTTCGCGGATGCGGTCCATCATGTGGACGATCACGTCGAGATTCTTGCCGCGGAGCGCCGTGAGTTCGTCGAGTTGCTCCGCCACCCCGGCCATTCGGGCATCGAGAATGGAACGCACGCCCGCCGCCAAGCCTCGCGCGTCGGCTTGGGTCGCCGCGCCGATGATCTCGCGTTTCGCGGGGATCAGCTCGCTCGAGAGCGCGTACTCGAGCGCCGGAAGCCGGCTTCTCGCGAGCAACGCATCGTCGCCGTTCACTTTCGCAACCAGCGCTTTTTGCGCCGACACGGCGAACACCTGTGCCGGCGGAATGCCCAGCATCGCCGCGCTCACGTTGACCTGGCTTTCGATTTCCGCCTCGATCTCCGAGTTCGGGCGCAACTCATCCCACAAACCGTCGATCTTGTTGAGAACGACGATTCGGCCCGCCTTGGAGGCCGGGTCTTCTCCCGCGAGATGTTGCTTCCAGACGTCGAGATCGGTCTTCGAGACGCCGGCATCCGCCGAGAGCAGAAACAGCACGGCATGGGCGTTGGGCAGCAGGTTGAGTGTTAACTCGGGCTCGGTGCCGATGGCGTTCAACCCCGGCGTATCGAGGATCACCAGCCCTTGCTGAAGCAGCGGATGCGGAAAGTTGATGATGGCATGGCGCCAGCACGGCACCTCGACGGTGATCGCATCGTCATCGCCTTGCGATCCGCCGTTCGGGTCACCTTCGTCCATATGAAGGCCGAACTTGCGTGCCAGCGCGGCCGGGACGCGTTTGACCTGCGACACGCGCGATAGCGCCTCGTGCATTTTGGACGGAGACGACAAGTCGAGCGGATGCGTCACCCATTCGTCGGCGTAGTTCTTGTAATCGGCGACCGTGGCGTCCTTCAGGCGCGTTTCGATCGGCAGCAGGCGGATCGACGGTATACGCAGTGGGTCGTGGAGGAGCTCGGTCGGACACATCGTCGTCCGTCCGGCTGATGATGGCAGCAGCCGTTGCCCGAAATCCGCGAAGAAGATCGCATTGATCAGCTCGGATTTGCCGCGCGAAAACTCGGCGACGAACGCGACGATGAGCTTGTCCTGGTGGAGCCGCTCGACAAGCTGCGCGACTTTGAGATCGATTTGTGCGTCGCTGAGCTCCTGCTGGCGAAGCCAGTCGTGGAAGCGACCGATGCCGATCGAAAGGCGTCGCCGCCAATCGCCGTAGGCCTCGAAACGGGCGGCCAGGTCGCGCGAAGGGATCATGCTTGGAAGCGCATCATTCTCAAGCCTCTGCTTTCGCGAGGCTTTTGACTCTACTCCGACCTCGTTATGAAGCACAACTGATGCCGCCGTCCGCAGGCGGAATCCGCGGCCCGACGAGCGGAAACGCGACAGGCTACCGAGCGTGGTGATGTCGGCGTTCGTCTCCGCTACGCTTGGCAAGCGGGACAGTAATAGGACGCCCGCTGGCCATGGCGCGTCGAGCGGATCGGTTTGCCGCATACACGGCACGCCTCCCCGGCGCGATCGTAGACGAAATACTCGAGCTGAAAAAAACCGGGCTCGCCGCGGGAATCGACGTAATCGCGAAGCGTGCTGCCGCCTTTGGCAATCGCTTCGGTCAAGACGTTGCGTACTTCGGCGACGAGGCGTGCGGCGCGCGCCATCGAGAGTCGTCCGGCCGGCAGGCTCGGGCGGATGCCCGCGCGGAAAAGCGATTCATTGGCGTAGATGTTGCCGACGCCAACGACGAGATGATTGTCCATCAGGAGAAGCTTGATCGCGGCGCGTCTTCCGCGGGTCGCCAGCCAGAGATAACGCGCGTCGAATGCGGAATCGAACGGCTCCGGACCCAGGTCGCGTAACAGCGGATGCGTAGCGCCCGAACCACGCACCCACAACAACGCCCCGAAGCGACGCGGATCGTGATAGCGAAGCGTCGTTCCATCGTCCAGCACGATGTCGACGTGATCGTGGGGCCGGCGCGGCGGCGGCGAGCTGTACAGGCCGAGGCTTCCGGTCATGCCAAAGTGCATCAGCAATGTATTCGCGCCCATGCGAAACAGCAAGTACTTACTACGTCGCTCGACTGC
>WNGI01019781.1_pt1 | contig 11303 bp, 10 predicted proteins | sample 5400621 | NCBI WGS metagenome assembly WNGI01 (sample SAMN13153374, study PRJNA577476) | soil metagenome | isolation source: 20 cm soil or saprolite under Garry oak tree replicate 1 | place: USA:California | collected 2016-06-15
GCGAGGCGCTTCTCGAGCGGCGGGTGATCCATCATCCACTCGCTCATGTTCGTCTTCCAGTTGGTCGGGATGATGAAGAACGCATTCATGCCCTGTACCTCGCGCAGGTCCTTCTGCGGGATCTGCGTGATGCCGCTCGAGATCTTCTGGAGCGCGCTCATGAGGTTCTCCGGTGCGCCCGTGATGATCGCCGAGCCGCGGTCGGCCGCGTACTCGCGGTAGCGCGAGATCGTCCGGATCAGGACCCAACTGATCGCGTAGACGACCACCGAGACGAGGAACACGATCAGCCAGACGGGCACCTGGTTGTTGTTGCCGTTGCTCCGGTTGCCACCGCCGCCGAAGCCGCCGAACATCCCGGCATACAACCCAAAGCGGGTGAGCATCGCGGCGAGCATCGCGAAGAAGCTCGCGACCGTCATCACGAGCACGTCCCGGTTCGCGACGTGCGAGAGCTCGTGCGCCAGCACGGCCTCGACCTCCTGCGGTTCGAGCCGCCGCCAGAGCCCCGCAGTCACCGCGACGGCCGCGTGCTTAGGGTTCCGACCTGTCGCGAACGCGTTCGGGACGTCGCTGTCGACGACCGCGATCTGCGGCTTCGGGAGGTTCGCCATCGCGCAGAGCCGCTCGACCATCGCGTGCAGCTCCGGTGCTTCCTCGGCCGAGACGATCTTGGCCCCCGAAGCGGCCAGCGCAATCTTCGCCGAGGAGAAGTACTGGAAAACGGCAATGCCGATCACGATCACGAGCATCGCGATGAGGCTGAAGTTGAAGACGCTGAACAGGACGACCGCGAAGACGACGTACAGCAGGCCGAGCAGCGCGCTCGTGAAGATCATCCGCAGCGAGAGGCCGCGGTCGCGTCCGAAGTTCTTGCGTTCCATGGCGCGAATGGTACTCAGCGGGCGGTTCCTGCAGCCCTCCTCTTAGCGGTTCATTAGAGTCCTGCGCGGTGCGCCACAGAGCAGTCATCGCCGCTGCCGCTGTCGTTGCCGCTGCACTGGGCGCCGTCGCGCTCGCAGGCTGCGGCTCACAGGGCGTTGCCTCGCCGACACCGAACACCGTGATCGGCACGGTCTCGACCACGCCCAGCTTCCCGATCGTCGCCGCCTTCCATCTCAAGGGCGCCGCGAAGAACGGCAGCTCGGTCTTCTCGAGCGCGAGCTGCGGTGGCTGCCACACGCTCGCCGCGGCCCACTCGACCGGCACGGTCGGCCCGAACCTCGACCAGCTCAAGCCCGACTACCGCGCCGTCACCGCCCAGGTCACGAACGGCGGCAACGCGATGCCGGCCTTCAAGTCGCAGCTGAGTCCGCAGCAGATCGCAGACGTGGCTGCCTACGTCGTCGACTCGACCGGCGGCACGGCACCGTAGAGCCCCCTTCCGCGTTTCCGGCGCACGTCGCCGCCTTCGCGCTCGATCTCGACCGGACGCTGATCGCCGAGGACGGCGTGCTGCGGCCGCGCACCCGGGAAGCGCTTGTGCGTACGCGTGCCGCCGGCGCCCACGTCGTGGTCGTCACCGGGCGGATGTTCCGAGCCGTACGGCCGTACCTCGAGCAGGCACAGCTCGACGATCTCGTCGTCTGTTACCAGGGAGCCGTCGTCGCCGACCCGGCGACGGGCGAGTTCCTCCTCCACGTTCCCATCCCGCTCGCCGAGGCCCGGGAGGCGATGGACGCCGTGCTCGCGGCCGGCTTCCATCTCAACTGCTACGTCGACGACCTCCTGTACGTCGCGGAGGTGACGCCGGAGGCGAGGCGCTACGCCGACTTCCAGCACCTCGAGATCCACGCCGTGGGCGATCTCCGTGCCTGGCTCGAGCATGACCCGACGAAGCTCGTCGCGGTCGGCGATCCGGGGGCCCTCGACGAGCTCGAGGCCGAGCTGAAGCCGCGCTTCGCGGGACGCCTCTTCATCTCCAAGTCGCTGCCGTACTTCCTCGAGTTCGCGCACCCGGACGTGAGCAAGGGGAGCGGGCTCGCGTTCGTCGCGGAGCGGCTCGGCTTCGGGCCCGAGGAGACGATCGCGTGCGGCGACGGCGAGAACGACCGTGAGCTGCTCGACTGGGCCGGCTTCGGCGTCGCCGTGGCGAACGCGCACGAGGACGTGCTTGCGCGCGCCGACCTCGTCGTCCCCTCGGTGCAGGAGGAAGGGGTCGCGGTCTTGCTCGAGGCCTACTTAGACTCAGTCGCGTGATCGACCTCAGGGCAGCCCGTGCAGCGCCGGAGGAGATGCGCGCTGCGCTCGCGCGCAAGGGCGCCGGCGAGCTCTTCGACGAGCTGCTCGCCGCCGACCGCGCAGTCCTCGAGGTGCAGCCGCTGGTCGAGGATCTGCGAGCCAGACGGAAGATCAAGGGCAAGCCGACGCCCGAGCAGCTCGCCGAACTCGAGCAGCTCAAGGGCGAGTTGCAGGGGCTGGAGCACCAGCTCGGCGAGGCCGAGGCGCGCAGGCAGGAGATCCTCGATCGCGTCCCCAACCCGCCGGACGTGTCGGCGCCCAACGGCGACACCGAGGAGGACGCCGTCGAGATCCGCCGCTGGGGCGAGCCGCCGAGCTTCGACTTCCCGGTCCGCGACCATCTCGATCTCGCTCAGGCGATGGGTTGGATCGATCCCGAGCGCGCCGCGAAGGTCTCGGGCAGCCGCTTCGTCTACCGCGTCGGCGATCTCGCCCTGCTCGAGCTCTCGCTCTACCGCTGGGCCCTCACGCGGCTCGTGGAGAAGGGCTTCGTGCCGATGCTGCCGCCCGTGCTCGTGCGCGAGCAGGCGATGTACGGCACCGGCTTCCTCCCCACCGACGAGGTCAACATCTACCGCGTCGAGCGCGACGAGCTCTATCTCACCGGCACCTCCGAGGTCGGGCTCGCCGCGTTCCACGGCGACGAGATCCTCGACTCCGACGGGCTGCCGTTGCGCTACGCGGCGTACTCGACGAACTTCCGCCGCGAGGCGGGCGCCGCAGGCAAGGACACGCGCGGGATGTTCCGAGTCCACCAGTTCGACAAGGTGGAGATGTTCGTCTACACGGTCGCCGAGAACGCCCGCGACGAGCACGAGCACCTGCTCGAGATCGAGGAGTCTCTGATCCAGGAGCTCGGCCTCCCATACCGCGTCGTCAACGTCGCGGCCGGCGACCTCGGCGCGTCAGCGGCGAAGAAGTACGACATCGAAGGCTGGTTCCCCGGCCAGGAGCGCTACCGGGAGCTGACCTCGACCTCCAACACGACGGACTACCAGGCACGGCGCCTCGGGATCCGCACCCGGCGCGACGGCAAGCTCGAGCCCGTCGCGACTCTGAACGGCACCGCCGTGACCGCGCGGACGATGATCGCCCTGATGGAGAACTTCCAGGACGACGGCAGATCGATCTCGATCCCGGAGCCGCTCTGGGAGTTCGGCGCGCCGCGCGCGCTCGGCGGCGACCGCGTCCCGGGCTGACGCGTCCGAAAGAGCGTCTTGCGCTGCGCGCACGCTTGCGCAACCCTCGGGGCCGTGACAGAGCCCGCCATCCATCGTGAGGAGGTCGTCGCCCTACTATTCTCGGTGTACGACATCTCGGAGACCCTGACGAAGATCCATCTGCTCCTGCTCGGTGAGGAGGACGACGGTGAAGAAGAAGACTCGGGCTGAGCATCTCGCCTTCATCGAGGCGGTGCGCGAAAGGAATGCCAAGCTCCTCGAGTTGGCAGAGAGGGCTCAGGCGGAACTCGACCGCCGCAAGCAAGCCGAAACCGGCGACTAGCTCTCCTCGCGCTCCGCGAGCCACGCCTTCGCGAGCCGCTTCTGCGCGCGCGTCAGCCACGCCTCCTCCACCAGATCGCGCAGCTCGTCGCGGCCGAGCCGGTCGAGGTCGGGGATGCGCATGAGGACCGCCGAGTAGCCGTCCCAGTGCGGCGTCGTGAAGTAGATGCCGCGCGCGTCGGAGAGGAGCAGCTCCTTGACGCCGAGGTCGGCGACGCGGAAGGCGAGGACGTCGTCGAGCCGCTCGCCCGTCTTCGGATCCACGGCGTCTGGCCGGCGGCTGCGGTGGAAGCAGAACATCTTCCCGTGCACCTTGTAGACGGGCCGCCCGTCCTCGACTTCCTTCGTCGCCTCGGGCATGGCGAGCGCGAGCCTGTCGAGATCCTTCATCGTTGCCACGGCTGCGACACTAGACCGCGCGGCGGGGTGCCGGAGCGGTCGAACGGGGAGGTCTTGAAAACCTCTGAGCCTTCGGGCTCCGTGAGTTCGAATCTCACCCCCGCCGCCTTCGCGCCCCCGCTCTGTAGCGTTCTCAGCCATGACGACGGGAGACGATCTCCGCGGCCTGATGCGGCTCTGGCCGCACGGTGTCTCGATCCTCAGCGTCGACGTCGAGGGCGATCGGATGGGCGTGACCGTCTCCTCGCTCGTCTCGCTCTCGCTCGAGCCGCCGCTGATCGGCGTCTCGATCGGCAAGGACGCTTCCTGCTACGAGCTCCTGCGCAGCGCCGGCAGGTTCGCAATCAGCCTGCTGGGCTCCGAGCAGGAGGAGCTCGCGCGCCGCTTCGCCGCCGGCTTCCCGCCGATCGTCCACTGGCAGGGCGTCCCGACCCGCGAGGGACAGGTGGCGCCGCTGATCGAGGGAGCGCTCGGCTGGATCGAGGCCGAGACGCAGGCCGAGGCGGACGCCGGCGACCACACCTTCTTCATCGCCGACGTCCTCTCGATCGAGCACGGCCCCTCACATCACGCCCTCGTCTACCGCGAGACCACGTACCACAGCGTGTGATCGAGGCCGTCGTCTTCGACCTCGACGGCGTGCTGCTCCAGTCGGAGGAGGTCTGGGATGCGGTGCGCGAGCGATACGTGCGCGAGCGCGGTGGCCGGTACGACGACGAGGTGCAGCGGGCAATGATGGGCATGAGCGCGCCCGAATGGTCCCGGTTCCTCCACGAGGAGGCCGGAGTGCCGGATGAGCCGGCTGAGATCAACCGCGAGGTCGTCGCGCAGATGCTCGAGGCGTACCGGGGCGAGCTGCCGCTGCTGCCGGGCGCGGTCGAGGCGGTGCGGCGCACGGCCGAGGCGTTCCCACTCGCCCTCGCGTCCTCCTCGAACCGCGAGGTCTTCGAGGCGGTGCTCCGACCGTGTCCTCCGAGGAGGTCGAGCGCGGCAAGCCGGCTCCCGATGTCTACCTCGAGGCGGCGCGAAGGCTTGGAGCCGATCCGACACGCTGCGCAGCGATCGAGGATTCGCACGCCGGGATCCGCTCGGCGAAGTCCGCCGGGATGCGCGTCGTCGCGATCCCGAACGCCGCCTACCCGCCCGACGCGGAGGCGGTCGAGCTCGCCGACGTCGTCGTCCCGTCGCTCGACGACCTCACCGTCGACGTGCTCCGGGGTTAGATCAGCCGTTCGCCGCGTGCGTCGAAGGCGCGGATGCCTGGCGCAAGCGAGGGATCGAAGTCCTCGCGGAACATCGTGAAGATGGTGACGTCACGAAGCGGTCCCGCCTCGCCCGCCGGCAGCCGCCGCCGCAGCGTCGCCTCCTCGACGAAGCCGAGCTTGCGCGGGATGCCGAAGCTCGCCTCGTTGCGCGGCTCGATGCGGATCTCGATCCGGTCGGACTCGCAGACCTCGAACCCCGCCCGGGTGAGCGCGGCCGCCGACTCGGTCGCGATCCCCTGCCTCGTCGCGCTCCCGCGGATCCAGTAGCCGATCTCGAGCCCGCCCGGCCCGATTCGCGGGTGGAGCCCCGTGCCGCCAAGGACCTGCGCTTCGTCGGCGCTGAAGATCCCGCATGTGAAGTTGTCGCCCGAGTCGAAGTTGGCGCGGAACCGCTTGATGAGCTCGGTCTTCTCCTCGAGCGTCTGCGGCTCCTGGTGCGCCCAGGGCATCCACGGCAGCAGGTGCTCGAGGCTCGAGTCGATCGCCTCCTTCAGCAGCGACGCGTCGCGCGGCTCGTAGCAGCGGATGACAAGCCGCTCCGTTTCGATCCGGTACGGAGCGGGCGGCCCCTCCCAGCTCACGCCACGCGCCCGACCAATACGCAGCCGTTCATCGTGGGGGAACCCATGGTTCCCCCACGAGCCCCCTCCTTAAGAGACCTCTTCACGTCACCCGCCCGACAAGGACGCAGCCGTTGTGCCCGCCGAGGCCCATCGCGTTCGACAGGGCAATGTCGACCTGCACTCGCCGCGCCTCGTTCGGCACGTAGTCGAGGTCGCATTCGGGATCGGAATGGACGTAGTTCATCGTCGGCGGGAGAAGGCCGTCGCGAACGGCGAGGACGCACATCATCGCCTCGACTGCGCCCGCCGCGCCGAAGCAGTGGCCGGTCACGGACTTCGTCGAGGAGACCGCGAGCCGGTACGCGTGCTCGCCGAAGACCGTCTTGATCGCCCGCGTCTCGGCCGCGTCGCCGAGCGGCGTCGAGGTTCCGTGCGCGTTGATGTAGCCGACCTGCTCGGGCTCGACGCCTGCCCGCTCGAGCGCGCGCCGCATCATCTCGGCCACGCCGACGGACTCGGGATCGGGCTGGGCGAGATTGTGCGCGTCGTTCGACATCCCGTAGCCCAGGATCTCGGCGTAGATCGTCGCGCCACGGCGCTCGGCGGCCTCGAGCTCCTCGAGCACGAGCGCGCAGGCGCCCTCGCCCATCACGAACCCGGCGCGCGTCGCGTCGAACGGGCGGGACGCCCGCGGCGGGTGCTCCTCCTCGGCCGCGAGGCCGCGCATGGCACAGAAGCCGGCCAGGGTCAGCGGATGGATGCAGGCCTCGGCGCCTCCCGCAAGCACGGCGTCTGCGTCGCCGCGCTTGATCACCTCCGCCGCCTCTCCGATCGCGGTCGAGCCTGTCGCGCAGGCAGAGACGGGCGCGTAATTCGGGCCGCGGAAGCCGAGCGAGATCGCGAGCTGGCCACTCGCGGTGTCGACGAGGACGTTCGGGAGGAAGGTCGGGGCGACGCGATCGAGACCCCGCTCGCGCAGCACGTCGTGCTCCTCCATGAGCTTGATGAAGCCGCCGATCGCCGTGCCGAAGAGGATCCCGACGCGGTCCGGCGAGTACACGCCGTCGAGGCGCGCGTCCGCGACAGCCTCCCGCGCGGCCCCGAGCGAGAGGAGCACGTTGCGGTCGAGCCTCCGCGCGTCCTTCGGCGAGGCGACCTGGCTCGGGTCGAAGTCCGTCACCTCCGCTGCGATCCGCACGGGGAACTCGCTCGCGTCGAAGGAGCGGATGAAGTCGATGCCGCTCTCGCCGGCGACAGCCGCCCGCCACGTCGACGGCGCATCGACGCCGATCGGCGTCACGGCACCGAGCCCGGTCACGACCACACGGCGCATCCCGCGAGGTTAGACGCGCGCTGCCGGGGTGGGTTGCGCCGCTAGGCCGTCTCGGCGACGACTGCGTCGACGAGCACGGCATACACCTTCGTCGGCTCGCTCTTGCCCTTCATGAGCAGCTCGCCTTGCGACTCGAGCGCGATCCCATCGCCGAGGCCGCTCCGTGTGTCCTCGTCGATCAGGATCGGCCGGCCGAGCTCCTTGGTATGCGTCTCGAGGCGGGCAGCCACGTTGACCGTGTCGCCGACGCAGGTGTACGTCGCTCGGTTCTGCGTGCCGGTGTAGCCGGCGACGACGCGGCCCGACGCGATCCCGACGCCGATCTGGATCTGCACCTTGTCGCGCGCCGCCTGCTCCTCGTTGAACAGCCGGATCAGCTCGACCATCTGGCGCGCGGCGAGCACCGCCGCCTGCCGATGGTCCTCGCGCGGCACCGGCGCGCCGAAGATCGCCATCAGGCCGTCGCCGACGATCTGGTTGACGATCCCGCCTTCGCCCGTGATCGCGTCCATCATCAGCAGGTAGTAGTCGTTGAGGAGCTCGATCGTCTCGGACGGCTCTCGCGACTCCGAGATCGTCGTGAACGAGCGGATGTCGCAGAACATGGCCGACGCCTCGACGTACCGGCCGCCGAGCGAGAACCCCGACGTGAGGAGGTCGTTCGCCACCTCCTTGGTCGCGAACTTGCTGATCAGCTCGCGCTGCTGGTCGCGCAGGCGCTTCTTCTCGAGGCTCGCGTTGATCCGCGCATTCAGCAGCACAGGATTGACGGGCTTCGTCAGGTAGTCCTCTGCCCCCATCTCGAGGCAGCGCACGACGCTGTCGATCTCGTCGAGCGCCGAGGTCACGACCACGGGGATGTCCCGCAGCAGCGGGTCGTCCTGGAGCATCGCCAGCACCTCGTATCCGTCGAGCTCGGGCATGAGGACGTCGAGAAGCAGCAGGTCGAACGGCTGTTGCCGCAAGAGGCCGAGTGCCTCGGCGCCGTGCTCGGCGAAGGCGACGTTGTGCCCGTCCTGCTCGAGGCCGCGGGCGAGCATGAGCCGGTTCACCCGGTTGTCGTCGGCGATGAGGATCGTGCCTGCAGCGGGACGTGCGTTCACGCGGGCGACCCCGACCGGAGAGCGGAAAGCGCTTCCTCGAGCGGGCGGTACTCCTGCTCGATCCGGTCCACGAGCTCCGAGGCGCCGTCGAGCTGACCGTCCTTCGCACGCTGCTCGAGCGTCCGGCACTGCTCCGCGAAGTCTGCGGCGCCGAGCGTGGCACCGTTCGACTTCAGCGTGTGCGCAGCCCGCCGCAGCTCCTCGCTGCCCTGCTCCGCCAGAGACCGGCGAAGGGTCGCGATCAGCTCCGGCGCATCCGCGAGGAAGGCGTCGATCACCTCGCCGAGGAACGCGTCACCCCCCAGATCACGCAGGCTCTCGAGCGCGCCGTCGTCGAGGCTGACGTGCGCGACGGCGGCCGCACCGCCGCGGCCGTTCGTGAGCGGCTTCACGCGCTTCAGCGCGGCGGCGAGCTCCTCGGCGCGGATCGGCTTCGCCACGTAGTCGTTCATGCCGGCCTCGAAGCAGGCCTCGCGGTCCTCGGGCAGCGCGTTCGCCGTCATCGCGACGATGTACGGCCGACTCTCCTCCGGCCACTGCTCGCAAATCCGGCGGGTGGCATCGAGGCCGTCGAGATGCGGCATCTGGACGTCCATGAGCACGACGTCGTACGGACGGCGCTCGAGCGCCTCGATCGCCTCGACCCCGTTCGTCGCGACGTCGGCGCCGTAGCCGAGCCGCTCGAGCAGGCGGAGCGCCACCTTCTGGTTCATCGGGTTGTCTTCGGCGAGCAGGATCCGCAGCGCCGACCTCGCACGCTTTCCGTCCGTCACGGTCTCGACCTCCTCCTCGCCGGCCCTGCCCGGTGTGAGCAGTTGCACGAGCGCGTTGTAGAGCTGCGACGCCTTGAGCGGCTTCGCGAGCTGGGTCGAGAACACGCTCCCCGACTGCAGCTGCGGCAGTCGCCCGAGCGAGGTCAGGAGCAGCAGCGGCAGCTCGGACTCGTCGCGGTGTTGCCGGATCTCTCCCGCCAGGGCGAGCCCGTCCATGTCCGGCATCATCATGTCGAGCACGGCTACGTCGAACGGCTCGCCCTCGGCGATCAGCTCGAGTGCGGCGACCGGCAGCTCGACTGCGACGGGCTCCATCCCCCACGACAGCGCGTGCCGGGTGACGATCTCGCGGTTCGTCGCGTTGTCGTCGACGATCAGGATCCGCTTGCCGGCGAGATGCGGGAGGCCTTCGTCGAGCGGAATCTTCGTCGGCACGTCGGCCGCGGCGACGGGGAGCGAGATCCGGAAGGTCGATCCCTTCTTCTGCTCGCTCTCGACCGAGATCGTGCCGCCCATCAGGTCCACGAGGCGCTTCGAGATCGCGAGGCCGAGGCCGGTCCCCCCGAACCGGCGCGTCGTCGATGCGTCGACCTGGCTGAAGGAGGTGAAGAGCCGGTCCATCCGGTCCGGGGGGATCCCGATGCCCGTGTCGCGGACGGCGAGCTCGACCCGGTACGAGCCCGCTGAGGTCTCTGCGGCGTCCACCAGCACGACGACCTCGCCCCGATCGGTGAACTTGACGGCGTTCGAGAGGAGGTTCAGGAGCACCTGCCGCAGGCGCGCCTCGTCGCCGACGATCCCGGCGGGTGCGCTCTCGTCGATGAGGCAGCCGAGCTCGAGCTCTTTCTCCCAGGCGCGGGGCGCGACGATGTCGAGAGCACCCTCGACGCAATCGCGCAGGTTGAACGGAGCGCGCTCGAGATCGAGCTTGCCGGCCTCGATCTTCGAGTAGTCGAGGATGTCGTCGATCACGTGCAGCAGCGCGTCGCCGCTCGAGTGGACGACCTCCGCGAACTCGCGCTGCTCGCCGGTCAGCTCGGTGCCGAGGAGGAGGTCCGTCATGCCGATCACGGCGTTCATCGGCGTCCGAATCTCATGGCTCATCGTGGCGAGGAAGGCGCTCTTCGCCTGCGTCGCGGCCTCGGCCTCCTGGCGGGCGCGCTGGAGCTCGGTCACGTCGTGATAGACGCCGAGGAAACCGGCGTGGGAGCCGTCCACCGTGAGCGGGACGAGCATCAACTCGACGTCGACGGGCGTTCCGTCCTTGCGACGGCGCCGGCCGATCCGCTGCGCACGACCGTCCTTCATCGCCTCCCGAGTGATCTCCCGGCCCTCGCCGCTACCGGTGTCGCCGAAGACGAGCTCGTCGATCGGCCGGCCGAGCGCCTCCTCCGCCGGGTAGCCGAAGAGCTCGGCCGCCGCGGGGTTCCAGTCGGTCACCCGCTCGGCGGCGTCCATCACGACCACCGCGGCAGGAGTGATGGATACGAGCGACTCGAGGTAGCCGCGCTGCCGCTCCACCTCCGAGAAGAGGCGCGCGTTCTGGATTGCGACGCCGACGTTGGCCGCGATCGTCGCGAGAAGGCGCGAGTCCGCTTCTCCGAACCGGCCCTCCTCGTCGACGCTCTGGACGCTGATCGCGCCGATGGCCTTGCTGCCGACGACGATCGGCACCCCGAGGTAGGAGCGGGAAGGCGTTCCGAGGCTCGCCTGGCCCTCGTAGTGCTCCTCGCGGTTGAGGAGGAGCGGCTCGCGTGAGTGGATGATCTGTGAGGTGAGACCGGTCCCGTACTCGATCGACGGCTCCAGCCGGCGTTCGCCGCCTTCGTAGTAGTAGGCGAACTCGATCCGCCCGGAGGCCTCGTCATGCAGCGCCACGTAGGCGATGTCGGCCTCGAACGTCTCGAGCACCCGCTCCCCGACGAGCTCGATCAGGGCGTCGAGCTCGAGCTGCGACGAGAGCGCCTGGCCGACGCTGTTCACGGTCGCTAGCTCGGAGACGCGCTGGCGCGTCTCCGACACGAGGCGTGCGTTCTCGAGCGCGACGCTGAGGCTGCCGGCCACGGTCGTCATGAGTTGCTGGTCGGACTCGCTGAACGCGTGCTCGCGATCGATGTTCTGGAG
>WNGI01016587.1_pt1 | contig 11301 bp, 13 predicted proteins | sample 5400621 | NCBI WGS metagenome assembly WNGI01 (sample SAMN13153374, study PRJNA577476) | soil metagenome | isolation source: 20 cm soil or saprolite under Garry oak tree replicate 1 | place: USA:California | collected 2016-06-15
CGATCCGGACGGCAACAAGCTCGTCCTTCATAAACGGAAAGCAGAACAAGAGAAATGACGAACCACGAATCACGAATGACGAAGGAAATCCGAGTGGACAAATGACGAAAGTGCAAGCGAATCAGTCTGCAGTCATTCGGATTTCGTCATTCATTCGACATTCGACATTTATCATTCGTCATTCCTGCGATGTCCGTCTTGGTCGATAAAAACACGCGGCTCGTCGTACAGGGAATCACGGGCAGCGCGGGCGCATTTCATACGCGGCAGTGCATGGAGTACGGTACGAAGGTTGTCGCGGGCGTTACTCCTGGAAAAGGCGGGCAGATGTTCGATGGCAAGGTGCCGGTATTCGATACAGTCTGGGAAGCGCGACGGAAAACTGGATGCAACGCCTCGATGGTTTTTGTCCCCGCCCCGGCAGCCGCGGATTCAATTCTTGAGGCGGTCGATGCGAGTATTGAGCTAGTCGTGTGCATCACGGAAGGCATTCCGGTGATGGACATGATGCGCGTCAAAGCGCAAATGAATGGTAAAGAATCGAGGCTGATCGGACCGAATTGCCCCGGGATCATCACCCCAGGCGCTTGCAAAATCGGGATCATGCCTGGGTACATTCATATGCCGGGCAACGTTGGCGTCATCTCCCGCTCTGGAACGCTCACTTATGAGGCAGTATGGCAATTGACCTCGCGCGGCTACGGCCAATCAACTTGTATTGGCATCGGCGGCGATCCTATCCATGGAATGTCGCATCTCGACGCAGTGAAGCTTTTCAACGAAGATCGGCATACAGAAGCGATGATCCTGATCGGGGAAATCGGCGGCTCGGCTGAAGAGGAAGCAGCTAAGTGGATTAAAACGAATTGCAAAAAACCGGTCGCAGCATTCATCGCTGGGATGACCGCGCCGCCGGGACGCCGGATGGGTCACGCAGGAGCGATCGTTTCGGGCGGGCAAGGTACCGCCGCTGGAAAAATCGCTGCCCTCAAAGCAGCGGGCATCGCCGTTGCCGACACGCCCGCGACGATGGCGGACACATTGATTGCGCGAATGAAGTTGTGATCATGAGCCATATCCTTTTGTGCGCTCGGGCTCGGATAACTTGCCGATCTTGCCAAAGGGACGCGGGTCTCAGTGAGACGCTGGACCGCTTTTGTCGGCGGCCGATTCTCCAGCTGGCAGGTGCGCCGCCTTCCAATCCATCGCCATCCGAATTCGAGCTCGGCCGCTAGGATGATCGAAGAAGATGAATTCCTCGAGTGGCCCGGGATCTAGCTTACGATAAACGCCGAGTTTGAGCGCCATGGCCGCCATGCCGTCGGGCTCGCGCGAAGTGTTGATTCCGAAAGCGTCGGCTTCCCGCTCAGTGACCCGCGTGACCGTGTTCGAAAATGGAGTCAGGACAAACAAGAGCGTGCTCAGAATCAAGGCAAGCAAGGGAAGCCCGGCCGGATCGGCAATGCCGCGAATGCCCCATTTCTCTCCCCAGCGTCTTACGGCAGCTTCAAAGAGGGTACGAGAAATCGCGAAGCCGACGAGAATAAAAATTCCCAAATAGGTCATCAATTTTGTCACATGATTGAGCACGTAATGGCCCATCTCGTGAGCCATCACCATCCGAATTTCCGGCAGTGTACATTGCTTGAGCAGGTTGTCGTTCAACGCGATACGTGTCGTGCCGAGAAATCCTGAGACGTTTGCGCTTACTCGCGTGGTCTGACGCGAGGCATCGACTTCCAGGACTTGTTTAACCGGAATTTCATTCGCACGCGCCATCGCCAGGATCGGATCCCTGATTTCCGGATTGGCCAGCGGTCTATAAGTGTTGAAGAGCGGCTCGACATAGACCGGCGCGATAAAAATCGACACGAATAAAAAGACGACTGCCACCACCGTGCCCCAGAGCCACCACGTACGGGGTGCGCGCCGGAATACAAAATAAAATATGGGGAGGACGATCACTCCCGCGATCAGCGCCACGCAAAGTTGTGTCAGTTGTTCGGCAAACCATGGCCCAAACGTTTGTGTCGCCAGCCCGTACTGATGTTCGCGATAAAATTGCTGATAGACGGTTAATGGGAAACTCAACAGCGTCACCAGGAGAAGGTAGGCGATGGCATAGATCACCACCTGCAGTGACTTGAACCGAGTTCTACGCTCAGCGAAATTGCGCATGCGCGCTGAGATTTGCGACGCCAGGAGAAAAATCGAGATGGCAGCGCCCAAAAGAAAATTCCACAGAATCAGCCAATAACCGCCTTCAAAATATGAATCGGACTTCTCGCGGTTCTCGCGCGGAACAGTGGCTAACCACGCCTGTGTCGCCGCAGCCGGATCGGTCAATTCTACTGTTTCCGAAACTGCGGGCGAGGGAGGCGGTGTCGACGTTTCCTGTCCGTGACTTGAATCCGGACCAGCAAAGACTAAGAAAATAACGAGCAACAAAACCGAGCGATGGTTCATCCGTCCATGGATAATGAAATCGCTGAAGATAGCCCAGCGCTTTAGCGCTGGAGCGTCACTTTTTGTTTTCCCATCTCCCCCCTTAAGGCACTGGGCTATTTTCATCAGATCATCTCATTAGGCTGGACTCGCAAATTCGGCCGATGGAAGATAGACGCATGAAAACCCTTGTGTTGTTGGTTTGGGCATCTTTTGTGGCAATGAGCCCCGTCTGCGACCTAAGCGCGGAGACCCAACCGGCGGATCCGGAGCGCTACGGACCATATCCAGCGAATTACAAAGAGATCGTGATGAAGTGGCTCGACACACAGCTGATTGACGCGGGGAGCGCGCGGATTGAGTGGAGTGGCGATCCGAAACCGGCCGATTTAGGGACGAAAGGCGAACATCTGTATGGCTATGTGGTCAGCTTCACTGTCAATGCTAGAAATCGCTTTGGCACTTACACGGGTAAGCAGGACCACGGCGCACTGATTCGTAATGGCGAAGTGATCAAGGGCGTTGGGTTTGGATACTAAATATGAACAACTTGAAAATGAATTATCGATCGAAATCATCGGGACAAGTGCTGGTCGTGTTGATTATCATGCTTGGATTGATCGGTGTCGGCGCTTGGTGGCTCTTCTCCTCCAAGCAAACGATGGCAAAGGAGGGGCGTGAATTTGGCAAGGAGGCAATCCAGCGTCTCGTTATCCAGCATGACCAGGTTTTTTTCTCATCGCGGCTGAGTCCGCAGGCTCGACTGGAATATCCGCCGTCCGCGCAGCAAGAGTTTATTTCGAAACTTCAGCAGCTCGGAACACCAGTCGGACCTGTCGACGTGCAGGGCGACATTCAGTTCCAGTCACAATTTTTCGAGCCGCGAGGCAATTTCCATGCGCGGGTGAATTACGCGGCAAGAGGGGCCCAGATCGATATCGGCATTTCGCACCCTGTTGGGCGATGGCAAATTGACAGTCTCTCATTCGTTCCCGACCCGGAAAGATAAGCCGCGCCGTTACTCCGAAAGCTTTCGTGTGCTCGCGACTGCTGTCGGAGTCGCTTTTAGGTTAGGAGGCGATCGAGCGAGTCCACGCAAATCTGTGACCAAGTCTCGAGCGATTCGCGGCGGGCCATCAATTCAGCTTTGGTAAGAAACGCTACATTGGTAATCATTGCCTCACGCTTCTCCACCTTCGGTTCAGCCAATTTGAAAACGTGCACGATACCAAGATGAACCCGCCCCACTTCCGTCGTGTCGTCGTTCAAAAGGGCTCCTCGAACTGAGTGTCGATCCTAATTTCCTCGCTCACCTCGCGCTCGACGCCCGCCCGATAAGCCTGTTCATCCCAGGCGAAAAGCGATTCGTCGGTCTCGTTCATGTGACCACCGATTCCAATTGAACCTTTTGCGACCAGCCGCTTTTCGCCCGCTTTTTTCCCGCGGACGTAATACAGCACCTTGTTCTGAAACGCGAGAAGCGCGTAGGGAATGATCTGCTTGTATGCCGGATCGCTCTCAGCTTGAGCACGCGGAAGAAAGAAATTGTTTCCGCGCGAAAGCAGTGCATCGAGGTATTTTTCAGGCTCGAAATTCAATCCGTGAAAATTCCCGAAGCGATCGAATAACCTGCGCCTGATAACGAGAACATTTTCATCAAGCGCATTCATTGCATGCAGGCGCTGTAGGGGACGCTGTTAGCGTCCCGTATTCGCTTGGGAAGCTGGCAGCTTCCCCTACAGAGATCACAGAGATCGATGTAATGCGGTGAAGGCATACCATCAAAAGGAGTAATTCAGACCGATTTGTGGGCCGAGAAGATTCAAACTCGGATTTGGGTCAGTTTGTCCGGCATTGGAGAGATGTTGATAAAGAACGCCAATGTCAATCTTCCAGCTTTCGTTCACTCTGTAGGAAACGCCAGCGGCGGTTAAAATGTTGAACGTGAAATCCTGGCCTTGGCCGCCGGGAATATTTGGATGGCTGTCGATCCAGCCCAGACCTAGCCCGCCTGAAATATACGGATTCAGCCGCCTTCCGGGCTGAACAAAGTTGTAACGCCCGCCGAAGTTGAATCCGAAATAATGATTCTCGATCCCACGGAAAATCGGTTCGGCGATAGCGCTAACGTAAAATTGATTGTAACCGCGCAGCCAACTTTCGCTTTGCACCACGCCCCAGCGAACGCGTCCCGTTAGAAACAGCGCGCCCACTTGATAATCCTGCGGCGGATTGATAATGCCGAACAAGTAGCCGGACTCGACCGCGAGCTCGAAGCGCTGCGGGTTAAGCTCTCCGAAGGACGCGCGAGTTACCACGGGCATTCCGCCAAATGCTTGCGAGCAGGCCAAAAAAAGTGCGCAAACAGCGAAACCGGAAAACATTTTCATTCGGCGCGCTACGATATGGGGTGTCGATTGGATTGCAATCTGTAGCGGCGCTCTGTGAGCGTCGGACCAACAAATACGACCGTCATAGATCGCCGCTGTAGCTGACAAAGTCTCGAAGATCGGCAGGCAACGGACTCTCCCATTCGATCTCGCCGTCGATCGCCAGCTTGCTTGAATGAAGCGCGTGCCGCGGCAACAGCAGTTGCTGCTCAAGTTCAGCCGTCCATCCGGTCTGGATGAACTGGAGATAAAGCCGTTCGTCAGGTCCATAAATTTTATCGCCAACAATCGGGTGACCACTCGACGCGAGATGGACCCGAATCTGGTGAGTGCGGCCAGTATGCGGAATGGCTCGGATCAGGCTGAATTTGTCGATTGGTAGGACGCGACCGCTGGGCGCGCCGCTCGCCGATCGCTGCGGACGGCTCCGCGGTACGTCCTTACCCAAAATCTTTTCGAAGCGCCGTTCGACACGAAATTCGGTCTGCGCCGCCGCTCCCGCAGGGTGGATCGCTTGCTTCAGCCAAATGGCGGACTCCCGATGTTTACCTTGTCGATCTAATGGAGCCTCGATAAATTTAGTATCCCATTCTGGCCAGCCCCAAACAATCGCAAGATATTCTTTCTTTAATCGACGCTGCTGCATCAGCATTCCGTATCGTCGTGCTGCCGCTGCTGTCTTCGCGATCAGTACGAGGCCGCTCGTTTCGCGATCTAGACGGTTGATAATCGAAACCTGACCGCCATTGGCGAGTTCAAAGGCGAGCAATTCTTGCAGCTCTTTCCAAAGTGTTGATTCGTCGTTTGGTTTCGTCGGATGCGCTAAAAGAAATGGCGGCTTATCGACCACCAGGTAGTCATCCGTTTCATCGACAATTGTGAAATCGGGTGATGTGGCGGAACTCATGGGTTTTTGCAGTAGTGGAGTGATGGAGTTGCGGGATCGCAGAAAATCAAAGCTCCAACACTCCATTACTCCCCGGCGCTTGGAAACCGCGCTCCCTGCTTGACCTTACTCCCAAAACCGATTTACCTAAACGCCTCAACGTTGAGCATAGGAGCGCGCCTTGGAACTCACAGACCTCAAAGAAATCAAAGCCATCATCGATTTGATGAAAAAGAACGACCTTTCGGTCTTCGAGATCGAAAAGGACGGCTTTCGTCTCAAGCTTCAAAAGGGACCAGCGAATCAAACAACCGCGCCTGCCCCGCCGATTATCGTTTCTGCGCCCAAATCTCCAACGACTTCCGCGGAGGCAGCGATGGCCACAGGCAAACCGGCCGATGCGTCACTGAAAGATATCGTTTCGCCCATGGTCGGGACGTTCTACCGCGCCGGATCACCGGACGGCTCGCCGTTTGTTGATGTTGGAAAGACTGTAACTGAAGAGACGGTGGTTTGCATTATTGAGGCGATGAAAGTGATGAATGAAATTAAAGCAGAAACGAGCGGCGTCATCGCCGAAGTGGTGGCCGAGAACGGCAAGCCAGTGCAGTTCGGCCAGGTACTTTTCCGTGTTCGGTGAGAATGTAGCGCAAGCTTCCAACTTGCGTGTGGATTGATTCGCAAGCTAGAAGCTCGCGCCACCATCATGTTTGAAAAAGTTTTGATTGCCAATCGCGGCGAAATCGCGTTGCGCGTCATTCGCGCCTGCAAAGAGCTCGGCATTCGCACCCTGGCCGTTTATTCGGAAGCGGACGTCGATTCGCTACATGTTCAACTCGCGGATGAATCGATCTGTATCGGCGCCGCGCCCAGTTCCGAGAGTTATTTGAAAATCGATCGCATTATGAGCGCAGCCGAGATTGGCGATGTCGATGCCATCCATCCCGGCTATGGGTTTCTCGCGGAGAACCCGCATTTCGCCGAAGTCTGCGAAAGCTGCAACATCAAGTTTATCGGACCCTCGTCGCGCGCGATGCAAGCCATGGGCGACAAAAACTCCGCGCGCGTCTTCGCGCACAAAGCCGGCGTGCCAGTGACGCCGGGAAGCGAGGGAATAGTCGAGACGGAGAATGAGGCCATCAAGATCGCGAAGAAAATCGGTTACCCAGTGATGATTAAAGCGGCTGCTGGCGGTGGCGGCCGCGGTATGCGGACCGCGCATAATGAACCAAGCCTTCAGGCGGCGTTTCACAACGCGCGTCACGAAGCCGAGAAAGCTTTCGGGAACGAGCAGGTCTATATCGAGAAGCTCATCGTCAATCCGCATCACATCGAATTTCAGATTGTCGCCGATAGTCACGGCCACATTGTTCATCTTGGTGAACGCGATTGTTCCATTCAACGGCGCAACCAGAAGGTGATTGAAGAATGTCCATCACCGCTTATGACGCCCGGGCTCCGCAAGAAAATGGGAAATGCCGCTGTCAAGCTGGCGAAGTCCGTCGCTTACGAAAACGCGGGCACGATCGAGTTTCTCGTCGATCAAGATCGGCACTTTTATTTTATTGAGATGAACACGCGCATTCAGGTGGAGCACACAATTACGGAGGAGGTTTACGGGTGCGACCTTGTGAAGGAACAGATCCGTATCGCTGCCGGACAGCCGCTTTCGCCGCACGTCGCGCATGCGACCCCGCGGCTGCATGCGATCCAATGCCGCATCAACGCCGAAGATCCGGAGAAAGGTTTTCAACCGTCGCCCGGTCGAATCGCTTTTTATTATGCTCCGGGCGGTCGCGGCGTTCGAATCGACTCGCACGTTTATACTGGTTACACCGTGCCGCGATATTACGATTCGATGATCGCAAAAATAATTACGGTTGGCGCAACGCGGATAAATGCAATCGATCGAATGCGGCGTGCGCTCGATGAGTATTATATCACCGGCATCAAGACCACTGTGCCGTTTCACGCGGCGATCATGCGCAGCGCCGAGTTCCGCGACGGAAATTACGATACCGGCTTTATCGAGCGTGTGATGTCGTCAGACAAACTTGAGCTAAGTGCGCCGTCCACAGGTTTGCGTGAGTAAAACTGTAGCCACGCGGGGCAAGGCCGACGCCGCCATAACAATCCAGTCATGATCTATGAAGGGAAATCTAAGCGACTGCCGGCTCTACGGGATCCTGGATCTCAGTTACGTGGATGACGCGGATACCGTTGCCGTCGCTGAAGCGATGATCAACGGCGGTGTGGATCTGATCCAGCTCCGCGGAAAAGAACGGGCCATCGACGACCTTGTCGATCTTGCGGCCGAGCTGCACAAATTGACGGCGCGATTTTCAACGCCGCTGATTGTAAACGATCACGCCGAGATCGCGAAAAAAGTTCCTGTGGAAGGTGTGCACGTCGGGCAGGATGACGATTCGATCGAGGTCGTGCGGCAAAAAGCGCGCCGCCATTTATGGGTTGGAAAATCCACTCACAGCTTTAAGCAAGCGATGGCGGCGCAGCGCGAAGGCGCCGATTACATCGGGTTCGGGCCAATCTTTGCGACGCCCACAAAACCCGACTACGCCCCAATCGGTCTGTCAGATATCAAACGCGTTCATGCGGAAGTGAATCTGCCGATTTTTTGCATCGGCGGAATCAATATCGACAATCTTCAGAGCGTTATTGATGCTGGCGCCAAGCGCGTGGTCATGGTTTCGGGCTTGCTCAGAGCCCACAGCATCGTTGATTACGCCCGCTGCGCCACGGACATGCTCGCGTAACCCAAATCAAACGTCGAACATTTCTATGAAGCTTTTGCTTAGTTCCTCATTCGGCATTCGGCATTTATCATTCTGACCAATGTCTGTTCTAGTCGTTGGTTCCATCGCACTCGACACCGTCAAAACGCCGGTGGAGGAGCATTCCGATTTGTTAGGCGGCTCGGCCTCCTATGCAGCGCTCGGCGCAAGCTTCTTCTCGCCGGTCCGGCTTGTCGGCGTCGTGGGTGACGACTTTCCCGAATCCGAATTCCAGTTTTGGAAGTCGCGCAAGATCGACAGCGAAGGCGTGCAACGGGTAAACGGAAAAACTTTTCGCTGGTCCGGCGAGTATTCGTGGGACTTGAACACGCGCGAAACGCGCTCGATCGCGCTCAATGTCTTTGAACATTTCAAACCCGCGTTGCCAGAATCGTATCGGCAGACCGATTTCGTTTTGCTGGCCAACATCGCGCCTTCTTTGCAATCGCACGTGCTCAATCAAATGGAACGTCCGCGCCTCGTGGTCGCCGACACGATGGATCTTTGGATCGAGACAACAAGATCGGATTTGGATGCGCTCCTTCGGCATGTTGACCTTCTCATTCTCAATGACAGCGAAGCGCGCGAGATGACGAAGGAAACGAGTCTCATCAAAGCCGGGCGTCGGATTCGGAAGATGGGACCGAATTACGTCGCGATCAAAAAAGGCGAGCACGGCGCCCTGCTCTTTGGCGAAGAAGATCAATTCTTCAGCTGTGGTGCGTATCCGCTTGAAGACATTCACGACCCGACCGGGGCAGGGGACACATTCGCCGGTGGTATGGCCGGATACTTGGCGGGCACAGTCAAGAAGGTGCACTTCAACGATCTGCGTAAAGCGATGATCTACGGCAGCGTGCTCGCTAGCTTCTGTGTAGAGAAATTCAGCCTCGAACGCTTGCGCAGCTTGTCGATGGAAGAAATCGCGCAGCGCTACGAGATGTTTAAATTGATGAGCCAGTTTGAATTACCGGAATGACACGCGCGATTCTGTTTATTGCCGTCGCGGTTTCGATCGCGACTGTCGGCCTAGATGCACAGGAGGAATGGACTAAGCTCGAGCATTGTCAGCTAGTTCCGAATCCCGGCAATGACGGCGACAGTTTTCACGTTCGCGCGAATGAGAAAGAATACATTTTTCGGCTGTATCTCGTTGACGCACCGGAAACTGATGCAGCAGATCCGGCCCGCCTTATTGAGCAAGCGAAATACTTCGGGATCAGCGTGCCGCAGGTTATCGAACTGGGAGAAGCAGCGAAAGCATTCGTAAAGGAAAAGTTGGCGAAGCCGTTCACGGTTTTTACGCGAATGGCAAATGCGATGGGCCGCAGCAATATTGAGCGGTTTTATGCGTTCGTGCAGACGAAGGACGGCGATCTCGGTGAACAATTGGTTGCGAACGGCCTTGCGCGAGTCCACGGACGGAGGGGCCGGCCGCCTGAAGGCTTAAGCTCCGCTGCGGAATCGCAGAAACTTAGAACCCTCGAGAACCAAGCAAAGCAAGCCAAGCTTGGAGGCTGGGTCACAAAAATCGAGCAATCGAGCCCCCCAACCGCGTCTCCGGCGCTACCAGCCGCCTCATCTCCGAGCACGAGCAAGAACGAGAGATTGTTCCCTGCTAAGTTCGACATCAACACCGTGACGGAAAAAGAGCTGAGATTGATACCGGGTATCGGCCCGGTAATGGCGCGCCGAATCATCGACGCCCGTCCGTTCAGGAGCGCTGACGACTTGAAAAAGGTGAACGGTATCGGGGACAAAAAATACGACGAGATTCGGCCGTATTTTCAGTGACTGTAGCGGTGGTCTATGACCGCCGACCGCCTAGCGCAAGTTCCAAACCCTGCCCCCGTGATTTCGGCGCTCACAGAGCGCCGCTACAGAAGGGCGACGGAATAAAAAGCGCGCGCCCGTGGGGATTCGAACCTCAAACCTTCTGATCCGTAGTGGCGGGAAAGAAATCTCACGTCCGATCTCGGGATCAGAATCGATTACACAATCGATTACATCGCAGGGCTATGGAGTTGACATCGCGAATACCATCCACCCTACAATCCGAACCGACCGAATCGGAGTTTTCCCCGCACAGGTCGCTAAATAATAAGCTCACGTCTGTTCACTCGCGAAACAGCGCAACTGGAGAATAATATGAACAAGCAAGACTCTGACCGTCCCGACCCCGACCACAGCGTAACGCGTCGAAAATTTATCGGCACCACTGCCGTCGGCAGCGCGGCGCTGCTGACTGGTGGAATCACATCGCTTCTTCGATCGCCTGTTTCAGCCGCAACCAGTTTTGAATTCGTTGAAGCCACGATTCCTCAGCTCCAAGCCGCGATGGCTTCTGGAGAGCTATCAAGCAAGGATTTGGTGAAGGGTTACCTCGACCGCATCCGGTCGCTGAATCCGTTGCTTCACTCGGTAATTGAGACGAATCCAAATGCCATATCAATCGCGCAGCATTTGGACAACGAGCGCCGCAAGGGACAGGTGCGTGGCCCGCTCCATGGGATTCCACTTCTTGTAAAGGACAACATTGCGACTGACGACCAAATGCAGACCACGGCGGGATCGCTGGCGATCTACGGCAACCATGTGCCGGCAGACGCGGTGATCATTCAGCAGCTGCGCGCGGCCGGCGCCGTTATTCTTGGCAAAGCGAACCTGGGCGAATGGGCAAATTTCCGGGACGATGAGGCTGAGACCTATCCTCTAGCAGTCGGTTGGAGCGCGCGCGGTGGGAGTACGAACAATGCCTACGACTTGAGTTACACATCGTGGGGCTCAA
>WNGI01039034.1_pt1 | contig 11300 bp, 6 predicted proteins | sample 5400621 | NCBI WGS metagenome assembly WNGI01 (sample SAMN13153374, study PRJNA577476) | soil metagenome | isolation source: 20 cm soil or saprolite under Garry oak tree replicate 1 | place: USA:California | collected 2016-06-15
TTCTAACGAATTGCCGGTGGAAATGCTGCCGCAATTTTGTAGTGTTATAGCTTGTGAGCGAACGACCTGACACTGCCGCGCAAACAGCTGCGCCAAACGGCGAAAGAGCTGATCTGCGCCCCGAAAATATTCAGGACGCGGTGATCCGCCTCGCCGGAAATTCGCAGGACGGAATTCAAACTGCGGGCGCGTTCCTCGCGCGTCTGGCTGGACGCAGCGAGCACGACGTCATGACCTACATGACCATCCCGGCCACGATCTCGGGTGGTCCTTCCATTTTCCAGGTGCGTATTGGCTCAGGCGAAGTCTTATCGGCGGGCGATGAAGCCGATTTTCTGGTCGCGTTTTACCAGCACAGTTACCAGGATCACATCGGGTTTCTGCGCGAAGGCGGCGTCCTCCTTTACGATTCCGACAACGTCGAGCCGAATCTTGATGATAAACGTTTCTTTTACGTCGGCGTGCCGATTACCGGCCTGACCGTCGAAGCGCTCGGTGGCACGGCCAAGGACAAGGGCAAAAACATTTTCGTCCTCGGTCTCATCGCGAAAATTTTTAATCCCGGGAAAGACCAGAGCGTGGTCAACACGGCCTTAATGGCGTTCCAGGCCGGTTACGCGTATCCGGTTGGCAATGTGCTCACGAAACATTATCGATTCGAGCACATCCCGAGAGAGAGCGGCCGCGCCCAAATCACGATGGACGGCAACCAGGCGCTCGCCTACGGCTTGATCGCGGGGGGTGTGCGCTATGGGGCCGGTTACCCGATCACGCCGTGGTCGTCCGTGATGGAAGTTTTGCGACGCGAGCTCCCGAAATACGGCGGCATTTTCGTCCAAGCCGAGGACGAGCTGGCATCGGTCTCGATTGCGCTCGGTTGTTCGTATTCGGGATACTTGGCGGTGACCGGCAGCGCAGGACCGGGTATTTCCCTCAAAGCCGAAGCAATCGGCTGGGCGTCGATGGCCGAGATCCCGATCATTATTTGCAATATTCAACGCGGCGGTCCCAGCACAGGCTTGCCCACCAATGTCGAGCAAAGCGATCTGCATCAGGCCATCTTTGGCAGTCACGGCGACAGCCCGCGGGTCGTGCTCGCCCCGGCGAGTGTGGAAGATTGTTTTTACATCGCAATTGAAGCGGCTCGCATCGCGCGCAAATACAGCACACCCGTTTTCATTTTGAGCGATACCTCGCTCGCCACGCGCATCGAAGCGTTCGATGAGCCCGATCTGTCCAAATTGATGGTGGATCCGAAACCAGACCTGACGCCGCGGCAGACGCACAAACCGTATCCCATCGATCAAATCACGCACCATGTCCCGCCTGGCACGCGTATTCTCGATGGCAAATACCCGCTTCTCGCCGGGCTTGAGCACGACGAGATGGGTCATCCCACCGGTAGCCCGAAATTGCACATGGCAATGACTGCCAAACGTCGCAACAAATTGCGCAAACTCGCCGAAGAAATCCCAGTGTCGGAAATTTACGGCAATCAGGAAGGCGACACGCTGCTCGTCGGATGGGGGTCAACTTACGGACCGATCCACGACGCGGTGAAAATGGCCCGCGACAACGGAGAAAAAGTCGGCGCGCTGCATCTGCGGCATTTGCATCCGTTGCCGAACGGACTCGAGAAAATTTTCGACAAATTCAAGCGCATCGTCACCGTCGAGATGAACGATCAGGGAGTTTACGGCTTCGGCCAGTTGGCCACTATTTTGCGTGCGCGCTATTGCGAACCGAAGATCACGAGCTTCACCAAGACCGACGGACTCACGTTTCGCGTGAAAGAAATCCTGGACGGCGTGTTCAAGGGCAAGTCCTTCCTTGCGCGACACATCCCGCGCGAAGGCGCCGAAGTCATTCACCAAGCTGGCGCGGAAAACGTGAAAACGTTAAAGGAAGTGGTGCCGCAGGGAGTGGGGTAGGAAAGGCAGAAGTAAGAAGGAAGAGGGAAAAATAGATTTTGATATGAATGAAGCAACAACAGGAAACGGCGACGGCAGCACAACTGTAGCGGCAGGCGTGTCGCCTGCGCTCGCGGAGCCACCGCGCGAGAAGTTAACTAAAAAGGCCATCACAGCCGATCACCCGACGTGGTGTCCCGGCTGCGGCGATTTCGCGGTGCTCGCCGCGTTCTACAAAGTGCTCGAGAAACGCAATCTCGAGCACGAAAAGATCGTCACCCTCGCCGGGATCGGTTGTTCATCGCGCTTTCCGTATTTCGTCAACGGTCACGGCGCGCATTACATTCACGGCCGTGCTGTGCCGCTCGCTTCCGGCATCAGCCTGGCCCGGCCCGATCTCCACGTGTTTCTGTTCGGCGGCGACGGCGACGGGTTCTCGATCGGCGGCAACCATCTCGATCACGGCGCGCGCAAGAACATCAACATGACCTATTTCATCATGGACAACTTCGTTTATGGCCTGACGAAGAAACAGACCTCGCCGACGTCGCCGATCGGGTTTAAGAGCAAGACCGATCCCACCGGCGCGATCGATCAGCCGGTCAATCCGATGAAAAAATTGATTTCGGCTGGCGCCACCTTCATCGCGCGCACCCACGCCGCGCAGGTACCTCACATGATCCAGATGATCGAACGCGCATTCGATCACCACGGCTTCAGCGTCATCGAATGCTTGAGCGAATGCGTCGAGTTTTACCCGGACGTATTCGATCCCGCAAACCCGAAAAAAGGCGGCAGTTTCGAACTGATCCAGGAAAAGAAATGGGACAACACACCCGAGGACGAGCTCCGTCACGACGTCACCGACGAGCTCGCTGCGTATAAATTAGCGCAACTTCCCTTTCCCGGTGTCTTCGGCGTGTTCTACGAAACCGATCGCCCGACCAAAAACGCGCTAGAAAAGAAGTGGATCGAGACGACGCGAGAGAAGACTGGGAATGCCAGCGATCTAGAAATTCTTCAGAAAACCTTCGATCGAATGAAGTGACGTCGTTTTAGTCTTACTTCATCCTTCTTACTTCTGACTTTCTTCGCGATTGCTTCTAACGCCGTTCCAGTTCGGCGCGCATCGCCGATAGACTGATCTCGGACGGCATGATGCCCGTGTCGGTGTAGGTGATCGTCACACTCTGCCCGTCTTCTTTTGAGAAAGATGCTGCGCCGCTCCTGCCTACGAGTGAGGCGAAGTTTTCTTTCCAACCGGCTTCGCGAAACTGTGTCCGCAAGGATTCGACGGCCGCTTTGGCTTTCCCCTTGCCAACGGTGAACTTGATCTCGTCCTTGGTCTGCTTCACGTCTTTCGCGTCCGCGGGCAAGGTGACCGCGACTTTCGGCACTTTGTTGTTTTCGGCCAACCGTGCGGCCTCCTCGGCTGCTTTCTTTTCGGCGGCGGCGCGAAGCTTGGGAGCTTGCTCTTTTATTTTGCGATCGAGCTCGGCGATTTCCGCCGCGCTTTGAAAACGAACTGAGACGGGAAGCTTGCCGCCATAAGGTGCCGCCATCGAAAGCGTGAGCATGTCCTTCGCGGGATTGCGAAAGATCATGGTCGGCGTCTCATCCACCGCGACCGTGTGATCGAGCGTTGATTGCCAGCCCTTGGTGGCCAGAGTTTTTCGGTAGAAATCGACGATGGCGTCCTGGTTCGCCGTGGTTTCGAAGTTTAGTTCCGGTGGCTGATCGACGTAATGCAAATTCTCGACGTTAGGCGGTGCGGGAATGTCAGCCGAAATTAGCTCACTCGAATACTGGATCATGGTCTTCCCGCCCTGTGCGGGTGCGGACGAGACAGTCACGGTGACAAGGATTGCGTTCTGTTTGAAGACGGCGGAATCCCCGGCATCGCCGTAGAGCACCCAGCCTTGCGCCAGCAAGAGATTGCGGCAGGCGTCGGCGGTCGCGGGAACGGCGGCGTCGGTGGAATACATGGCGGTGGATTCGCCGACATAGACGGGCTTTGTGCCTGGAGGAACCGGCAGTTTCCCGAGTTTCACGTTGCCGTGATTTTGTAGCATGACGGACAGGCCGCCGGCCTGGTCATTGGGAAAGATCCCGAAAGAGACGACGAACCCGTTACGCGAAAAGGTTGCGCTGGCCGACTGATCGGTGACGGACGAGTTCGGCAATTCTTTCCAGCCTTGCGCGAGGAGCGTTTTCCGATGGAATTCGAAGGCCTTCTTCACATCGCCGGTTGCGACATAGGAAAGGTTGGCCACGTGGCGCGAGTCGGGCGGTTTCGCACCGTCCATGAGCGGGAACGTTGAGAGATCGAGGAGCTGGGCCGCTTGTTCGGCTGTGGCCGGCGTTTTGATCGCGTCGGCCGAATCTGCGTCTTCCGCTGTCCCCTTTTTCGATCCGCATCCGAAGAGGCAAACAAGTGCGCACGTCACGAAGACTTTGTCCATCACGGTGCGCGAGCAGAGGTGAACTACTTTGTCCATAAGCCGCGAGGATATTGGAGAAAGTAAGAAGTAAGAAGGATGAATTAAGAAGTAGTAGGCGAATCACGCACGAACCAAAGCAGTGACTCATGCTGACTTTTCTTCCTTCTAAATTCCTACCTCCTACTTTCCTACTAAGAACGTGATTGATTATCTCTCCGTGCTCTCGTATTACAGCGAACCATGATGAAATTGCGTTGTTTAGTTTTAGCTGGATTTCTGGCGCTGCCTTTGGCGTCGTCGTTCGCGCAGGTAGGCATATCGGTCAATTTTGCTCCCCCGGTTCTGCCGGTATATGAGCAACCTCCCTGCCCGGTTTCAGGTTATATCTGGACTCCCGGTTACTGGGGTTATGGTTATGATGTCGGGGATTATTATTGGGTGCCGGGCGCCTGGGTTGCACCGCCGACAGTGGGCCTACTTTGGACCCCGTCGTGGTGGGGCTATTAATTACGGTTATGGCTACACCGGAAACGGCTACTGGGGCGGACGATGGAGTGGAAACACCTTCCAGTACAACACCGCTGTGACGCGCGTGAATACGAATGTTGTCCATAACACCTACATCAATAACTCGGTGAACAAACAAGTGACCGCTAACCGCGCCAGCTTTAACGGTCCCAATGGAGTGAATGCGCAACCGACAGCACAGCAAAAAGCCGCTGCGGCGAACGCTAAGAAAATGCCGCCAACCTCCCAGCAGCTTTCACGTCAGCAGGCGGCGAGCAAGGATCAAAATCTCCGCGCGTCAGTGAACAAGGGCAAACCGAACGCCGATGCGATAAAATCATTCAACAAGGGTGAAGGCGTGGGGCAAGGCAAGGCCGGCGAACAAGGACTTGGGGCTGCAGCGGGAGCGGGCGCAGGCAAAAGTGAAAACAAAGTCGGGAACGCATCCGAACTTAATCGGCAGGGCGCAGGCGCCGGGCAAGCCGGAAAAGGACCCGGAACTGAGGCGGGAGCCGGAAAAGGTGGAAACAAGTCGGGGAACGTAACCGAACGTAATCTTCAGGGAGCAGGAGCAGGTAAGACAGCTGGAGCAGACAACGGCGGAGCAAACGGGAACAAGCTCAAGACCGGAAATCAAAGAACCGCTGGGGGAAACCAGGCCAAAATGCACACCGGCAAAGGAGCCGGAGCTGGAGGTGGCGCCGCTCACGGGCCTCGTGCCATGAATCAAATGTCGCGTAATCCCCAAATGGGCGCGCGTAACGCTCAAATGGGAGGGAAACATCCGCAAATGGGAGGCGGAGGTAATCGCCCTAAGCCCAGCGGCGGACAGCAGCAAGACAAGAAAAAACAGGGCAAACCGTACTAGCAAGTAAGAAGTAAAAAGGCAGAATTATGAAATAAGAGGACTCGGTTCCGACTTCCTTCTTCCTTTTGCTTCTTATTTGTAACTTTCTTGTGCGGACATTCGAGCAGATGAGGTGCAAGTGCTCTCATGTTCTCACTTCATACCTCTTACTTCTAACTTTCTTCGCTCGTACGACACCAGCGGAAACACCGCAGCCGCATCAGGCGTCGGCGATCGCCGCGATGGTTCAGAAGGCGGTGAAGACCGAGCATCTCCGAGCGGTCATCGTCAAGGTCACGCAGGGCGACAAGGTCGTGATTAGCCAGGCGTTCGGCGAGTCGATCGACGGCGTGCCGGCGACCACTGCGATGCACTTCCGCAACGGCGCCGTCGCGTTCACTTACCTCGGCACGCTGCTCATGAAGTTCGTAGACGAGCACAAGGTGAAGCTGGACGACACGATCGATCGCTGGATGCCAAAGTTGCCCGAGGCAAACAAGGTCACATTAAAAATGTTGGCGAACCAGACCTCGGGATATCCCGACTACGAGACCGACCCAGCGTGGCTCGCGGCGTTCATCGCAGATCCGTTCCATATCTGGACGTACGAAGAGCGACTGAAGTACGCGTTCTCACGCCCCATTCAATTCGCTCCGGGGACGAACTGGAGCTATGCGCACACTAACTTCATGATTCTCGGCGAGATCCTTTCCAAAATCGGCGGGAAACCGCTGGACGCGCTCTTGCGCGAAAAGGTGCTCGGTCCGATGGGGCTGAAGAACACTGTCGCCTCGCAGACTTCCGAGATCCCGAGCCCAGTCCTGCACGCGTTCGATTCCGAGCGCCGGACTGCGCTCAAGATCCCGTCGAACATTTCGTTCTACGAGGAATCAACGTTCTGGAACCCGCAATGGGGAACACCGATTGGAGCGAACGAGACCACGACCATCGACGACATGGCCACGACCGCGGTCAAGGTCGGCACCGGCGCACTCCTGTCGAAGTCCAGCTATGAAGCGATGACTGGTCCGCACCTGCTCGGGTTCGGCAAGAAACAGGACAACTGCGCGCCCTCGTGCGGGACCCAAACGAACGTATACAATTACGGGCTCGGCGTGGTGCGCTCGGGATCGTGGCTGCTGCAGAACCCGCTCCTCGGCGGCTACGCCGCGATCGAAGGGTATCTGCCCTCGAAGAAGATCGCCATCGCCGTGGCGGTGACCTTCGCGCCGGAAGCATTCGATTCGGAGGGGAACTATCACAATTCCGGTGACACGCTGTTCCGATCGATCGGTGCGTATCTCGCGCCGGACGATGCGCCTCCAACTCCACCTTCATCGGCGGAAACATCGCCGAGCTCGGACTCTGCCCAGGCGGCGCTCTCCGTGGCGAGTCCGTCCGTTCAATCCGCGATCGTGGCAGCCGTCGAAGAAGATCGCAAACGCTACGGCGGCCGCACACCCGTTCCGGCCGCTCTGATCGGCGTCTGGGATGCCAAAGGAAACAGCTTCATCCGTGCCTTCGGCAATGCCGATCTTGAAAAGAAAGTGCCTCTCACTCCGGCTGATCATTTCCGCATCGGCAGCAATACCAAGACGTTCGTCATTAGCGTCCTCATCCAGTTGGTTGGCGAAAAGAAACTCAGCCTCGACGACCCGCTTAGCCGTTTCCCGCTGGGGGTTACCATACCGAATGCCGAGGGCATCACCGTGCGCGAGCTCTGCGATATGCGTAGCGGCCTCTTCGAGGCCTACGGTACGCCACAGTTCGCGGCGTTGAATATGAAGGTCCCGGAAAACTTCGACCCGCGCACGCTCGTCGCATGGGCTGTGCAGCAGAAACCCTATTTTGCGCCCGGAAAAGGCTATCGATATAGCAATACCAACTACTTGCTTATCGGGATGATCATCGAAGAGATCACGAAAGACAGCGTTGGAAACCAGATCCGCAAGCGGCTGTTGGAGCCAATTGGATTGAAGCAGACGTCCTATCCGGAAACAGAAGCCATGCCCAGCCCGTGGGTGCACGGCTACCATCTCGACAAGCAAGGTAACTGGGAAGACATCAGCAACACGATTCCCGTCGCGTTCATGGGGTCGGCCGGCGCGATGATTTCAGATATGAACGACATCAGGCGTTGGATCGAGCTGTACGCCACCGGCAAGACGATTGGAGCCGGGAGCTACCAGGATCTCATCAACTGCATCCCATTCCTAGGCAACACTTCCTTTGGTCTGGGAATTACGTGCAGCGAGGGTTGGTACGGCTACACCGGCGCGCTTCCCGGCTACAACACTGCGGATTACTACTCGCCGGCGACGGGCACGACGATCCTTGCGTGGATAAACTACCAGGCTAAGGAGCCGGTTGAGGGCGTTGCAAGCGTCATGGTCCGCGACATCGCGCGAATCATCACGCCCGATCACGTTCCATTCGTGTACAAAGAGGGTTCGGAACCCTCCAAACCCTAATCGATCGAAGCCAAGGGTCCTTTGGCGCTTCCTAATTTTTAATTCATCCTTTCCGTCTTCCTTCCTCCTTCATAATTCTTAATTTCTCTGTGTCTATTTCCTGACGGGTAGCACTTATGGAATCCATCCTTGCGACTGCTTGGGACGAGCGTCTTGCCGGCCCCTATGACGTTATCGTAGTGGGCTCGGGTTATGGCGGGGCTATCACGGCAGCTCGCCTGGCGAATGCGCTCCCTGACACGATCGAGCATGTGGCCGAGCAGACTTATAACGCGACGTTGAACCCGCTGGGGCTTTACCAGGTGGACGTTCACACTGCGATCGTGATAATACGCGGCAGCGGTTTGGGCGGCACCTCCCTGGTGAACGCCAACGTCGCCATCCGGCCCGAGCCCGACTGCTTTGACACATGGCCTGCGGCGATCCGCCAAGCGGCGCAGATTCCGGAGGGCAACGCGGGTTCGCTGTGGAACTATTATCGCCGGGCGGAAAGCACGCTCGGCGTCGGGCCTCATCCGAACGGATTACAGTTGCTCAAGATTCAGGCACTACAGAAACGCGCCACCGAGCTGGGAAAGAAGGTCGAGTTACTCAATATTGCAGTCAATTTCGATCAGGAAGGCCCAGTCTTTACGCGTGACGGCAAGAGCGTGATGCGACGTAAGTGCATCAACTGTGGCGACTGCATGACGGGCTGCAACGTTGGCGCCAAAAATACCGTGTACATGAGCTACCTGCCTTTGGCTAAGCTGGGCGGCGCCCAGATCTTTACACAGACGGCCGTACGCCACGTGGAGAAATCAAACCAAGGATGGGCGGTCAGTGTGAGACGCCACAAGAATCGTTTTGCTTTCGAAGACGCGACGCTGGTCGCCAGCAATGTCGTACTGGCGGCAGGCACGCTGGGCTCGACCGAGATCTTGCTGCGGTCACAGGCGAAAGGACTTAGCCTCGCGCCGGGAATAGGTTCGCGCTTTGGCGGCAACGGCGATTTTTTTGGCACAGCATACAATTCGGATCAAATCACGAACAATGTCGGCTGGGGGAATCATCCGGGCGACCCCTTCGATCGCAGCGGAGGCCCTGGTCCGAGTATCGTGGGTCTGGCGCGCTACAAGACGGATGCATCCTTCGGCCAGCGTTTTAACATTGAAGATCTTACGGTTCCGCGAGCGTATCGTAACTTCCTCGCCTTAGTAGGTCGAAACGCGCCCCTTTCCCGAACTGGCACAGAGAATTTGCAGGCGCAACGGCAGCGCCGCGAAAAGGATGCGTGGCACGCCGATCCCAACGGAGCACTCAACTGCTCTCTGATGTATCTCTGCATGGCCCACGACGATTCCGCAGGGCGGCTTTACCTGCACGGCGACAATCTGCGCATCGACTGGCCAGGCGCGGGTCGTGAGCCGATTTTTAATGAGATCAATCAGGAATGCTTCGCTCACGCCAAAGCCTTGGGCGCCTCATCCATCGAGAACGCTACCTGGCATCTTTCACCTTGGAAGACGCTCGTGACGGCGCATCCGTTGGGTGGCTGTCCCATGGGCGAAGACGGTAGCCACGGCGTGGTGGACCATTTCGGGAGAGTATTTCGCGATGATACACAAGCGACGCACGACGGGCTTTACGTCGCAGACGGATCGATCATCCGGTCCGCACTCGAAGTGAATCCCTTCTTGACGATCTCGGCCCTGACGGAACGCATCGTCGAATACATCGTCGCCTTGCTGACTCATTGATCCACGAAGGCCGTGCCCGAATTTTCGCTGATTTGGCGATTGCTGACGCAGCGTTATCCAATTGTAACCTGCCGACCCAAAGTGACAGCAGCGTTACCTTTGCGGCGAAACGTGGACGTCCGGAGCGTTGTCTACATCGACATGAACATGGAAACCACAAACTCAATGCGCGTTCGCGCTTCGCGTTTTTTTTCTCATCGATATGCCTACAGGGCGCAGCCCAATTACTTATCTGAGCTCGTTGCATTCGGGCTCATTGTGCTCATCGCCATCTGGCCCATCATTTTATTGGCTAACGCGATGTCTGCGGCGAGGTAAACAGATCAATCGCCATGGTTCACCAAGCCCATACCTATACAGACCTGCGGAAACAGATTCATCATGACCTGCGGATCCAACATCCCGAATGGGTCCAGCCAAACGGCGAGTCTCCCATGTGTGATTCTTACGAGGCGCGCCTAATGGAATTGCTCGATGGTTTGAAACGAAGGGAACCCAGTAAAGCTGCTGACCGCTATCGCGATCAGCTACAGCAACGACAGGTTTGAGCTAGTCTTTACTGTTGTGCAGTTAGCCTCGGCGGCGGTCATTCCCGGGGTGGGGAAGGAGTTGGCAGCACGCCGTAGAAATACTGGCCGTCGTCGTCCTGTTGCGGCGAGTTCATAAAAACTTTTGTAACATCGCCTTCAGCAGGCCCACTGGGAGCCTTAAACAGGTACAACGTAATTCGCACATTGTCAGCGTGCCCCGTGCGGAGGACTTTTAATGGCAATGCATAGGTAAAGGCCTCTCCACTGCTAACCTGCCTCTGGCTCTCGGGTCCGTTGGTCGATTCGAAAACTGTTGTGGAGGAGCCCGATGGATCCGTTTGCTCCCCGGTGGCGTTGCCCGCAAACCTGCCTGACTGGTGGACGACCACGCTCACGTGGATCTCCGTTGGATGAATCTCATCGGGGACGTACCACCACTGCTTGAGTTCAATCGCCTTCATAAGAGGTTTGCGGCTCTCCATGAACGTTCGCTGTTGATTGTAGATTGCCAGACGCCGCAGTTTCCCGTAAGCGACGAAGCCAGTGACAAGCAGAATCAAAGAAAACAGGAGTGAACCAAAGTGAATGCGCAGCGCTCCTGACTTGGGAAACAACGGAACGGCAACTGAACTTAAGCTGACGTGGATGGCGAGTAATGTGATGTAAGTCCAAAAGATAAGTCCGCGGAAATCCAGGGTGATCCAATTGCTGCCGCCGCCGGCTCCAGTGGCCGCCAAATCCAAGAAGTACACTGGAACCGCGAGCAGCCCAAGAGCCAGGCAAATCGTCAGATGTTTGCGCCAGGCGGACTTCATCAAACCTCTGTCTACCAAATTTCCCCGGTGAATACATCGT
>WNGI01005648.1_pt1 | contig 11299 bp, 8 predicted proteins | sample 5400621 | NCBI WGS metagenome assembly WNGI01 (sample SAMN13153374, study PRJNA577476) | soil metagenome | isolation source: 20 cm soil or saprolite under Garry oak tree replicate 1 | place: USA:California | collected 2016-06-15
TCGCGGTCATTCTTGTCGCCTTCGCCATACAAGATTTCGACCGCATGTAAGTAGGCCTTCTCGCGCGGCGTTCTCGCCTTGGCTGCTCGAGCTTCCGGCGTCGCTCCAAGTTTCGCGAGCGCGGCGCGTGCGGCGGGAAGATCCTGTTGCTGCCAAACCGGGTGGTTATAGGTCATCGCCTCGCCCCAGTAGGCCATCGCGAAATTTGAGTCGCGCGACTCAGCGCGCTGAAATGCCTCGGCCGCTTGGCGGTACTGGAAGTTGTGGAGTTGAGCGAGGCCGGTGAGAAAGTCGGCTTGCGCCGCAGGTGAGCCAGAGTTGGCGAAGGAGACGGCGCCTAGGCTTTGGTCGGAAGCGCGGGTCGTCGGGGCCAGTATCATTAGGCCGACAAGACTCGCAGTGGCGATGAGTGATGAAAGAAAATTGCCGGGGTTTCCGGGATTCATGCGTGCTCCCCATTTAGCGACGGCTGATCCCGTTGACAACTCCGAAAACGGAACCGAATAAGTGGCACGGTTAGTTCCGCACGACATTTTAGGTTACCTTCGGCAGGTCGTGAACGAGCGCATTGGTGTACTTCCGACCCATCGGATTGCAGACCGACGAAGGTTCGACTTATATTGCGCACATACGTGCTGGATGGCATTCGGGACTGCCTCGCAGCCCCAAGGCGGCCACGTTCAATAGGAGGAATCAAATGTTGCGCTCGATATCGCTACTGATGTTGCTTCCGTTGGTTTTTGCCGCGTCCGGGGCTTTCGCTCAGACGAAGAGGCCCTTGTCACCGGGCAAGATCCCCACCGCGAAGGACAGTGCCATCAGCGTCATTGTCTACATGAGGGATGCGAACAAGAACGAGGTATTGCTCGGCACGCGAATCTGGCCGGATTACCCCGATTACGATGCCGCCGTGCTCCAGAGGCTTTTTGCGGCGATGAAGGCCCTCGAGCCGGCCTACAAACAGGATGACGAGGTCGCCTATACCTGGTCGACGAAGGGAAAGGTGACCAAGTGCAGCATCTACCTCGAATCAGCGGAAGCGGGCGCCAAGAATGGAACCGGCGCAGTAGCGGGCTGCGAAGCGAACGGCGTGAGCAGCCTTGCCGTGACTTCCGAGGCCGATCCCAAGCGCGTTAGCTCTTCGGCAGATCCCAAGCACTTGAATGACGTGATGGAACTGTTCAAGAGGCAATCGGAAAGGGCCCGGAATAATCTTCCCAAGAAATGAAGAATACCCCTCAGCGGGCGCACCGCGATAAACGGTGCGCCAGCACTTGGCCCTTGAACTAAGGCGCAACCTCAAACGCTTCGTGCGAATCGGTATCGAAGCTCAGGCCTTTGGGAAGGGGGACGATCGCCGATTGGACGGATCCGCCGGCGACATGAATCCTGTTACCCAGGGCGGCCATGATGCACTCGTGCCGGGGCAGCAGCATCGAGGGTAACTGCCACCAGGCGTCGCTCGCCGGATCGTAGGCCTCGAATGCGCGATACGCCGCCAGGTATTTGTCGTCCTGCACCTCGCCGCCGGCCACGTAAATGATGCCGTTCAAGCTGGCGGTGTTGAGCCCGCTGCGTGGCGTCGGCATGGGAGTTTTGGTGACCCAGGAGTCGGCTGCTGGATCGTAGGCCTGCACCAGGTTGATATTCCCCGGAAAGCCGATAATGAACGCCCCACTCAGGCGTCCGCCGATCACGTAGATCTTTCCGTTCACGGCCTCGCCGCCCATGTGATTGCAGGCGGTGGGCATCGGGGCTCGCGCGCGCCATCTGTTGGTGGCCGGATCGTATTCCTCCACCGTTCCCAGGGACCGCTGCGGTTGGCGGGGACGGATGACCGGACCGCTCGCGTCGGGCACCGGCCCGGCCCCGCCAATCACGTACACCTTCCCGCCGACCGCCGCGGCGACACCGCCACCGCGCGGCGTCGGCATGGCAGCAATTGCCCGCCAGCCGTCCGTCGGCGGATCGTATTCCCACGCATCGTTGACTGGGTTCCAACCCGGCGGCCCCGCGGCAGGAAGGTCGAAGCCACCGAACAAATACATTTTCCCATTCAGCGCCGTGACCGCGGCGTGGTGGACCGGATGCGGCATCGGCTTCTTCTGCGTCCACGCGTCGCCGGCGGAATCGTATTCATACACGAGGCCGGCCGGCTTGAAGCCGGGCAGCAGCCCCTGCGCGGCGTAGAGCTTGCCGTTGATTGCCGCCCCCAGTAGCTCTCCGGTTGCTTGAGGAAACGGTGCGAGCCTGATCCATTTCCCTTGCGGAGGTCCCGCCGGGTTACGCGGAGCAGCCGGCGTAACCGCAGGTTGAGCGCGCAGCCCCATTCCGTTGAAGCTCCCCACGAACCCTTGCCCGGCCGCGGCCGCCATCAGTCCTAGGCCGGAAGCCACAAATTTTCTTCTGCGCATGCCGCTCACCTCCTCTCAAGTCCCTTAAGCGATCCCGCCCGCCGAAGCCGCCATGTCGGACTCTGCCGCTCCTTATTGGTCGACTCGCGCTCTTCGTGCGCGGCGCTTGGCAGCGCTCGCCTTCGCCACGGCGGGTCGACGGCTAGCCGCCATCCGGTCCGCTGCGGGCATCCTGAAGAAGCCCGCCTGGATCAGGTCGGCCATTTCGCCTCGGACGATACGCTCTATTTCGTCGATAGCCGCCGAACCTACCTCAGCGACAGGACGCGCGAGGATGAGGATGCGGTGCAGATTCGCTTCTTCGATCGGGTACGCGGCCAGTCGCCCCGCCCGGATCTCATCGTGAAACGCGGACACCGGCATGATCGTCATGCCGACCCCGGAAATAAGTAGCCGTCGGATCGCTTCGACGGAATCGACCACCGCCTCGACGCGCAGGCCACCACCGAAGCCAGCGAGTTGCTGCTCGACGAGCGTGCGGATGCCGACCGTCATGATGAATGGCGTAGCGCAAAGCTCCGCCAGCGAAAACGCGTGCCGGGTGCCTCTCGCTCCGGGCCCCGAGAGAACGACCAGCGGTTCGGAGCACAGCGGCGTAAGGGTCAGCGCAGTGGTCCGCGGCGGGTTGGTCATCAGCGCAAGGTCGAGTCGCCCGGTAAGCAGGGCATCCAGAAGCTGGGGGCTGAAGCCCTCCACGACTTTCAAGGTCACCGTCGGGCATTGCTGGCGCGCCCGCGCGACGCAGCCCGGCAGCAGCAGGGGCGCGAGGGTCGGCGAAGTGCCCATCACGACCCTTCCATTGGGGGCCAGGGCTTTGCCGCGGACGTGCTCGCTGGCACGCGAGACTTCGAGCGTGATCGCGCGCGCGTGGTCGAGGAAATCCCGTCCCGAGGTCGTCAGGCGAACGCCTCTCGGCAAGCGCGTCAGAAGCTGGGTGCCCAACTCCGCCTCGAGCTGTTTGATATGCCGCGTCAGTGCGGGCTGGGCGATGCCGATCTTGTCTGCGGTGCGGGTGATGCATCCTTCATCCGCGACCTGCACGAAGTATTGGATGCTGCGCAGTTCCATGAGCTCGAACCTTTCCGAGTCGCGACGGTGACGAAATGGCGCAACGATCACAAAACGGCATGTGCGGCCGACGCGCTCGCTCCTTTCCACTGAGCGAGGCGTCAGGTAAACGCGGCCCTGACCACTCTCGACGCATGCCGAGACAGTATGCCTAGCATAGCAAATCGCGATTGGTGCCGGGCAATCCGCGGTGGTCTAATGAGAGGCTCAAGAGCACGCGTTTCGCGGCCGGGCGCGGTCGCGCGGCGGCCTGCCGGAAGCGTCGGTCGACGGTGTGGAGGAGACTTGCGAAATGAAACAGATTGATGTCGGCATCATCGGCACGGGCTGGTGCGGCGGCATCCGTGCGCATACCTGCGCCGCGAACCCTTTGGTAAAAAGCCTGCACCTGGCGGAGATCCGCCCCGAGCGCCTGGCCGAGGTGGCCAAGGTGACCGGCGCCCGCACCGCGGTAACCGATTATCGTCAGCTGCTCGCCATCGCCGAGATCGAAGCGATATATATTTCGGCAACACCGGAGACCACGCACTACCCGATGGCGCGGGATTGCCTGGCCGCTGGAAAGCATGTTTTTCTCGAAAAACCGGTTGCGCTCGAGCTCTCCGAAGCCGACGAGCTCATCGCCCTGGCGCGCGAGCGAAAGCTCAAGTTCACCATCGGCTACTCGCAGCGGTTCAACCCCAAGTTCGCCTACGTCCGGAAATCGATTCGCGATGGTTCCATCGGCCGGCCGGTGAGCGCGCTGGTTAGCCGCCACATCACCCGCAACCTCGGCAAGAAAATCAGCGGCCGCATCAAGCTGTCTCCGGCAGCGATGGAAGCGACCCACGACCTGGACTTCGTGCTGTGGTGTCTGGAGCCCGCAAAGCCGATACGGGTCTACTCGCAGATTAATTTCGGCACGATGCGCGAGACTATCGGTGCGCCTGTTCCGGACACGCAGTGGATCACGGTGACGATGGACAGCGGCGTGTCGTTCGTAATCGGCGCCGGCTGGACGCTGCCACCGGGGTATCCGAATTTCTCGACGACCTGGATCGAATTTATCGGCACCGAGGGCGCTGTCATGGTCGACGACAGCCATCGCGACGTCGTTCTGAACACCATGGCCAAAGGCATGGTCCTGCCGATGTCGACGATGCCGGGAGAAGCGGTGGATCACACCTACGCCGGCCCGATGGCCGCGGAAACGATCCATTTTTTGGAAGCAGTCGCATTGGACAAACCGGTGCTGGTGACGCCCGAGCACGCGCGGATGGTAATGGAGGTCTACATCGCGGCGGATCTGTCGGCCGAGACCAATCAGCCGGTATCGTTGCCGCTCGCCGATTCCGAGAAAGTACGCGCGGTCGCTTGAACGCGCGACGTCGGTGAAAAAAAATCCCAAGCGCATCGGTCTCGCGATCATCGGCGCCGGCCGGGTCGGATTGTTTCGTGGAGAAGTCGCGGCGCGACATCCCCAGGTCGACTTCATCGGGCTCGCGGAGATCAAGCCGGATCGCGCAAAATTCGTCGCCGACAAGCTCAGCGCCGATTTCGTCACTGCCGACTATCGGGAGCTGCTCGCGCGACCCGAGGTAACGGCGACGATCATCGCCACCGACGAGCATCTTCATGTCGATCCCATTCTTGCCGCGGTCGAGCGAGGACTATCGCTGCTTATCGAGAAACCGCTCGCCACCGAGCTCTCCGAGTCGGAGCGAGTCCTCGAGGCGATTCAGAAGTCCGGCGTCGATGCGGTCGTCGGGTATACGCAACGCTTTCGCCGGCGCTGGCTTACGGCGAAGGAAAAAGTCCGGACCGGCCAGATCGGCGACGTGACGCTGGTTACGTCGCGGGCGTTCATGAATCGCCTCGTGGCGCTGGACAACTACCAGCGCACGAACGATCCGAAAACGATCTCGCCCATGGTGATCTCGGGCACCCACGCGCTCGATATCGTGATGTGGATGATGGAGGCGAAACGTCCGGTGGAAGTCTATGCGCGCTCGATCGACAAGGCGCTCGGCCCGCTTTGCAACGGCATCGACGCGACCGCCGGGATGATCACATTCGAGGATGGGAGCCTTTACCACTCGTCCATATCGTGGGCGCTTCCCGTTGTCTGGCCTGCCGCGGTGTACAGCCTCGACGTTGGCATCGTCGGCACCGAAGGCGTGCTTACCATCGACGACACCCACCGCGACATCGTCCTTGCGACCAACATTTCCCAGGGCGAAGGCTACGCACCGGATGCGAGCCGTCGTGTCGATTTTCTCGGCAGCTACCCGCCGGGCGACGTCGCCCTCGGCGAGCTGCGCGGCCCGATGCGCGAGGAAACCGAGCAATGGTTGAATCGTCTTGCGATGAGCTTGCCGACGCAACACGCCACCGCGGCCGAAGCCCACAACCGGTTGATGCTGACCAAAGCGTTCGATTTGTCGGCAAGGGAGAAGCGCGCCGTGCCGCTTCCGATCGGAGCGAGCGACGCAAAGGAGCCGAAAGGATTGCGGCCCGCGGAATAAGGAGGTTGCGTGAGCTCTTGTAGAGTTGTGAATGCGTTGCTCCCTCACCCGCCGCGCGTGCGCGCGTCGGCCTCTCCCGGAGGGAGAGGCGACAATGCAGACCCCTCTCCCTCTGGGAGACGGGCGGGGGTGAGGGAAAAGCTGACGTGGAGGGGTTTGGTCGCGCTGGTGTTGACGCTATTTTCGGCGCTAGCATTCGCACAGATGGCCTACCCCAACCATCCGGTCAAGATGATCGTCCCGTTTGCCCCGGGCGGCGCGTCGGACTTCGTGGCGCGCATCATTTCTCCAAAGCTGGGCGAAGCGCTCGGGCAGCAGATCGTGATCGAGAATCGTCCGGGCGCATCGGGCAACATCGGCATGGAAGCAGCCGCAAAGGCACCTGCCGATGGCTACACGATCTACCTTGGCAACATCGGCACGATCGCGATCAACCCGGCGATCTTTCAGAATCTGTCGATCAACCCGCAGAAGGACTTCATTGCGATCACGCTGGTCGCGGAAGTCCCGAGCATCCTCATCGCCAACCCCAGCGTCCCGGCGAATACCGTCGCCGAGCTCGTGGCGCTGGCGAAATCTAAGCCGGGGGAGCTCAACTTCGCTTCTCCCGGATCGAGCACGCTGAACCGTTTGGAAATGGAGCGATTCATGAAATTCGCCAACCTGAATATCGTGCACATCCCCTACAAAGGCGGTGCCGGCCCCGCCGTCACCGGGATGCTCGGTGGCGAAACGCAGATCATGTTCGTGACGCTGTCGTCGGCGATCAGCTTCATCCAGGCTGGCAGACTCAAGGCGCTCGGCATCTCGACAAGCAAACGAATCGAAGCCTTGCCACAGGTGCCGACGATGGTGGAAGCGGGATACCCCGAGATGGTCAGCAGCTCGTGGCAGGGCGTATTCGTTCCCGCGGGGACGCCGCGGCCAATCGTCGACAAGCTCCATGCGGCGCTGCTTGCGACGATGGACTCGCCGGAGATCAAACAACGCTTTGCCGGTGGCGGAGTAGACGTCGTGACAAGCAAGACCCCAGAAGGCTTCGCAACATTTGTCGCCGCCGAAACCTCGCGCTGGGGCAAGGTCGCAAAGGAATCCGGGGCGACGATAGATTAGTAACGGAGTTGCAAATGCGCTGCAACGTTCGTCGTTCCCGCGTCCTTTAGTCCCCGCGAAAGCGGGGAGGGAACCCAGTGTCGTGCGACGAAAGGCGCTGGGTCCCCGCGTTCGCGGGGACGACGATGGGAAGTCAGGATTTGATCTGGAGGCATCAAGATGGCAAATTTCGGGATGGTGGGACTGGATTGGCAGCAACGGGTCAACTGGGATCGGCTGCGCAATTACCGTCTGGACCGGGCGCGGGAGCGCATGAAGGCGCACGGGCTGGGCGCGATGCTTCTCATGTACGACGAGAATGTCCGCTACGTGACGAGCACGCTTACGCCCGGCTGGAACCGGCTGAAGCCGGGACTCCGCTACGCGTTGCTGTGCGGCGACGACCCGCCGGTGCTGTTCGAGCAGGGCGATCTCGGCGCGCACATCGCGCGTCATTCGCCATGGATCCCGAAGGAGAACATTCGCTGGTCGTATGCATGGATCAAAGGTGCGGCCGGCGCGGCTTCGCTGCAGCAGGTCACCAAATTCACCAATGCCATCGTGAAGGAAATGAAGAAAAGCGGCGTCGAGGGAATGAAGCTCGGGGTCGACTTTGTCGACATCAACATCATCCAGGTCTTCAAGGATGCCAAGATCGACTGGGTCGACGGCATGACGCCCATGATGGAGGCAAGAGCGGTCAAGAATGTTGATGAGCAGGAGTGCATGCGCATGGTCGGTGCCATCGGCGACGCCGCCCACTGGGAATGCATGAAATTTCTCAAGCCGGGCCTTACCGAAAACAAGGTGACGGCGCATATCATGGAGTTTCTCTATTCGATCCCGGGCATGGAGGACGTCGAGGACGTCATCGTCTCCTCGGGTCTCAATACGTGGCCCAACTGGCGAAACTTCTCCGACCGCATCATCAAGCCCGGCGATATCGTGTTCATGGACCTGGCTGCGCTAACCTGGAACGGCTACAAATCCTGCTACTACCGCACCTATTGCGTGGGCAAGGAGCCCACACAGGAGCAGAAGGACTATTACGCCACCGCGCTCAAGTGGCTCTACGATTCGATCAAGGCGGTGAAGGTCGGCACCACCACGCGGGAGATCGCGTTGAAATGGCCTTCGGCAAAGGAGGCGTGGGGTTATGAGGAAGAAGACCAGGCGGCGGCTAATTTGTGGGGCCACGGATTGGGGCTCGCACAGTACGACCCGCCGGTGATCTCGCGCATCTGGTCGCTCGACCATCCGGTCGAGATCAAGGAAGGGATGGTGTTTGCGCTCGAGACCCAACACGGCAAGACGCATCAATGGGGTGTGCGCATCGAGGAGATGCTGATCGTGCACAGGGATCGCATCGAGATCATCTCCAATTTTCCGGTCGAGCAGATCACCGTGGTCGACCCGATGCCCGGGTATTCAAGTTACGGGAAGGCGTGAGCGCGACAGTGAAAACATAGGCCGCGACGATCATCGCGCATTCCATGAATCCATCACATTACAATCGTCATTCCCGCGAAAGCGGGAATCCAGTGTCGTTCGCACGGAGCCACTGCGTCGCCGCATTCGCGGCGACGACGAGAGGTTAATGGCCATGAACGACCAGCTCATCGTTCCCCTGTCGGCAGCGGAAGCGGCGGACGCCGACCGATTCGGGCCCAAGGCAGCGAACCTTGCCCGCCTCGGGCATGCGGGCTTGCCCATTCCCGACGGTTTTTGCGTCGATGCCGAGGCGTACCGCATTCAGTTGGCGGCACTGGATCTCAGCGACTTCGCGCGCGGCGTGAGCTCCGCGGAACCCGCGACGGCGCGCCGCGCCGCGCTGGCGATGAAGCTCGGCCTCCTCGATCGACCGATCGTGCCGGAAGTGCTTGATCCACTGCTCGATGCGTGGCAAGCGCTCGTCAAGAGGACCGCCGCACTCACGGTGGTGCGTTCGTCCGCGCTGGTCGAGGACCGTTTTGGATCGAGCTTCGCGGGACAGTTCGAAAGCTATCTCGGCTTGGAGAACGAGACTGACTTTGTCACCGCCGTGAGCTCATGCTGGGCCGCGCTCTGGTCAACGCGAGTGTTGCGTTACATGGCAACGCATGATGCAAGGCCCGCGGACACCGCCATGGCGATCCTCGTTCAGCCGCTTGTGTCGGCACGCGTCTCCGGCGGTGGATTGAGCCGCACCGCGGACGGCGACATGATCCTGAACGCGACTTGGGGACTCGGCTCGGCGATCGCGCAGGGCGAAGTGGTACCGGACCGTATCGTCCTGAGCCGCGACGAGCAAGGTGAGCTGGCGCTCCGCCACACCATGCCCGGCCGCAAATTCCATCGCGTCGGATGCGCTCACGGTACGGGTCCCGTGCCCCGCGCGCTTGCTTCCAGGCCGTGCCTGAATCGCACTCAGACACTGGAACTGGGTCGGTTGCTGCGGCGAGTCGAGGACATCCTTGGCATGCTGGTGGAAATCGAATGGGCGCTGGACGACGGGGGATTCAAGTTACTTCAGGCACGGCCGCTGCACCTGGAATCGGCGCCTGTGCCCGACGAAATCTGGCTGTGCCACCCAGGTCTCAACGGACATCCCGCGGGCGTGGGCTGGGGCTCCGGCCGCGCGTGCGTTGTGAACTGCGAATGCGAGCTCGCCCGCGTCGCGCCCGGCGATATCCTGGTGACGAGGGTCGCCGGCCCGGCATTGAGTCAAATCCTGCCGCGGGTCGCGGGCGTGGTGGCGGAGCTTGGCGGCAGCACGTCGCACCTCGCGTCGCTCGCTCGAGAGCGCGGCATTCCGATGGTACTGGGTGTGCTCGATGCAACACAACGCATCCCGGACGGCGTACAGATCGCCGTCGACGGTGTCGCCGGAGTGGTGCGCTGGATGCGCTGATGCACGGCCGCGAATTCCCACGCGCCCGCGCGTGCTCCCGGTGCGCTTACGCGCCTTCCCCATGCGCTTACGCGTGTTCCCGATGCGTTTACGCGTCTTCATCACGCAACCCATAGCACGCAGCGCGATCGAGCGCCTGCGCAGTGTGGCCGAAGTGGATGGGAATCCCGATGCGCTCCACACCATGACCAAGGACGAGCTTCTCGCCGCGGTGCGCGAGCACGATATCCTGTTCTGCCTTCTGCAGGACCACGTCGACGCCGACGTGATCTCCGCCAACCCGAAGCTGCGCGCGATTGCATCGATGAAGATCACGCCGTCCGATATCGACGTTGCTGCCGCGACTGCGCGGCGCATTCCCGTAACCGTCATACCTCCGCTCGTGACCGAGGCGACTGCCGACCTGCATTTCGGTCTGCTGCTCGCCGTAGCGCGTCGTGTGGTCGAGGGCGACCGCTTGCTGCGCGCGGGGGTATTTCCGGGAGCACAGTCGACGCACCTCGAGGGAGCGTTCGTCTGGGGCAAGACCATCGGGCTCGTCGGCGGCGGAGGGCGCATCGGCCGCGCGGTGGCGCGGCGGGCACGCGGGTTCTCGATGCGCATCCTCTACTGGGGCCCGCGTCGGATTTCCGAGAGTGCAGAGCGGGAGCTCGGTGTTGACTATGTCGCACTGGACAGGCTCCTGGCCGAGTCCGACTTCGTCTCGATCCACGCACCGCTCAAGCCCGAGACGCATCATCTGATCGGTGCGCGCGAGCTTGCGCTGATGAAACCGACCGCCTTCCTCGTCAACACGGCGCGGGGCCCGATCGTCGACGAAGAGGCGCTGGTGCGCGCCCTGGCTGATCGGCGCATCGCCGGCGCGGCGCTCGATGTCTACGAGTACGAGCCTCGGGTGGAGGCGGCGTTGCTGACCATGCCCAACGTCGTACTGACGCCCCACCTTGGCAGCGCAGTCGCCGAGCTGCGCGAAGCAATGGCCCACGTGGTCGTGGATAACATCGTTGCCGTGCTGGAGGGGCGAACGCCACCCAACTGCTGGAATCCTGAGATTTATGCTATCCCGTGCTAAGCACCCCATTCATTATCTATTTGTGTTTACGAATGGAATCGACAACGGTCCGTCGTCTCCGCGCAAGCGGGGACCCAGCGTCGTTGCCTTAAGACACTGGATTCCCTCCCCGCTTTCGCGGGGACTAAAGGCCGCTGGAATGACGAATTCGGGTCGATGTCATGTAACTCATTTGTGACGCTCTATAGGAGGAAAGGCCCATGAAGACTCCTCAATACGAAAGGTACTTCGCCATCACCACCCGTGCCCTGCTGGTCTG
>WNGI01006547.1_pt1 | contig 11297 bp, 10 predicted proteins | sample 5400621 | NCBI WGS metagenome assembly WNGI01 (sample SAMN13153374, study PRJNA577476) | soil metagenome | isolation source: 20 cm soil or saprolite under Garry oak tree replicate 1 | place: USA:California | collected 2016-06-15
GGTGTATGAATTGGACACTTTATCAAGTCGTTTATCTAATATTTCGACCCGTGGACAAGCTGGCACGGACCAAAGTGTTCTCATTGCCGGGCTTATCATCGAAGGTTCGACATCAAAGAAACTGATTATTCGCGCAATAGGTCCGTCCCTGTCCGCGCCGCCATTCTCGCTTTCGGGAACGTTATCTAATCCGGCCCTGGAGCTGCATGACAGCTCCGGTAACCTACTCGCAAGCAATGACGATTGGGGTACCGGGACGCAGGCGGCCGCGATCTCATCCAGTGGTTTCTCGCCAGCGAATGCCAAGGAGTCGGCGATTATCGCGACTCTCCCAACCGGCAACTACACTGCGATTATCCGCGGCGTGACTAACAGCACTGGTATCGCGCTCGTGGATGCATATGACCGTGATCCATAGATTGAACGAAAACCGCGTACGCGCGATCAAATGCTCTCCTTTTGAATCATTCGTAAATCCAACTAGGTTTAGGTTCCTCCAATGAAAAAATTCTCCCAGTTACTGATTTCCGGGGCGTGTCTGATTTTTGCCGGTAGCGCGCTGGCGACAACGGTTATTCCACCTTCATTCGATGAGCTCGTTTCCCGGGCTGAATTGATCTTTCAAGGCAGCGTGACTGATGTGCGCTCCGAATGGACGGGTGAGGGGGCGCAACGTCACATCATGAGTTATGTGACGCTGAAGGTAGAAGACGCCATCAAGGGCACTCCTGGTCCGACGGTCACTCTGCGTATGCTGGGCGGTACTGTCGGTGGTGAGACAATGGAAGTAGCTGATGCTCCCAAGTTCAAAGTTGGCGACCGCGACATTCTGTTTGTGGAAAACAACGGCACTCAGTTCGTCCCCCTCGTCGGCATCATGCATGGTCGCTTCCATGTGAAGAAAGATACTACAGGACAAGACACCGTTTTTACCGATGAAGGCTCTCCGTTAAGCGATGTCACCCAGCTTGGTAAGAATCCAAAAGCGGCCTCCGCTGGGCGTGCCATTTCCAAGCAGGAATTCAAGAACGCGATCCAAGCCAAAGCGCAGGCGCAAGCCACGCATTAGCGATAAGGCCGTTTAGCGGGTCGGGTTCTAGGCGTCGACTTTCGGTCTAATTCAAGGCACTTCGTTCGAAGCGCGTTCGCGTTTTACCTGCTGCCTCACTTCGTTAGTCCGATCAATCGCAGCCTTTGCCCAATCGTGTTCGCTTGCTGGCCGCGGCGTTAATGTCGGCTGGGCCGCCACTTGGGCTGTTTTTCTCTGGGCCTCCGCCTTCTGCGTTGTCTGCTGACGCAAGAAAATCACGCCCCCCACAATCAATGCCACGATGACGAAGTAGCGCATGCTGTTTCATCAGCACAATATGAGCCAGTTCCTACCATTGCCCGAAGCGATGCCGAGTGATAAATAGTCGTATGAACGCAATTCGGCGTTCCGTATTCCTACTCTGGTTGCCGACGTGGCTTGCCTTGACGGCGCATGCCCAACTTTATCAGGGCCGGCAGCTGGTACACGCTGATGCCCTGGCCAATGTCAGTGCCATCGTTCCCGGCGAACCGTTCCTTGTCGGTGTGCGCTTAAAAATGGAGCCGCGCTGGCACACCTATTGGAAATATCCGGGCGACGCGGGAATCCCGACCGAGATCAGGTGGCAATTACCCGAAGGCTGGCGTGTCGGCGATATTCAGTGGCCCATCCCGCTGAAGCTCGAGGAACCCGGTGACATTCTGATTTATGGTTATCACGATGAAGTCCTTTTGATTCAACAGGTCACGCCGCCAAAAGACCTAACCAGCGCCAGCGCGAATCTGTCGGCCAAAGTCAGCTGGCTTGTGTGCGAGAAAATCTGCATTCCCGGCGATGGAACCGTAACCTTGTCGCTTCCGATTGCACCGGCCAATTCGCCCGCCAACACCGACCTGTTTGCACGGTTTCAAAAGCAGTTGCCAACCTCGCCGGCTGCCGATTCTTCCGCCTCGTGGAAAAGCGACGCTGGGGGGCTGGTCTTGCGCGTGAGCCATCCCGACCTGGGGAAATTTTCTTCCGTCGAATTCTTCCCGTCGCCACCGGAAAATGTGGCTGTCGGTCATCCGCGTTTGGCGTCGCGTGATGGCAATGTCTCCACCTTTAATGTTCCGCTGGACAATCCGAACGGGAAATTCAAATCGCTCCCGGGTCTGCTTGTGTTCGGAAGCTCCAACGACGCGCCCGATCGTAGCGCCTGGGATATTTCACTTGGACATGAAACGGCAGCGGCTGCCGAGAAGCCGACGTTGAGTGAAATCATTCGTTTCCTTATTTTCGGGTTTATCGGCGGTTTCATTCTTAACTTGATGCCGTGTGTTTTGCCGGTGATCTCGCTTAAGATTTTTGGTTTTGTTCAGCAGGCGGGTCAAAGTCGGGCCCGCATTTTTCGCAGTGGTCTCGCCTTCATAGCGGGAATTTTCGTCTGGTTTCTCGGTCTGGCGCTTGTCCTTGTGATCATCAAGTCGGCCGGAGGGCAGCCAGTTTGGGCAGCACAATTTACCAACCCCTATTTCGTCCTCACTATGAGCGCGGTTGTGCTGGTCTTTGCGCTGAACCTCTTCGGCGTTTTCGAGATTAACCTGCCACGATGGCTTAGTCGCCGTGCCGTCGCCGCGGAATCGGCCCATGGGGACGCGGGTTCGTTTTTCCAGGGAGTTTTTGCGACCGTGCTCGCGACGCCGTGCACGGCGCCGTTTCTCGGCACCGCGCTTGGCTTTGCCTTCACTCAATCGGCCATCGTTATTCTGGCGATGTTTGCCTCGATCGCCTTCGGAATGAGTCTGCCCTATTTCTTGTTAAGCGCACAGCCCGCCTGGCTCAAATTCCTGCCGAAACCGGGCCCATGGATGTTACGGGTGAAACAGCTGATGGGTTTTCTGCTGATCGCAACGTTGCTCTTTTTACTCTCCGTGCTCGGTGCGCAACGCGGCCTCGGCGCCGTCATCTGGACGTGCGCATTTCTGCTTGTGCTCAGCGTGGTGTGTTGGTTGAAAGGCGCGTTCGTCACGCCAATTGCCTCCGCGCGAACCCGCGCCTCCGTGCTCCTGCTCATGCTCCTGCTCGTAATCGGGAGCGGTTACTATTTCATTGGGGAGAAATTCCAAAGCGTATCAGTGGTCGCGAGCGCCACCGTCTCCGCCGGTAGCGGCTGGGAAAAATTTACCCCGGAACGCCTCGCCTCCGAACTTCAGCAGGGGCATCCCGTTTTTATCGACTTCACCGCTGAATGGTGCATCACCTGCAAGTTCAACGAATCGACCGTCCTCGAGACCGCCGCGGTGCGCGCCGCCTTTTCCGAGCACCAAGTCGTGAAATTAAAAGCCGATTGGACGAACGGCGATCCGGCGATTACGAAATTATTAAAACAATTCGGCCGGCCAGGTGTCCCATTGTATGTGCTTTATCCGGGAGGCAGAGCGCAACCGTATGTTTTCCCGGAATTGCTCACAAAAAATATCGTGCTAGAAAAATTGGAAACCGTTAACCGCAACATCGCGTCACAATAGATATGAAAACAGTTCTTCTTGCCTTGATTTCACTCACAGCCACCACGCTTATCGCCGCCGATTCACCGCCGGTCGGAGCGGCTGCGCCGGATTTCAGCCTTCCCGATACTGCTGGAAAACCGCACAGCCTTTCCGAATACAAAGGCAAATACGTGGTGCTGGAATGGTTTAATCCGGAATGCCCGTTTGTGAAAAAGCATTACGGCAGTGGCAACATGCAGAAATTGCAGGGCCAATACACCGGCAAAGGTGTCGTCTGGCTATCGATCGACTCCAGTGCACCAGGCTTGGAGGGTAGCCTGACCGCGGAGCAAGCGCAGAAAGTGATGAAAGATTGGAATACCAAGCAAACTGCGCTGCTGCTTGACCCGGAAGGCAAAGCCGGTCGCGCTTATAATGCACGCAACACGCCGCACATGTTTGTTATCAATCCCGAGGGCAAAATCGTTTATGAGGGCGCGATCGACAGCAAAGCTACGCCCAATCCAGCCGACATTCCGAGCTCGACCAATTACGTGAAAGCTGCACTCGATGAATCGATGAGCGGCAAATCCGTCTCGAACTCCAATACCCGGCCCTACGGCTGCTCGATTAAATACAAATAGCCGATCTGGCGGTTTGCAATTGTAGCCGACATCGATGATGCCGGCGGGGAGCTTGCCTAGGAAACGCTCAGCTCCTGCGTTTCGGGTCGATAAGGGCCCAGACCAAGGCCGCGATCCACCCGACTAGGAATAACGGCGTAAACAGCAGGTCGATCACCCAAATAATGAAAAAGTGCGAGTGGTTCCGATGGCAGGCGATGATCGCCGGCAGCATGTATAGGAAAGCGCAAACAGCGAACCAGTACGGCAGAATCCTGTCCCGATCACTCGCATAAGTCCCCGTGCTAAATGCCCAAACATCCAATATCAAAACGAGACCGATGGGCGTGTAAGTTAGAAGTAATCTGGTGATGGGTTTCACCGTCGTCGTCGGTAGTCAGTCACGTTGTGCCTGCGCTAAAGGCCAAATATCCTCACCTTGCGTCAGAGTGCAGGTAGCGCTCAGCCACGCCGCGAAGGATCTCATAACGGTTCAGTTCGCATACGACGCTTATCTCCGACGATGCAGCTACATGCGTCAGGACGAGGGGAAAACCGATTTTCTTTAGCATGCGGTTCGCCATTGGGTTGTCGGCTTTAGGCTCGCAAATGATGCGCTTCAGACTGAATCGCTGGTAGAAGTCGAGCGCCGACAAGCAAAAGAGGCGCGAGCCGTAGCCCTTACCGCGCAGGTCGGCGCGCCACATGTGGAGATGCATGCGGCCGAAGTCGCCCGGCACTATGTCCTTGAGTGAGGAATGTCCGATGGCTTTACCATCGATACACCATGCGAGCACGAAACTGGAAAGGCGATCTGGCGGAGCGCCAATCCTCGCAGTGAGGTCGGAGCGCAGTTGGGCGGCCGACGGCACACGGTTGACATCGAGGCCCATGCGCTCGACGTCAGCTTTGGAAGGGCGCGTGAAGTACGTGATGAAGCCATCCAGATCTTCGGTCGCGAGCGGGCGAATGCTAAACTCCGGGAGTCCAGCGTTACCAAAACCCATATGATTCAACACTGGCAGGGCGGTACTCTTTAGTGTAAGTCGGTGGCTCGCTTTGCCAGGATGAACATTCTCTTGCAGACCAAAGAAGAAGTCGAGACGCGCTTTGGAAAAAAGGCGACCATGGCGCCCAATCTCCTCGGTATGGTCGGCCAAGGCGAAGAAGCGTTCGGTTTCCTGACCGGCGATATGAGTGAAGGATTCGACATTACGGTCGGCTTTTTTAATGGCAAAGCCCGCTACATCGCGTTCAAGAAACGGACGGGCACACCATGGGGCGAAGGAGATTTGCGAACAGTACTCAGCCAAATCGGGAAGTATTCAAACTGGTCGGTGAAACCTGCCTCGGAATTCTTCGATTATGCCGAGAAACGGAAAAAGGGAGTGGTTAGCGAGGCTACTGGCTGGCAAACGCCGAGGCGGCGCTACGCCTTTGTCTATATTCCGGACATTGGGGGAGAGATCGGGATCATGCCAGACAAGACCGCGATCGATCAGAAATTTCCGTTTTCGTGATTTGCCAATAGCGCCCCCGACTAGAGCTTAGTTATAACTGATAAATCGCAACGCTACGCGTAGCGCAGACATAGGCAACCCGCGCGTAATCGCCATGACGATTTTCATGGCAAGGCCGGGAATGATTAAAGCCTTGTCCTGCTCGATGGCGCTTAACCCGGCCTGTGCCACTTTTTCTACCGCCACGTGCATGAGACCGGAGCGAGGTTTTTCTCCGCGCGATTCCCGATTGGCCACTTCTGCAAATTCAGTATCCACCGGCCCCGGGCAAAGCGCTGTCACAGTAATCCCGCAACCCCGCGTTTCGGCCCGGACCGCTTCGGAAAAACTGGTAACGTAGGCTTTTGTGGCCGCGTAAGCCGCAATGCCTGGTAGCGGGAGGAATCCAGCAGAGGAACTCACGTTCAAAATTGCCCCCCGTTTTTGCGCGATCATCCGCGGCAGTAACGCGCGAGTCAGCGCGGTTAACGCCAGCACGTTCACCAGCACTTGCTCATTGACATGAATCGGGTCGGCTGTGGCAAAGGTACCGTGATCGCCGACGCCAGCATTGTTGATCAGGAAATCGATTGGCTCATTCGTGAGCAAGGCAGCGAGTTGCATCGTCTGCTCGAGATTTGAAAGATCGGTCTCGCGGATGTTGACAAGCAGCGCCGGATTCCTGGCAACTAATTCGGTACGCAACTGCTCGAGTCGATCGCGCCTTCTGGCGACAAGAATGAGAAGTTTTGCACGGGAGGCTAACTGTCTGGCGAATTCGCGCCCGATGCCGGCCGATGCTCCCGTGATTACGGCGGAGCAATTATCGAGATCCATCGTCATTCCGAGCGAAAGCCGAGGAATCCCGCCGCGCAACCTTAAAGCTACCGCGGCGGCGGGATCTCTCGGTCCGAGCCGGACTGGCGGATTCGCTCGAGATGACATGAATCTCGCGCTTGGTTAACAAGCGCCAATGTCCGCGCGGCGAATCGCCGAGACGCAAATTCCCCATCCGAATTCGTGATAACATTTTCGCGTGGAATCCAAAGCGCTCGAGCATCCGCCGGATCTGTCGATTGATCCCTTGCTCGAGCACGATGCGCAGACGCGTTGGCGAAATTTGCTGCACGCGTTTGGCGCGGGCGCGTTTTCCATCCAGGAGTACGCCGCGAAGTAATCGCTGTGCCAGGTCCAGACTGGCCGCGCGATCGAGTACCACTTCATATTCCTTTTCGATTTTGAAGCGCGGATGCGTCAGACGCTGCGTGAGCTCTCCGTCATTGGTGAGGAGCAGTAATCCTTCGCTCTGGGCGTCGAGCCGGCCGACGTACGCCAGCGAGGAAAATTCGGACGGCAGGAGGTCGTAAATCGTGTCCATAATGTGTGGGTCGCGCCGCGTACAGACAAAACCACGCGGCTTGTTTAGCAAAATGTGAACGGGCGCCCGTTGATGGATCAGTTTCCCGTCGACTTTGACGTGATCAGTCGGGCCCGGTTGAAAATGAAAATCTGTGCACGGTTTTCCATTCACCGTCACGCGCCCGGTGGCGATCAACTCATCCGCGCCGCGACGGGATGTGATACCGGTGGCGGCGAGGAAACGATTCAGACGCACTTCGTGTTCGTTGAAGGGTTGAAGTCGGCCGCTTCAGCCCTTCAACGTTTCATCTCTTCAACGGCACCAATTAGACATCCGGCTTGGTCTTGGGCAGCCCAATCACCTTGCTCGTTTCCTTCCATTGACCGCGTTTCTTTAGCAAATCGACGCGTTCGAACCGTTTCAAAACGTTGCGCTTGGCGGCAATGGTGCTGGCTCCTCTGAGACTGCGATGTTGTGACATGGGATGAGAGGTAAAACGTTACAAGGTTAAAGGGTCGAAGCGTTTAATCGTTTTTCGTGAAGCGGAAGGGAGCAGGGGACAGTAGCCAGGTGCCGCATTATTTCAAACCGCCGTTACAGCTGATTCGAAAGAATGATGTAGGTGCCGAAGCTCGCCACTTGGTGATAAACATGAAAATGCTGCGTTAGTAATTCGCGCCAGTAAGTGACTCGATCCTGTTCGATAATGAGAAAAACCGGGCGTGGCACACGCCAATGCTCCAGCGCCGCTTTTTCGTCGAGAAAAAGATTGCGCTGCTCCCCGGTAAGAGGAATCCGCGGATCGGGTTCTTGATTGACCATCGCGAACTTGCGCTCGAGATAAAACCCAAGGCTGCTGGCGACACCGGGCGAGCCTTCGAATAGCACCTGGCCATTCGTTCCTAGACGACCATTTAAAAACCGCGCAGCATCAGCCAGGGAGAAAAACGGCGCGATTCGCGCGATGCCGCTGACCATGCAGAGACCGAATACGATCAACCCGCAGGCGAGCCCGACAACCGCGATTTTTTCCCGGCCCCGCCGGAGCAGATATACGGTAGCAATCGCCCCAAGTAGGAGCGCAATCGCGGCGATAGCGAGGAGTGGCCGGAATTGAAGCCAGACGCTGGCGGGCATGTCGGCCAGTGCCTTCCAGGCGGTCCAGCGAAAATCTGTTTCGCCCCAGTCGCGTTCGTTCACAGGGACTATACGTGGAAGCACCACAGCGATAACACCGATGATCAGTCCGGTAAGGGCAATGATTGCGGCGCCGGCGTTGCGGAGAGAATTTGAAGCGCGCTCGAAAATCATTGCCGCCCACAGGGAAAAAGCGCTGAACATGCTCAGAGCGTAGTAATCCTGCCGCTGCCCGATCACCAGCACCGGGACCAGGACCACCAGAGCCCAAACCATCGGTAGCGCATCCTGGAAACTGATCTCCCGCGGCCGCATCACCCGCCGCCAGGAAAAGATCAGCGCCGGCAGAATTGCCACCGACCACGGAAACCACCATGCCAGGTGGCTAGCGGCGAATTGCCACCGCGGAACGTCGTCGTACCAAGTCCCGTTCGGATAGCGTCCAATGAGATGTTTGGTCCATTCCTCAGCAACGAACCGATGGAATGCGCCATCGAAATGAATTTCGATCCAGATATACCAGGGCCCGATGATGGCCAGAAAAAGCAACAGATACGGCCACCACAGAAGGGAGCGGAACCGCATCCGCGCCTCGTGATAACAAACCGCCAGAACAACAAACGTCGTCCCCGGAAGGATCATCCCATGCGGACCTTTCGTCAGACACGCGAGCGCGGCGCAAATCCAGAAACCGGCGAACCAGGTTCGTCGCTGACGTCGTTGCTGGAAGCCGGCGAGTCCGCAATAGATCGCTCCGGAGAAGAACGCACTGAAAAGTGGCTCCGGCATCACAATGCGACCGAAAATGAATGTCCCGCTCAGGGTGAGGTAAATCAGCCCAGCAGCGAATCCACGCCAATAGTCGGCCAGCCGTTCGCCGATCAAAAATGTGAATATCGTCGTCGCCACCACCGACAGCGCGATCGGAACACGCGTGGCTGCGGTGTGGACGCCAAACAATTTATAGCTGGCGATGATTAGCCAGTAAAGTAACGGCGGCTTTTGCAGACGTGGAATGCTGTCGTTCGTCGGCAGTAAATACTGACCCGTTTGAATCATTTCGCGCGCAGCCGCGGCGTATTGGCCTTCCGTCTCGCTGTAAAGGTCGCCGATGCCGATGGTGCCGAGATGCAACAACACCGCCAGCGCGATCAGAATAGCGAAGAGCGCGTGTCGTGTCGGCGGGGGCGGCAACGCCTGTGGCCGCAGGAGGGTTTCCTCAATCGTGAGAGTCCCGGTACCCGTAGTCATTTAGTGAGACTCGCTCAGCGCAGTACGATATTGGTCCCAGCTCTCGGGCAAGGGCAACAATTTTGCCGAGGGCATCTGGATCAATGCCAGCATCTGCCGGCATTCGGCGATGAGAACGTCCTTTTGCAAAATCCGAAAAGCGCACCAAAACCGCACGCGATCGAGCCGATCGAGCCAACCCTCGACAGTGAGATGGTCACCAAGCTTGGCGGCGCGGCGATAATCGATCTCGGTGCGAACGACAACTGGGTATCTTTGGGTGGCCGCCATTTCTGTCAGCATCAGTCCAAGTTGTTCTGCCAGGAGAGTGCGCGCGATTTCGATGAAACGCAGGTAGGCGATGTTATGAACGACCCCACCGCAATCGGTATCGAAAAACATCACCTGCACTTCTGTACGAACACGGGGCGACTCGGCAGTAGTCATATCGGCCAATGATTTGCGAAGGTGCGCCCGAAAGCAATGTTAAGGAGCGACTGTTTGCTATTTGCTGGCGAAGTTGCAGGGTGGATCGGCCGCTCCGTCAGGCTATGTTAATTATGGCGGTTTCGCCGCCTAGCCTCGGCATCGAGGTCCGAACCGCAGGGCACGAGTGCCGGATCCATCTGCAAAAGCGGGAAGGCCTTCTACCCGCGCCTCGCCATCATCTGCTCAATCCCCGCAATAACTTCGGCGCTCGTCACCGCAGCCATGCAACGGAAATCGAGCGGGCATTCCCGCAAAAAACAGGGACTGCATTCGACATGATGCCGAAAAATCCGGTGCCCCTTACCCAGTGGGCCCGTCCGTTGCGGTTCGGTCGAACCGAAAATCGAAACCGTCGGAACGCGAAGCAAATCGGCCAGATGCATTGTCCCGGTATCGTTAGTAAGCAGGAGGTCGCACTCGCGCAGTTCATTGATTAGCTGCGCGAGTGTAGTTTGGCCGATCCGATTCACGCATTTGTCACCCAGCACCTCTGCGACTTTGTCGCCGCTAGGGCCATCACCAGCGGTGCCGAAGAGAATCCATTGAACCGGGAATCGCCCTGCAATCTCCTGCGCCACCTCTGCGAAGCGTGGCCATTGTTTTGCCGGTCCGTATTCCGCGCCAGGGCAGAGCCCGAACTTAAACTGTTCCCTGCGGTCAGTAATCGAATTCGTCGGGGGAAATTCCGGCGTCACCACAGCCCCCAGCGTGCTGGCGAGCTCGAGATACTTGTAGGTTTGATGAACGATTCCGACAATGCGATGATCTCATCGACTTCGGGCACGATTTTCCAGAGCGCCGCCAGTCTTTCCGGAACGGCAATGCTGACGCGCGCATCGGGCCGTCCGTTTTTTATCGCTCGGACCGCCGGCACGCTCATGACGGCGTCGCCCAGCCAGTTGCTGCTCCGAATCAAAATCCGCAATGGTTTCAGATCAGTGGCCTCAGGCAGAAAAACACCGCGCTTGTATCTGGCCAGGAGGAAATTTGGCCGCGGCGTTTTCCAGCGATTGTGCACCCAGAACCAATCTTCCGGTGCGCGTCGGACTTGTTTTTCCAAAATTTCGTTCCCGCGCGCCGTCAACTTTTGAATCGATTCGCCAGTGCCTTCGATCGGCGGCTCCGCGACCGCGCGCCAGCGGGCGAAGCCGTCCGTATGAACCGCGAACCCCATTAATGCCGCCTGCGTTCGACGGGCCAACAGCGCGGGCAACGGTGTTGTCGAAGCCAGCCTGCCGAAAAATGGCGTCCACAGACCGCCGTCTCCTGCATGCTGATCCATCAGAATCCCGACGCCACCGCCACTACGGAGCAATTCAATCACTTTGCCAAACCCTTCGCTGCGCTCAAAAACCTCAAGACCAAATCGGCTGCGTGCTTCGCGAACATGACGATCGATATGCGGATTGCGGATACGTTGATAAATCGTGCCGCTGTCGTGACCGCGCAGGAAATGGGGGA
>WNGI01007682.1_pt1 | contig 11297 bp, 8 predicted proteins | sample 5400621 | NCBI WGS metagenome assembly WNGI01 (sample SAMN13153374, study PRJNA577476) | soil metagenome | isolation source: 20 cm soil or saprolite under Garry oak tree replicate 1 | place: USA:California | collected 2016-06-15
CGAGTTACTTCATTAACTCAACGATTGGCAGCAATGGCGCGCTGGTAGTCAAATCGCGTTTTCGGCCGCGTTACGAACCGCTCATGGTTTCTGCAAAACATTCCGAGGGGAACGTGGGACGCCGCCTCTATTTTCAAGGTGTCAGTAATCCGAATGAGATTATGCGCGTGAGCAGGCAATTTTCGAATGTCGTTTCCTGTTCGCCGGTGCTCCGCGGAAACGCCAATGCTCGCGCGGCATTTGAGAACGCGACAGTCGATCTTTACGGGATCGATCCCGCCCTGCACGCGCAGACCACCGATATTCTTCACCAATTGATCGAGGGGAACTTTGACGACTTTCGCAACAACACCAGCTCGATCATTATCGGCTCGCGCCTCGCAGAAACTCTTCAGGCGGGCATCGGCGATACGGTGCAATTACTCGCGCCCAATGGCGAGTACTGGCGATTTACCGTGGCAGCGATCGCGCGCGCAGGGATTGGTTCCATCGACGCAACGCGGATTTATTCGCACGCACGGGTCGCTCAGGCTTTGCTGCAACAACCTTCTGGTGCGTCGATGATCATATACAAATTGCGCGATCCTGATCGTGCCCCTGCATTGGCCGAACATTTCGAAGCACTCTTCCAGCACGGCGCGACCAGTTGGCAGGATCGCGAAGAAAGCACGCTGCAACTTTTCCTGACCTTAAGGATGTCGGTCGCGATTACGGTTTCTCTTATCATCCTATTGGCCGGCTTCGGAATTTTTAATGTCCTCACCATGTCGGTACTGGCGAAAGTTAAGGAGATCGCAATTTTACGCTCGATGGGTTACCACCGGATCGATATTTCCGCGATCTTTCTGTGGCAAGGCGCGTTGATCGCCGCGGCCGGATCGCTGTTCGGCTGTTTGCTAGGCGCGTTAATGACCTGGGGCGTGTCGCACATTCCCATTCGTCTCCGCGGATTGCTCTACACGAATCATTTTCTGGTCACATGGGATTGGCGCCATTATGCCTTCGCAACATTGCTCGCGATTCTGGCGGTGTTCATCGCGAGTTATGTGCCCGCACGACGGGCTGCTGAGTTGCCGCCGGTTGTGACTATTCGGGGGTCCAGATGAACTCGGAAATTTGTCTCAGTTGCGAGGCCATCGAACGTTACATCGGCGAAGAGGAAGAACGCGTGCACGCCTTACGCGGTGTGTCGCTCGAGATCGAGGCCGGCAGTGTTCACGCCGTCGTGGGTCCGTCGGGCTGCGGCAAGAGCAGCTTGCTCTACATCCTCGGTTTGCTCGACTTGCCGGATGCTGGTCGGGTGTCGATCGACTCCGAGCCGGCATCGCACCTAAACGATGACGAACTGGCGCAGAAGCGGAACAAGTCCATCGGCTTCATTTTTCAGTTTCATTTTTTGATGGAGGATTTTACGACGCAGGAAAACGTGATGATTCCAATGCGCAAGCTTGGCGAGCTTTCCGATAACGAGATGCGCCAGCGCGCTGCTGACCTGCTGGAAGGAGTTGGTTTAGGCGACAAACTGCGCAGACCGAGCCGGCATCTTTCCGGAGGCGAACAGCAGCGGGTAGCGATCGCGCGGGCGCTGGCCAACGACCCGCGCGTTATTCTGGCGGACGAGCCTACCGGCAACCTCGACACCGCGAACTCCGAGCGCGCATTTGAACTGCTGCAGAATCTAGTTCACGAACGCGGAAAAGCCTTGCTCCTCGCAACGCATAATCCCGCGATTGCCGAAGCATCCGATTGGATCCACGAAATGAAAGACGGCCGGATCATTGCCAGCCACCCGGGCGGCGCGCGAAGTTCGACTTCTTAAATAGCGTTAGATCGACAACCGCAAGCCAAGCCTCCTTCACGACGAAGTTGACGTCGGCGCAACTTGATCCTGGCCAGCGAAGCCGATTTGCAATGCACGAAAGATATGGATGACCGCGCTGGCCATTCCCCAGAAACAGAGCCAAATGAAGCCAGTCGCCGAGGCTCCAATGACAAGAAAAAAGGTGAACAGCCAAGTATAAATGTTGCGGCGGCCAGCCACGATGCGCACGAGACGATCAAATGGAGCGAAATCATCCAGGTTTCGACCAATTCGTCGCTGAACGGCTTTTTTGGCCATGCGTTCCAGTACATGGAAAGCAAAGAAAGCTAAGAAAATTACGTAAGCGTATCGAATTTGACCGGTGGCATGGAAATGATACGCCAGCGCCATCCACCACGAGGTTTCAACAAAATAATCGAGGTCGTGCTCCTTCTTTCCAAGCTTGGTCGTTTGCGCTTTCAAACGTGCGAGCTTGCCATCAATGCCATCGAGAACTCCAATAACCAAAGCTAGCAACACTCCAGCCCAAAGATACCCGCGGGCATAAAGCAGCGTCACGCCTAGACCGAGAACTCCGGTTCCAAGCGTGATCTGATTCGGAGTGATCGTCGTTCGACAGAGATGTGAAACCAGCCATTTCTCAATCGGTGCATGTACAAGCGCTGGAAAATCAAGCACACCTTTTTGTGTCGCGTCACGCAGCAAACGTTCGGCCAGCGGACGGCGCTCGGGCGAAGGAGCTGGAAAGAAGATCGGCCGCACACTCCTGCGCATGCTTCCAACGTATGCTTGCTGTCGGGCAGCATCGACGCGCGCTATGCGATCCGTCATGATATCCGAAGTAATCTCTTCCACGAGTATGCCTGCGCGATTTTTCCGCGAAAGCCACTCGCTCGAGAGCAGAGCCGCACACCAAAGCCAACCGGAAGAATGGGTATCTGAATTTTCCAAAAGTGGCGCAACAATCGATGGGGGCTCCGAATCAATAAGAGCGGAGTTGGTCTTTGCGTCGACGAGCGAGCGCAGCAGGCGTTCGTCGCAATAAAAAGCGGCGAATACGATGAGGATTTGCGCGTCGGCGGCGACCTTTAGTGTAGAGAGGCAATCCAGAATATCGCCAACCGTGACCTTCGCACCGGCGCGCTCCCGAAACGTGAGCGATACATCTGCACGATGCCACGACTCACTAGCGACATGCCTAGCCACCGCCTTCACAGAGTTGGACAAAATCATCGCCTCGCGAAACCCGAGCTGCAGTGCGATGCGACGCATTCGTTCCAGCAGCGAGATGCCGCACAGGTCCGTCAACGCCTCGGGCAAATCTGCGACGATCAATAATGGCGGGAGGAAAGGTTCCGTCATATTGGGTCTTACAGGTTTCTTCCGTCAGTTTGTACAAACCAGAAGCAGCTTACTCGAACGCTTAGGCATGCATCTTGGCGTCACGCCGATCCAGACCTAGCGGAATTGCCGCACCTCGAAAACAGAGTGCCGCCTCAAGCGATAGCTTGCTGTAATCGAGACAAGTTTCGAGCGCATCTCGAGGGTAAACGCGATTACTTTCGACCGTCATGATCAGTGTATTTCTGCGCGCAGCCGCCAACTCTTCCTGAACCGCCTGAAGAGCAGCGTGATCACGGAAAAACTGAAAGAAATGTGCAGAATCCATGACGCGCGACCGGCGATCGCCAAAAGGAGAAACACAAAATAGATCACGTCACGCTGGGTGATTTGATAAATGAAAGCGATCAGCGCGCGACCGAAAAAACGCTCTGCCATGTTGAAGTCTTCCTGCCGGCGCGAGGCTACGCGCTTGTCATCACGCGCGAGAAGCGGCATGAGGAAACGCTCAAGCCCGCCCGCCATTATACAGAACGTAATAAAGCTCTCGAGCAGATAAACGAAGCGAATGTTTGCGCTCACCGACGGTTGCCGGAAGAGACCGATGCCCAGGCAGAGAACAAAAATCAGATTGGCGGCGAAATCGCAGAAGGCGTCGAGGCGCCGGCCTCTTTCCGAATCAAGATACTTGGCGCGTGCAATCTCGCCGTCGCATCCGTCCAAAATATTGATCAATTGGAAAAGCGCACTCCCAACCAGGAACCCGGTGTAGTCACCGCGTACCAAAAATGCAAAAGCCACGGGAGCGAGCGCGAAGGTTAGTATCGTACAGGCGTTGGGAGTAATCGGCAGTTTAAGAAGAAGCCGCGTGATTACGCGTGAAATCGGGCGGTTCAAAAACTTTGAAACCATTCCGTCCTGCGATTTGCCGCTGTGGCGGAGGAGCTGTTTTTCGCTGGCAACAATCTCGCTCGGCTGCGCGAGAAAACGCCAGTACTCTTCCTCAGCGCGGGTCGCGCTTCGGCTAGTTCTCTCGAACTGCTCAAAGAGTCGTGGCCACGCTCCCGTTAGGTCGACAATTGGTTGTTCGATCTTCACCGGGGGCGTCGTTGAAAAAAACTTCGACAAAGCATTTCGCGCGATAAACAACCGCGTAGCGAGAATGCGTGCTTCCGGTTCAACCGAACCGGAAGCCTCGGTTAACCGAACACGCGTGATTCGCTGGTGCTTCGGCAACAATCGCTCCGACAGCGGAATCTCGGGTTTCCAGAAAACGACGATTTCAATCTTGTTTGCTGTTCCCATTGCTTTGGCGAATTCGTCGAGCCCCAGCACGAGTCGATCTAGTTGGCGCAATCCGGCAATCTGCCAATTGGCCGATTCATCACTTAAAATCACGACGCGATCGAATCCGTGGTGCTCCTCGATCATGGAACATGAGGCTGATCTGTGTGGAAAGGTGATGTTAACAAATTCTTAAAAGTGAGGATCATCACCGGTCAGTGAGACGCCAATTGTACCGAGCTCGCGACTAACCGGAAAGTTCAGTTTAGGGTTTGTAATCCGCGACGCAATTTATTCACATTTTAAGTGGTTCTTATATCCAACGCCCGCGCGAACGAGGTCAGCGCAATTCCGTGTTCCTTTAGAACCGTTTGCGTTTCGGGCGCGGTCAGAGCCCTCAGTTCCTCAGCCCACTGATAACCCCAATGACTGTATCGCGTCCGCGTGACAACATCATCTTCGCCGGGATGGCAAACCAATTCATACAAGCCATCAGGAATGTTCCGAAGTATTTGTTCGAGCGCAGCGCGAGTTAAACACCCGCTGACTTCGAATCCGTAGATACCATCCGGCATTTGAGGCGAGGGCGCGCCATGCAAACCTCGCGCCGACAGACAGGTCAGATTTAAACCAAGCCGGCGCACCCAGCGTCCCATTCGGACATCCGACGATTTTCGCCACGGGCCAGCAGGATTGCGAATCCAGATATTATCCATCCCGCGGGTAAGCCGGCTAACGATTTGGAAGACAGGCGGGAACATGTGGAGATGTTGGTGGCTATCAAGATGGGAAAGTCGCAGTCCTGTCTTCTGAAAACGTGCGATCTGCGCTGCAATCTCGCGCTCGACTTCATCCCATCTGATGCGCCCGAGAAGGGCGCGTCTGAGAAATTCACCACTCGAGCGGGGAAACCGTCCAGTCTCATCAACCATGGTAGGCAACACCTCGCACCCCAGGACAGCTCGCTCTTCCACCAGCGTCAGATGCAACCCAACATCCAGTCCCGGGTTCTGCCGAGCTAGCGCGACCGCATCCTCAAATGCATTTCCCACCACAAGCAACGAGGCACTTGTTACGATTCCGTCTCGAAAAGCCCGCACGACACCTCGGTTGACAGCCGGCGTGAGTCCCAAGTCATCCGCGTTGACAATCAACTGTTTCAAGGCGCGAAGACCGTGCCGCTCGGATTTCGTGTCGCATCTTCATCCGAAACGCCACCAGTTCCCGAATCATCTTAAAGATCACGTCTGGACTGGCAAGAGTTGAGGTGCCGCGATTTCTGGGAAAATAATCTACGCCAAATTGAACGATCTTGAATCCGTGCAACTTGCCCTTGATTAGCAGTTCCGCGTCGATGAACGAACCCTCCGACTCTAACGCAACTTTGTTCAAGACTTCCCGCTTGAACAATTTGAACGAAAAATTGATGTCCTTCACTCGCAAAGGAAAAAGGAAACGGATAAGCAAATTGTACCCTGCCGAATACACGGTGCGGAGAGGTCCTTCCGCGGTGCGGTCGAACCGAAAGGCCGAAACGATGTCGGACCGTGTAAACTCCATGATGCGCACCGCCCGGTTCAACTCTGTCAAGTCGACCGGCAAATCCGAGTCACAGTAGAAGACCAGTTCTTTCGTAGCCTTGCTAAAGCCGGTACGAAGCGCGCCTCCCAGTTTCAAATTCCGTTCGTGGTGGAACACCTTCACACAAGGGTTTGATTGGGCCAACGCTTCCGCGATTTCCGCTGATCGGTCCGTGCTGGCATCATTGACGATGAGAATCTCGTAATCAGACGCCATATCAGTCAGAACGGATTCAGCGAAATTCACCGCGCGCTCAATGTTCTCTTCTTCATTGAACATTGGATAAACAACCGAGATGCCTGGCCTCCTTGTCGTCATGGGTGCTATTTCGGATCCGTCGTTAAAGCCGACGATAGATTGTTGCGCCATTGATGACGGCCTCCTTTCGATATCCCGGAAGGTATGCCCGGAGTGCAGGATAACGGGTCATGGGATGCGCGACCCACTCCGACTCCGGGTCCATAGTCGAGGTATCGATGATGAGCACCGGCGGGTGCAATTGCCAGTCCGACCGAAACATCTCCCAACTTCCGGGAATCACGCTCTCCCCGCGATCTTTAACCTCGCGCGGCCGTTTGGCATAGGCGCCGACCAGATGCGTGCAACTAACAAAGCGCGTCGCAAGACGACGGCCAGAGAAACTGTAGAGTCTCGGACGACTTCCCCAGACAAAAATGCGATCGGTCGGGCCGGTCTTCTCGATGATCGCTTGGACAATCGGACGATGATCGAGCGTCGGCTTACGCAATCCGAACGCCATGATAAAGAAAACGAGGATAGGGACGTCGGCAGCGCCGATGATACCTACTCGCAAGGATCGCCAGTGCGCTTGCGGAGAGGATCGCTGCTGCGCGACGAAGCGCGAGAAGGCTTGTCCGGCGAGAATCGACAGCGGTGGAAGCACCGTCAGATGATAATGCCCCGGAAACCGCCACCCAATAAAGATTGTCAAATAGGTCACGCCGAGCCACAAAACAAGCAGCGCTGCCGTGGTCGAGCCGGTCGTCGTGTGTCGTAACGACTTCAAGCTCACAATCACCTGGCGGATGCCAAAGTACCACAACAGGCCCCACGATAGCAGCACGCTAAGATGGATTGTGACGAGGTGCTTCAGGACATAAGGGATTGTGGTCTCGGACTCCACGTAGCGAAAGGCAAACACCCAAGCCCAGAGATACGCGTCGTACAGGTTCCCCTGCGACTTGTAATACAAGGCGAGTCCCGCAATGGGAACGACAACTCCGGCAACGATGCCGCTGGCTGCGCGCGCGACACTTCTCAGTGACTGAGTGCCTGGAATCAGCCAGGCGTAGACCAGACATACCAGCATCACTCCCACGTTTACGGCGGAAGGCTGCCGGATCAATGTTGCCGCTCCAACGAGTGTGCCGCTGAGGAACATCCAACGCCAGCGCGCCTCCTTTTCACCTTGCAGGAATGCGAGAATGCTCAGCGATAAAAGAAGAGACGCGAAAATTTCGGTATTGGCGGCGAGCGTGTCTTCCGGCAGATAGGCATGGACAAAGACGGCATATCCGATGCCACTCCATGCACCTGCCCATTCGTCAGCCACACGCGCGCCAATCCGCCGTACGACTAGGGCAGTGGCTGCGACCACGAAGATCGCGAGAAGATGTACAGCCAAGAGGTTATTACGTCCCGCAACTCGGAAGACGCCGGCGAAAATGTAATACATTCCCGGCGGCTTCGTATCGACAGCTGTGTGGTAAACCTTTCCGCCATCCAAAATGTCGCTCGCGATTGTGCTGTAATAGTCTTCATCGGTCAGGGACATCGACGGCAGCAGCGTGGGCGAACGCAGAATGGCGACCAAGGCGATGATGACCACGTTGACCCAGTGGCTTTGATATCGGGTCATACGTGACGGCCCTGCTCAGTAGCCCCTAGGTCTTCCTTGAAAAATTCGAGTGTTGTGAGCAATCCTCCGACCAAATCGAAAACCGGCCTAAAGCCAGCTCTCCGAGTCTTGTCCATATCTGCGACTGAATGTTTCACATCACTCGGCCGCTCCATGCCGTGATCAATCGTCGCGTTCCCAAAGCCTGTGCGAAGTGCGCCCCCCAGTTTCAAATTCCGTCCGTGATGGAACAGCTTCACATAGGAAGGTTGATTGGGCCAATGCTTCCGCAATTTCCGCTGGTCGATCTGTGCCGCCGTCGTTGACGATGGGGATGACGTCATGTCGGTCAGGAACAGCCTCCGCGAAATGGACGGCGCGATCGGTGTTCTCTTCTTCATTGAACATTGGATAAACAACCGAAACGCTTGGCTTCCAGTTCGTCGTACGTACTGGTTCGGGTCCGTGGTTAAAGCCGACGATAGATTATTGCCCCATTGACCACGCCCTCGACGCGATATTCCGCGAGGTACGCGCGAAGCACGGGATATCGCGTCATTGGATGCGCTTCCCAGAAGTGGCCCAACGGTGACGTGTCGATGATGAGGAGCGGCGGGTGCGCTTCCCAATCTGCCTGAAACATCTCCCACATCCCCGGAAGCAGACTCCTCCCTTTGTCTGTCATCTCACGAGGCCGGCTGGCGTAGGCGCCAACCAGATGTGAGCAGCTCACGAAACGCGTCGCCATCCGCCGGTCGGAAAAACTGTAGAGCTGCGGGGAACTTCCCCAGACAAAGATACGATCGTTCGGGGTCGTCTCCTTAACGATGTGCTGAACAATCGGAAGAAAATTGAGCGTCTGCGTTCGCACTGCGAAGGCCCCGACGAGAAAGCCTACCGCTGGCAGGGCCGCCGCACCAATAATGCCTGCTCGGATCCGTGGCCAGTGTGGCTGAGGAGAACGTCGTTGTTCCGCGACAAAGCGGGAGAACGCCTGGCCTGCGAGAATGGAAAGCGGCAGAAGGACTGGCAGATGATAATGTCCCGGAAATCGCCATCCAATAAAGATCGCCAGATAACTGAGGACCAACCACAAAATAAGCAGGACCTGCTCGGTGGGCACAGCTGTCCTGCGCCGAAAAGATCTGAGCGTCTGAATTACCTGCCGAATACCAAAATACCATAACAGACCCCAGCAGAGCATCACAACGAGATGAAGAGTGACGAGACGTTTCAGAATGTAAGGAATGGTTGTTTCAGCCTCGACATAGCGAATTGCAAAAGCCCATGCCCACAGATACGCGTCATGCAGATTTCCCTGCCACCAGTAACACCAGGCCAGTCCCGCGATCACCGCGATGAACCCAGTTATCACACTGCTACCTGCTGCCAAAACATGTCCGAGTGATTGGTAGCCGCGAATGAGCCATGCATAAGCGAGGGACGCCAGTAATGCCCCCAAAGTCACGGCCGAAGGCTGGCGAAACAAAGTCGCCAACCCGACAAGCGCGCCACTAAGGAACATCCAACCGAAGCCCGCTTTTCTTTCGCCTTGGAAGAAGGCGAGAACGCTCAGCGCGAGAAACAGGGATGCGAAAATTTCGGTGTTCGCAGGGAGCGTGTCACCCGCCTGGTAGGCATGGACGAACATGGCATAGCCAATGCCACTCCATGCCCCCGCCCAATCGTCCCCCACTCGCGCGCTGATGCGCCGTACGACCAAGGCAGTGGCTGCAACAACAAGGATGGCAAGGACATGGACGGCCAGAAGATTATTCTTCCCAGCCACTTTGAAAACGGCGACGTAAATGTAATAGATGCCTGGCGGCTTCGTATCCACCGCCGTCCGGTAGAATGTCCCGCCGTCCAAGGTATCGTTCGCGATTATCCCGTAATAGCCCTCATCGCTATTGTACCGCGACGGCAAGAGCGTGGGCAAACGTAGGATGACGACAAGCGCGACGATGATCACGTTGACCCAGCGGCTTTGACATCGAATCGCAGACCGGCCTAAAGCCAGCCTTTTGAACCTTATCCAAGCCTGCGACTGAATGTTTCACGTCCCCCGGCCGCTCAGTTGCGTACTCAATCGTGGAGCTAGACTTGGTAAGGTTGTGAATCTTTAGGGCCAGATCGGTTATTGTGATCTGCCTTCCGCAAGCCACGTTGAAGACACCGGTTGCCTCCGATTTTAGCGCGAAGAACACATTGGCTGCGACCACATCCTTTACATCAATGAAGTCTCGCGTCTGCCGGCCGTCGCCGAAAATCGTAATCGGCTCGTTTCTGATTGCTTTCTCAATAAAAGCTGGAACGACCGTCGTGTACTCACTTCTCGGTTCTTGGTAGGGACCAAAAACGTTGAAATAGCGAAGGGAAACAGTGGGCAGTTGCCCTTTATCCGTGAAGGAACAGCAATGCTGTTCCCCTTCGTACTTGCTTGTGGCGTACGGACTTTTCGGATCGAGCGGCATGCTTTCGATTTTTGGAACGGTTGGATTGTCACCGTAAATTGCAGCCGAGCTGCTGAAGATCAGCTTTTTCACTCGCGCCCGCGCCGCCTCTTCCAAAACAATCGCCGTCCCGCCAGCATTGATCTCGGCGCATTCATTCGGTTTCTGCACAGATTCCTGCACGCTCACCATAGCCGCGAGATGAAAGACGAAGTCCACGCCTTTCACAGCTTCTCTCACGAGATCACGATCTAGAATCGATCCGACGATGAGTTGACATTTCAGGCCGGACAGATTGCTCTTCTGACCGGAGCGCATGTTATCAAGGACGCGAACCTCTGCTCGATCCTGGAAGTATTCGGTGATATGCCGACCAATGAAGCCGGCGCCTCCGGTAATTAAAATTCGCATACTAGAGTGAAGCGAAGCGGTACGCCAATCCACTGAGTCGATGCGTTGCAAATTGAAACGCAACGGGAGATCCATTCCCCGTTCCTTCCTAAGGTATTCAATCTTTGCGAAAAAATTTTGGCGCTCGGAGCAGTCGACTGTAGCGTCGAAGCGATATGAGCGCGAATGTTGGTTTAGGCGACCGCTGCATCGACCATTTCGGGTAAACGACGAATCGCTGCGCTCTTTCTCATGCCGCACAACCTCGAAATTGCCCAAGTTAGTAATCGGGTTGGTAAAGAGCCAGTAAACGCGACCGACGTTGCGCTTGAGCTCGAACCACCGGTGGTCGATGCGCCAGCGCGGGTAGACGAGACCGGAGTGGAGCTGAAACGCGGCGCGTTCCTGAACACGATCGCGATGCTCGCGTCGAATTTCCGCGGCATCTTCACATTTCTCGTTGCTCGGCTGCTGGGACCGGCAGCCCTCGGCATATTCTCCGTCGCGTGGTCCACGACGGATATCATTAGCAAGATTGGTGTTCTCGGTCTCGACAATGCGATTACAA
>WNGI01010869.1_pt1 | contig 11296 bp, 12 predicted proteins | sample 5400621 | NCBI WGS metagenome assembly WNGI01 (sample SAMN13153374, study PRJNA577476) | soil metagenome | isolation source: 20 cm soil or saprolite under Garry oak tree replicate 1 | place: USA:California | collected 2016-06-15
TGACCGACCTCATGCGGTACCGCGATCGCGTTAGGGCCGAGTTCCAGCAACGCGAGGGCTTCGATCTGTCGCCCGCCGCGTTCATCGCGAAGGCCGTCGTCGAGGCGCTCCGTACGGTGCCGTCCGTCAACTCGAGCTGGACGGACCAGGGGCTGATCCGCCATCGCGAGCTCAACCTCGGCTATGCGGTCGCACTCGGCGACGACGGTCTCATCGTTCCGGTGATCAAGGACGCCGACGGCAAGAGCCTTGCGGGTCTGATGCGGTCCATCCGCGATGTGGTCGACCGCGCCAAGGCGCGCCGACTCACGCTCGACGACCTTTCCGGTGGCACGTTCACGTTGAACAACACCGGTCCGTTGGGGACGATCGTCTCGAGTCCGATCGTTCCGCCCGGGCAGGCCGCGATCCTGTCGTCGGAATCCATCCGCAAGCGCCTCGTCGTGACCGAGGAGGACGCGATCGCGATCCGTCAGATGATGAACATCGTCATCGGCTTCGATCACCGCGTCGTCGACGGATCGACCGCGGCCCGGTTCCTCACCGCCGTTCGCGACTGGCTCCAGACCACAGGCACCTCGGTCCCGGTGTACTAGTGAACGAGCTCGCACCCATCAAGTTCGAGATGCCCGGCGAGGTGGAACGGCCGCGCTCGCGCGGTCGTGGCGCGGCGAACACCGCAGTGCCGATCGATCGCGCGCGACCCGAGTGGCTCAAGGTTCGGTTACCGATGGGGCCGCAGTACGAGAACCTCCGACGGCTGATGCGCTCGAAATCGCTCCACACTGTTTGCGAGGAAGCGCACTGCCCGAACATGGCCGAATGCTGGGGCGCGGGAACAGCGACGTTCATGATCCTGGGCGACACCTGCACGCGATCGTGCGGGTTCTGCGCGGTGAAGACCGGGCGTCCCGGCATCGTCGATCTCGACGAGCCCGCGCGCGTCGGCGCCGCGGTCGCTCAGATGGCGCTCGGTCACGCGGTGGTCACGAGCGTGAATCGCGACGAACTGCCCGACGGCGGCGCATCCCTCTTCGCCGCGACCATCCGCGAGATACGCGCGCAGTCCCCGGCGACGACGGTGGAGGTCCTCATCCCCGATTTCGTCGGCGACCCCGCGGCGCTCGACGTCGTTCTCGCCGAGCGGCCGGAGATCCTGAACCACAACGTCGAAACGGTCGAGCGTCTCTACTCGCGAGTCCGGCCGCAGGCGCGCTACCCGCGGTCGCTGGAAGTCCTCCGCCGCACGAAGGAACGCGCGCCGGAGCTCGTCTGTAAGAGCGGGATCATGGTCGGCCTCGGTGAGACCCGCGAGGAGGTCATCGCGACCATGCACGACATCGCGGCGCAGGGGACCGATGTCCTGACGGTCGGCCAGTATCTCCGGCCGTCACCGATGCATCTCCCGATCGAGCGCTACTGGACGCCGGACGAATTCGCATCGCTGCGCGATGACGGAATGACCATGGGGTTCCGCCACGTCGAATCCGGGCCGCTCGTTCGTTCCTCGTACCACGCGGAGCGGCACGTGAGCCTTGGGTAACGCGCTGCACGCCACCTGGCTGGGCCGTGTTCCCTATCTCGAGGGGTGGCGGATGCAGGAGGCGGTCGCGACGCGCGTGCGCCACGGTGGCGCGGAACGACTTCTCCTCCTCGAGCACGATCCCGTGTACACCATCGGACGGCGCGGGACGACCGATCATCTTCTCGTCGGTCTCGACGTCCTTCGCGCGGACGGCGCATCGGTCTATCGGGTCGACCGCGGTGGTGACATCACGTACCACGGGCCCGGCCAGCTCGTGGGGTATCCGATCACCGCATTCGCCGAGGGCGCCGATCTCGTCGCGTACGTCCGCGCGATCGAGGAAGCGCTCCGCGATGCGCTCGGAAGCTATGGCGTGTCGTCGCGAACCGAACGCGGAAAGACCGGCGTCTGGGTCGATCTTCCGGATGGCCGCCCGGCGAAGATCGCCGCGATCGGGGTCCGGATCTCGCGCGGCATCACGACGCATGGATTTGCGCTGAACGTGTCGACCGACCTCGCGGCGTTCGAGCGTGTGCTGCCCTGCGGTTTCCGGCACGAGGTGGCTTCACTCGAGCGGCTGGGCGTCAGCGCTGAGCTCTCGGAGGTGGGGGAGCGGTGCGCGGTCTCCCTGGCAGCCCGCCTCGGTCGCGAGCTCGTCGTCGACGCGTCGGTCGAAGCGCCACGTGATGCGGAAATCCCCATGGACGCACCGGTTCGCGGGGCGCTGAACCTTCTGGCGGAGCCGGTTCCCGCTTAGGTTCCACGCGTTGCGGATGTGCGCTCATGCGTTTGCAGTAGGCGGACCCAATGCGCGCGCATGGTCCTGGGAGCGTCCCCACCCAGTCGGGTGACCGAACGCGCTATGGAGACACGTAAACACGGCGGTAACGTTTTGATTCACGGTGGGAATGAAGTTCAGCAAGCCCGCGATCACGCGGACCCTCGGTGACGAGCCGATGGTGAATCTGGATGCCCTCGCGCTCACCCAGCGCATCGGGAGCATCTCGCACCCCGAGAAGCCGGTGAGCGCCCCGATCTACCAATCCCTCGCCGTTCGCCAGCAACCGTACGAGGCGAAATGGCGGAGGGCGCTCCGGCCCCGTTAGCCGACGCGCTCACCTCCGTGATAGACGCGCCAGACGCGCCACAGCACCGCGGGATCCGAGAGTGGATCTCCATGCACGAGGACCACGTCTCCCGGACTGCCTTCGTGGATGGTCCCCGCATCTTTGATCGCGAGAAGCTCGCCGCCAACCCACGTCGCTGACGCGAGCGCTTCGTAGGGCTCGAGGCCCGCGCGCACGAGCATCTCGACTTCCCACGCGAGATGACCTGGCCGGACCGAGCCACCGCCGAAGTCGCTACCGGTCGCTATCCGAACGCCGGCCCTCTTCGCCGCGCGAACCACGCCGAGCGCCTGCTCGAGGAGAGCCGCGCTCGCGTTCTTGGATTCGGCGAAACGACCGCCATCGGTCGCCGCGAAACCGACGAAGCTCTCCAGCACGCTGAGGGTCGGCACGAGCGTCGTGTGTCCGGCCATCCGATCCGCCGTCGCCGCGTCGACACCGAACCCGTGCTCGATGGAGTCGACGCCGGCCTGGACCGCGACCGCGGCGCCCCTGCCCTGCGCATGCGCGGTGATGCGCTTCCCGCGCTCGTGCACCGCGGCCACGGTGGGCACCAGCTCGTCGATCGTGAACGTGACCTCCTCGCCGGTGCGTCCGGTGTCGACCGCGATCTTTACGAAGTCCGCGCCCGCATCCATCTCCGCGATCGCTGCTTGCCGCAGCTCGTCGCCGGAGTCCACGAAGACGACGAACGGCGGGAATTTGTCTCGCCGTGCGAGCCAGGTCCCGGCCGCGATGATCGTCGGAGCATCGACCCGTCCACGGTGCGTGTCGCGGATGCGCAGGTTGAGACGGCGCGGCGCACCGACGTCCCGCGCGGTCAGGATGCCCATGCGCGCGAGATCGCGCGCCGCTTCCGCGCCGCGGGCGAGTAGGTCCGCCTCGGGGTCGCCGAACCGAGCGATCCAGTTCGCGCCGCCCAGACCGGTGAAATGTGCGTGACAATCGACGAGGCCTGGGATGATCGTCGCCCCCGACGCGTCGACGATCTCGGCGCCGCTCGGATCGGGCGCGCCACCGTCGGGCCCGAGATAGGCGACGCGACCGCCTCGGATGAGGACTGAGATCCCTCGTCGCAACGTGGGCGAGCGACCGTCGGCAAAGGCGGCGCCGCGAAGGAGGATCGCGGTCGCTATTTGGTCTTCCTGCCGATGGTCCGGATGAAGGTCTCGATCGGGATCGCCGAGAGCGTTTCGATCTGGACGGTGCCCCGCGCGCCGAGACCCACGGAGACCCGCGAGATCGTCTCGTTGTCTTTCGCCTCGACGATGTTGACGAAGTCGTAGCGGCCGAGCGTCGCGTACTGCGCGACCACGCGAGCCCCCATCGCCTCGATCTCTTCGTTGACCTTCTTGATCCGGCGCGGGTTGGATTGCAGGGTCTTGACGCCGGCGGCGGTCACCTTCGTCAGAAGAACATATGTCGCCACGGTGCTTCCTCCAGCCCCATACTCGAACGCGAGCATATGCCGACCTTCACGCGGACTCAGGCCGAGGCTCTTCTGCCAAAAGTGCGACCACTCCTCGAAGACCTCCAGCGCCGCAAGGCGTCGTACGACCGGCGTCCGACGGATCCGGTCGCGAAGGAGATCAACGCGCTCCTCCTCGAGATCGCCCATCTCGGCGTCGACGTGAAGGATCCCGATCAGGGACTCGTCGACTTTCCCGCGATGCGCCGCGGACGCGAGGTCCTGCTCTGCTGGAAGCTGGGCGAGGGCGAGCGCATCAGCTACTGGCACGACGTCGAGACGGGGTACGCCGGCCGAAAGCTCATCGAAGACTGAGGCTGTCGCGTTCAATGACCCGGATGTCTTGTCGGCGAAAAGCGCGACATGGACCGATGAAGGTCCGGTCCCTGTTGACCGACAGTCCTAGCGCATTCGAGGCCCGCCGAACGTTGAATCAAGCGAGCCGAACGAGCCCGACGAAGGGGGGTCTGACGGTCGCGGGGATTCGGCCCGTATTAGGGAGGAGAGGGGCGGGAGGTTCTCGTGGGACGAGTCCTGTCCGCGCTCATCACTTTGGCGATCGCGTCCGCGCCTGCTTACGTCGCAGGCGCCTATGTCGTGGCTCCTGCGATCACACCGACAGCGGTGGCCGACACCGGCGGCGCGCCGGCGAAGACGACGACCGCCGCTACTCTCGAGAACGTGCAGCAGGCAACGACAACGACGACCGTGACGGCTATCACCTCCAGCGTCGCGATGACCGGGAACGGCGCGCCGAGCGGCGCGCACTACAACCTGAACATCATCGGCGTATCCAAAGACAAGACCGCGACGATGACGACCGGTGACGGACATCGGATCTTCGTTCAGCTGAACGGCGGCGAAAGCGCTGTCAGTCTCAATGGAAAGCTCGCGAACCAGATCTCCAAGATCAACAAGATCATGCTGCAGCCGGCACCGGCCGGAGAGTCGTTCCTCGTATTGGACGCCAACGCCACCGACAGCAACGGTGCACTCTTCCAGCTTCCAGCCGATGTCTCAGCGACGTGGACGGTTTGGGCGCGCGCCCTCGGAAAGCCGGGCGGCAAGTCAAACACCACGACCTGCGCAACGACCGCCGGCGTAGACGGAGTTTTCGGGACCGCGGACGATGAGGTCGTCTGCTCTCTCTCCACCCTCACGATGGAACGAGCGAAGGGCAAGTCGACATTTGTTAACGTGTCGGCCGAGCTCCTTTTCATCACGATCACGGTCGACCCCGTGGCGAACCCCACGCTCGCGACCTGCCTCGCCGTCACCGCCACGACGGATGTGACACTTTCCCTCTTTAACGGCTGTCTCCAGAACTACTTCTGGAATTACGACAACCAGGGCTTGAAGCTCCTCCAGCTGCGGTTCTACCGCGCGTAGACCTTCGGCTTCGCGGGCCGGGCGGATCTGTCCGCCCGGCCTCGGCCGTTTAGCGCCCCGGTACAGATTAGGCGTGCGAGCCTTAATAACTTCCCCCATGTGACATTGATGTGACGGTTAGGTTGTCACGTACTCCTTGGTCCCTCGCTTGCAGAGGGCCTGGCAAGCTAACGAGTGCCCAACAAACCTGCTCACTCTGTAGCGTCGGCACGCCTAGTAGGACAACGCCCAGCCGGGAACGGTTCGTCATCACCTCAGCGTCTTCGGGTTTCTTCGCGCGAAGACCAACGTCAGATCGGCGGGATTTCTGGCAGGGCTGGCGAGGACGTGCGTGCGCTGACGACGACTGACCTCCGTGCGCGCCTTGAGGCGGCGAATCGACTCGGTGCGCTAGGGGCGGATGCACGGGACCTTGCCGAGCTATTCCGAGCTCTCTACGACGAGACGGCGCGCGTTGTCGACGCCACGGTCTTCCTCTTCGCGCTCTACGACGAGGCGAGCGAGACGGTCGAGGTCGTGCGTCAGATGGACCGCGGGGCCGAACATGAGGGCGGTTCGTTCCCGCTGGGTAAGGGTTTCACGAGCGAAGTCATTCGGACGGGATCACCGAAAGTGATCCGGCGATGGTCCACCTAAGGGCCGTCCGTTCGCCTTCTCTATGGAACCGAGGCGGGGGAGCTCGTGACACCACAGTCGGGCCTCGTGGTCCCGATCCGTTCAGGCGATCGAGTCCTCGGTGTGCTTTCGGTGCAGAGCTATCGGCCGGAAGCCTACGGAGATCGGGACGTGCTCAACCTGAGCGCCATCGCGGCGCAGGCCGCCGTCGCCATCAAGCGCCTCCGCGCCTCGGAGCAGCTGGCCCTGGAGCACGAGCGTCACGCTCTTCAGCTCGAGGCAGTGCTCGCGAGCATGAACGACGCGCTCCTGATCGTCGATGCGCGCGGCGCGATCGTCCGGTTGAATCGGGCCGCCCGAGACCTACTCCGCTTGGATACCGCGAGCCTCGTCCTGGGGCAGCCCCTCGAACGCCAGCGGGTCGAGCAATGGCCGGTCGCGGCGCGCGAGATCACCGCGGCGCTCGTCCCGGTGATCGAGGCGCTGCGCTTGGGCACGAACGTCACGGCTACCGAGATCGAGCTCCACGGGGGCGAACGATGCGTCCTGAGTCTCAGCGGATCGGTGCTTCGATCGGCGAAGGGTCCCCTGCAGGGGGGTGTGATCGTGCTCCGTGACATCACCGAGCAGCGCGACCTCGAGCGACTTCGGGAAGACATCTTCGAGATGGCGTGGCACGACATGCGCACACCGCTCACGCTCGTCAAGGGCCACGCGGAGATCCTTCTTCGCCGCCTCTCCTCCGGCGATGGCGATCCGATCGCCTCGAAAGCAGCCGCGGAATCTATCGTCAAGCACGCGGGCCGTCTCAGCGAGCTCCTGATGACTCTGTTTGATGTTCACTGCCTCGAGGCCGGCCTTCTAACTCTCTCACCATGGCCGATGGACCTCGCCGTTCTCACGCGCGAGGTGACGGAAGAAGTTCGCATGACCGCTCTCCACAAGATCAACGTGTCCGCAGACACGACTGCCGAGGGGGAGTGGGACGAGCGACGGATCCGCCAAGTCCTGATGAATCTCCTCTCGAACGCCCTGAAATACTCGCCCGAGGGCTCGACGATCGCGGTCTCTGTGACCACCGATCAGAAGATCGCGACGGTCCGCGTCACCGACGAAGGCATCGGTCTCGATCAGTCCGAACTGACGCAGGTCTTCCGTCGCGGCTACCGCGCGTCGTCGGCGACAGGCATCAAGGGAGACGGCCTTGGCCTGTACTTCGCACACGGCCTCATTGCGAAACACGGTGGTCGCATGTGGGCTGAGTCGCAGGGCCACGGTCGAGGCAGCACGTTCTCCTTCACGTTGCCGTTGATCCAGGACGGCGTCGATCCGCCCGTGGAGACTCGATCATGAGAGGCCGCCGCCTGATCGGCATCGGCTGCGTGCTCGCGACGGTGCTACTCGCGGTCACGCCGATGGTTCCGACGGCCCGCGCGGAGACCGTCCAAAACAAGATCGACCCCGCACTTCGCGAACGGATGCAGGCCCACCCGCTCTCCCTTCTGCCGATCATCGTCGAGATGGAGCCGGCAACCGCTCCGACTGCCGGCGCGGCGAACGTCGATCGCGCCAACGAGGCGATGGACCTGCTCCGTCTGTACGGCACTCCGGTGGCGGGCCTTGCCCTGATCGACAGCGCTGCGGGCTTTGCGAACGCCCCCGGCATCGAAGCGATCAGCCTTTCGCCGACGGTGGCGTACGTGCACCTCGACGCGACCGTGGCTCCCGCGCTCGGCCTCGAGCCCCTGCCCACGCCGCCGCCGCCCACGCTGCCCCCCTTGCCGCTCCCGACGGCGCCTCCGACACCGGCGCCGACCGCGCCGCCGACACCGGTTCCAACGGCCGCGCCGACGTCTGTTCCCACGCCCACGCCGACGCCTGTTCCAACGCCCGCGGCGACGCCTGTGCCAACGCCGACCCTCGCTCCGACGCCGACTCCAACGCCGGATCCGACGCCGACGCCGCCGGAGAGCCCGACGCCCGTGCCGACCACAAGTCCCACGGCCGAACCGACCACGACGCCAACGCCCGCGCCGACGCAAGCGGTAAACGAGTCGGCATCGACTGAGACGCCGACTCCGACGCCGACTGCGTCAGCGCAGGGGTCGGCCGTCTACTCGCAGGCCGTGAACGCCGATAAGGTCCGGTCGCAGGGCACGACCGGCAGAGGCGTAACCGTCGCGATCCTCGACTCGGGCGTTGCGGCTGATCCAGATTTGGTCGAACCCACGAACCGCATTCTTGCCTCAGTCAACTTCGCGGATGAGCGGCTTGTCAGCTTCGTGGGCATCGCTCCCGAGGCGAACATCGTCGATGTGCGCGTGCTGGGCCGCACCGGAAGCGGGCGGATTTCCTCTGTGGTGCGCGGGATCGAGTGGGTGCTCGCGCATCGCACCGCCTACAACATTCGCGTTCTCAACCTCTCGTTCGGCGCGCCAGTCGCGACGTCGTACCGCACCGATCCGATGTCGGCGGCGATCGAGATCGCGTGGCGTCGCGGTCTGGTGGTCGTCGTGGCGGCAGGCAACGGTGGACCTGGACGAGATACCGTCGCGAGCCCGGGGATCGACCCGTACGCGGTCACGGTCGGCGCGACCGATGACAACGGAACGATCGCGCGAGGCGACGACACGCTCGCCCCCTTCTCCTCTTGGGGCACCGCCGACTCGAACGCCAAGCCCGACCTCGTGGCGCCTGGTCGGCGGATCGTTTCGCTCCGCGTGCCGGGGAGCGCACTGGATCTGCTGTTCCCGGACCGCGTCGTCGTCTTGCCGAACGGATCGACGTATATGCGCCTCAGCGGAACGTCGATGGCGACACCGGTGGTGGCCGGGGCGGTCGCCCTCCTGCTTCAGCGCCGTCCGAGCCTGACTCCCGATCAAGTCAAGGCGCTCCTCGTCGGGACGACGCAGCCATACGGGCAAGACAGTGGCGCAGCTCTTCCCGATCCAGCAGCTGACGGAGCGGGGCTGCTCGACGTCCTCGCGGCGAGTCAGGCCCAGGCCGGCGCGGGGGCCCCGACTTCGGGCATCGGCGGAACCATCCTCAGCGGTCCGTTCAACGGTTTCGATGCCGCGCTGGCGCGCGCGAATCGCGGGCTCCGCCCGGCCGATGCGTTCGCCCGCGCGCTCCGTCCGTGCCTCGGGGCGGTGGCGCTCCGCTGGAAGGATCCGACGCTCGGCGGAATCGCGTGGGGGTCGCTCACGTGGGACAGCGTCGCGTGGGACAGCGTCGCCTGGGACAACTTCGATTGGGACAGCGTGGCCTGGGACAGCGTCGCGTGGGATAGCGTTGCTTGGGACAGCATCGCCTGGGACAGCATCGCGTGGGACAGCGTGGCCTGGGACAGCATTGCCTGGGACAGCAGCTCCGGCTGGGACTAGCAGGCTCCTAGAGTCCCCTCGACGCGATCCATGACAAGCCCGCGCACATTTATGCGACAGCGCTCGCACATTTTGACGACGTCATCGCACGTTTAGGGGACAGACACGCACGCCGCGTTCTGTCTAACTCTCGTGGTTGGAGAACCACGACTTTGCGTGGGCCGCGGGATTCTTCGACGGCGAGGGCTGGGCGAATCGCAGCGGGAGGGGCGTGCAGTCGCGGATCAACCAGGCTGGTTTGGACGGGGTTCCCGAGGTCCTCACCAGGTTCCAGCGGATCGTTGGCGTTGGTCGCATCAAAGGACCGGTCCTCGCCGAGGGTAGGCAGCCGCTGTACTACTGGGAAGCCACATCACGACCAGACCTAGCTCGAGTGGTCGATCGCATCGGACCGTGGCTCTGCCCGGTCAAACGCGCCGAATTCGAACGGACCTTAGGCAGACCGCTGCCCGCGCAGGTCTGGCCAGGCTCGATGAGCGAGGAGCTCGCATGGGCCGGCGGCTTCTTCGATGGCGAGGGCTCCACCTGCCTGGACAAACATCGGACTCACGAAGGGTTTTTCGCCCCAGTCATTTACGTCCCTCAGGCGGCGGAGATCGGTACCGCGCCTGAACTCCTTCGATTTCGGAATGCCGTGGGGGTCGGGAACGTTTCGGGGATCCGGCGGCCGAAGCCTCCGCACAAGCCCTACCGGCGCCTGCGCGTTTACACCCTGCAAAAGGTGCAGCTTGCGCTTCACCTTCTGTGGCCGTTCGTCGGAGATGTAAAGCGAACTCAAGCGCAACGAGTGATGCAAGTCATGCACTCGCAGCCCGACTTGCCACGCGGCAACCCGGCATTTGGTGTTGCCGGCGCGCGCTATTGCCTGCGGGGCCACGACAAATGGAACGCACGGGTCAGGCCCTTTAAGGGGCGAGGAAAGAACGAACAAGACCCAATGAACCACATGCGGCAATGTCTTGCGTGTCTACGCGAGGATGCTCAGGAAAGGAGAAACAACAAGCGACGACCCTGAGGCCGTCGCTTTTGCGATGTCTCCTACTAGGTTACTTGTTAAAATACGCTTTGTTGATCTCGGTGTAATTCTTCCATTTGTCCGGGACAGCGTCCTCGGGAAAGATCGCGCTCACGGGGCAAACCGACTCGCATGCGCCGCAATCGATGCACTCATCGGGATGGATGAAGTACATGTTGTCTGCATCCGTTGTATATATGCAGTCAACTGGACAGACATCAAGGCATGATGCGTCCTTCACGCCGATGCACGGTTCCGTGATCACGTAGGCCATCTGTGATTCGATCTCCCGTTCCGCTTAAGTGGAAGAAATCGCGCGGTGAATTCTCAGCCTATCATCGCGCGACGTGAGTAGCGAAATCGCGGAGTTCCCATTGCCGGCCGACGTCACCGATGAAGAGCGTGCGACAGCCAAGCGCGAGATCGCCAAGTACACGAAGATCATCGGCGAGGAACCGCGCGTCATCCGTTTCGCCGGCAGAACGATCGGCCAGACGGGCCCGGTCTGGCATTTCCAATACACGCGGCTCTATCAGCTCCCCAAGGGCTATCTCGCAGCGGGACACGATCTGCACGAGGGCATCAAGGTCGCGCACGCCGAGACTCCGGAGGATCTGCCCAAGGCGTTCGAGAACGATCTCGTTCGCGAATTCGTGGAGGACGAGCTCCGCTACCGCAAGATCATCGGATCCGAGCACGCCCGAACCGAGTAGCCGTTCGCGCAAATCGGCGCGCCCGCCGAAGAGGCAGCCTGCTGGCGCACCGGATGAGCCG
>WNGI01011485.1_pt1 | contig 11293 bp, 8 predicted proteins | sample 5400621 | NCBI WGS metagenome assembly WNGI01 (sample SAMN13153374, study PRJNA577476) | soil metagenome | isolation source: 20 cm soil or saprolite under Garry oak tree replicate 1 | place: USA:California | collected 2016-06-15
CAAACTAACTTAACCGTGAGCGGATTGTAGGAGTAGAGCCACGCGTTTCGGTCCGCTCCTTCGTCCCGCTTCGCAAACGACGCGCGAATTTCACCGACGGTGCGCAGATGAAAGAGTGTACGGTTGGCGGTTGATTGATTGACAATTCTTACCGCTCGGTCGACGCGGTTGCGCTGGTAAAGCTGCAACGCATCGGGAATCGAATCGGCGTGATCCAGCGCTCGCGTCAGCACTGCGCCGTCCTCGATCGCCATACAAGCACCCTGAGCGAGATAAGGCAGTGTTGGGTGCACTGCGTCCCCCAAGAGCGCAGCTCGGCGGGTGCTCCAGTTCCTGATCGCGGGTCTATAGTGCAATGACCAGCGGTAGCAACCCTCCCGATCGGCCGCGTCGATGATCGTCTGAACATCGCCATGCCAACCCTCGAAATCCGCCTTGAACCTTTCCCAGGGAAACTTAGCCGTCCACGATTCCTCGGACACTTCATCGGTCTCAACGAGCCCGACGAAGTTCAGCACGGCGCCAGCGCGCAAATAGTAAACCACGACGTGCCGCCCGGGCCCCATCCAAACCATCATGACCTGTTCCATGAAATTCTGCGGCAAGCGTTCGACTGGGACAGTAATACGCCAGGCGGCATCGCCCGTGTACGTCGCGGGAATATTTCCGTTGATCTGTTGGCAGATGACGGACTTGAGACCGTCCGCGCCGACCAAAAGGTCACCTTCGACAATCGTGCCGTCGGCAAGGCGCAGCTTAACGCCGTCGCCGCTCTCTTCGAATCCAACGACCCGGCAGTTCAGCCGAATGGCGTCACCTTTGAGCTCCAGCACCTTCGCCGCGAGCAGAGTGTGAACATCAGCGCGGTGAACCTGGTAATACGGCGCACCGTGCAATTTCTCATGATCATCGGACAGCGCAAATCGGTGAATCTCTTCACCGGTGTCATGGAGCCGGAAGACGTAGGCCCCTGGTCGAACGCCCACCTCGGCTAAGGCGGCGCCGAGCCCAAGATGGTGCAGCACATGGGTCGCATTGGCGCTTAGCTGGAGACCGGCTCCGATCTCGCTCAGCTCGGCTGCCTGCTCGAAGATCGTGACATCATGCCCTGCCTTTAAAAGGCTTGCTCCTGCAGTCAATCCGCCGATTCCGGCTCCGGCAATGACGATCTTATGCCTCGTCACTCGGCGCTCCTACCGATATTTATTCTTTCCGCCGATAAACTCATTCGCATCGGGTATACAATAACACGCGAGCGCGCCAAGACTTAAACCCAATCGTTCGCCTCCGAAATCTGTAAAGAAAATCAGAACGTGTGTCCTTGAAGCGTTGGGCATGACGAGGATTACTATAACTGGAACATGCGGGGATGACGAGCTAAGGAACCGCCATTTGTCGAGCGCGGAGCGAGGCATAAATCCGCCCCGAGTAAACCGGCTCTGCAGTCTCGTGTGAGCTAACCCGAACCTGCGCGACGTGCTTCAGTCGGCGTGTCGGTCTTTGAACCGATGCTTGTCTATTCTCAAGCTCTTGATTTTTGACTCGAGCGTCTGCCGCGGAATTCCGAGCTTGATAGCGGCGCCCAATGGTCCCGCGATCCGGCCCCGGCAAACCGCCAATGCGGTTTCGATTATCTCTTTTTCACGCTCGACAAGCGTGGCGATAAAAGGAACCGCCGGCTCCCGTCGCTGCCCTTCCCGCTTCAGCCAAGTCTCGTCGACGGAAAATGTTTCGCTGTCGCACAGCACGACAGCCCGCTCGATGACATTTTGCAGCTCGCGAATGTTGCCGGGCCAATCGTAAGCTTGAAACAGCTCCAGTGTCTTCGTCCGTATGTTCCTGATCTTTTTTCCGGCCTTTTTCGCGTAGCGCTCGATCAGGTATTCGACGAGCAAAGGAACGTCGTCCGCCCGCTCGCGCAGCGAGGGTAACTGGATTGGGAAGACGTTCAGTCTGTAGAAGAGATCCTGGCGGAATGTGCCCGTAGCCACGGCAGCTTTCAGGTCGCGGTTCGTAGCAGCCAGCACGCGCACGTTCACGGATATCGGCTGGCTGCTCCCGACACGTTCAAATTCTCCCTCCTGGAGCACGCGCAATAGAGCGATCTGAGTCTCGGCGGGCAGTTCGCCGATCTCGTCCAAAAAGATCGTTCCGCCGTCGGCCAGCTCGAACCGTCCCAGACGCCTTTGCAGCGCGCCGGTGAAAGCGCCCTTTTCGTGACCGAAGAGCTCGGAGGCGATGAGCGACTGAGGGATCGCCGCGCAATTGACGCGAATAAACGCCCGGGACGAACGTTTCGACCGCTTATGAATGGCGCGCGCGATCAGCTCCTTGCCCGTCCCGGTCTCACCCAGAATGAGCACTGTGGAATCGACCGGAGCCACTTTCGCGACTTGCGCCAGTACCTTGCGGAGCGCTTCCGACGAACCAACGATTTCCTCGAACATCGAAGAGTGATCGATTTCCTCGCGCAACGCCAAATTTTCTTTTTGGACTCTCTCTTCAGCTTGCTTGCGGTCCTCGATGTCGGTTCCTGTCGCGTACCAGCGAATGATGCGTCCGTCTTCGTCCCGTAACGGGTTGTAGCGGATCAAAAACCAATGGTACTGCCCGTCTTTGCGGCGCGCCCGTAGCTCGGCTTGAAAGGGTTCGCCGCGCGCAAGCGCGTTCTGGCGTTCCTCCCGAAGCCGCCCCAGGTCATCGGGATGAAAAATTCTGGCACGATAGTTCTCTGTCTTAAAATCTTCAAAGCTAAGACCGGTATAGTCGAGCACGAACTGATTTGCGTGGAGAGTACTTCCATCCGGTGCCAAGACGATGATGGCCTCAGGTATGGCGTCGGTGATCCAGCGAAGCTCCCTCTCATCGTGGCGCAGGTTCTCTTCCGCCCGGGTACGCTCGATCGCGATGCTCGCAAGATGGGAGATTTGATCAATGATGTTTTGATGTTGCGGCGTGGGGCTACGCGCTTCGGGAGTGTACATTGCGAACGTCCCCAACACCTTACCTTCCGAGGATAAGATCGGTGTAGACCAGCTCGCTCGCAGGCCGTGCGCTAAGGGCAGATGGCGGTAATCGTCCCACAGCGGATCAGTGGCGATGTCCGAGCAGATCACTGGCTCGGCGCGGTAAGCAGCCGTTCCGCACGAACCCACGGATGGGCCGATGACGACGCCATCGATCGCGTCAGTGTAGCTTTGTGGCAGGCTAGGCGCTGCGCCGTGCCAAAGGCGGTTGCCATCCAACAACAGAATCGTACTCTCCGCCCAGTTTTGGTGGTCGATGTCGAATTTCAGCTCCACTGTTTGATTTTCTGGTAGCGTCATCGGTTTATGCGTAGGGAGTAGACCTTTACGACTATGCATCTTTTTCAGCCGTGTCAACGGAATCTGCCTATTCTCGGTAGATGAGCGGCGATCGAACCGCAGGCCGGCAAATTGTTCGTGCAAAGATCAAGGCATCGCCGCAGCCGTAACTCCAACTCAACTTCGCAGCGGTGATGGAGCAAATGAATCATTCCGACATGCCTATCCGCCCAACCATGCCGGAGCGTCAGGCGCCCTACGGTCTACAGACTCTGACATCCGTGTCAACTAAGCCACATGCTGCATTCGGCATTTCGATGCTCTCTTCAGCGAGAGCGCTATTGTTGTTACCTTATTCAATGGTAGGCCTGCACGCGCAATCTGCGAATGATGGAAACCATAACACATCCTCGGAGAGTCCCTCGATGCCTGCGGTACCGCTGGTTTGTCGCGACCGCCATGGCGGTTCGTCTATTGGCTGAAACAGCGGGAGAAGCTCGTGCTCAAGCCAGCTTTCCATCCGTGTATGACGCCGACCGTCCAACCTCAGACACTGCACCGGCCTCCGGCGCGGTGAACGGACAAGCTCAAACGTTTCCCTGGAGTCAGCTTACCCAAGCGTGGGACAGTCTTCAAAAACAACTCGACAATCGCGGGATTCAATTGGGTATCCGCTACGATGGAGAAGGTTTCGCAAACACGTCGGGAGGATTGCGGCGAGGAGGTAACTATCTAGGTAATTTGAATCTCCAACTCACCGTCGACGCCCAACGTCTCATGGGTTGGCCCGGTGCAACGGTATTCCTCTATGGGCTCGGAATTCATGGCGGGCATCCCAGTGGCGATTTCGTCGGCGATGCCCAAGGCGTGAGCAACATTGAGGCGCCGGCGAAGTGGAAACTCGAGGAGGGCTGGATTCAACAAAATCTGTTCGGTAACAGGTTCTCTGCACTGTTCGGACGGTACGACCTCAACAGTGAATTCTACCGCTTACAGTCCGCCGGCCTGTTTCTCAACAGCTCATTCGGCATCGGTCCTGAATTTTCACAGAGCGGCGTAGAAGGACCCTCGATTTTTCCCAATACTTCCGTCGGGGGCCGCTTCGAGATCAAACCCCTCGACCAGATTGTCCTTCGGACCGCCGTGCTTGATGGAGTGCCGGTCGAGCGACCGGACGGATCGCGAAAAGTATTCGCCAAAGGCGACGGTGTACTAGTAGTTACAGAAGCGGCGTACTTATATCGGCCTCTCGGCTCGGAGCAGCCGCGCACCCGGCAATTCCGCATCGGTAGAAACTGCTGTGGCGCTTACTCTGGCAAGGTCGCCCTCGGCGGCTGGTATTACTCGGCGGCATTCGACGATTTGACGAGAGTCCGTCCTGACGGGTTGCCGGCGCGTCGTCACGGCAGCGGCGGTGTCTATGCGCTCGCTGACTGGACGGTATACCAAGACGCCAACGATACCGATCGCCAAGTGAGCCTGTTTGGCCAATTGGGAATCGGGGATCGCCGTGTCAATCGATTCGCCTACTACAATGGTGGCGGGCTCACGTTCTCCGGGTTCATTCCCCAACGAAAGCAAGACGAATTCGGTATAGCGGTCGGCGCCGCGCACAACGGTACCCCGTTTATCGAAGCTCAACGTGATCAGGGGATGCGCGCGCGAAGATCGGAAGTTGCTCTAGAGATCACCTATCTGGCCCAATTCGGTGCGCATCTAGCGGTGCAGCCTGATCTCCAATTTGTGATTAACCCAAACACAGACCCGAGGATTAAGAACGCGCTCGCGTTCATTCTTCGGTTCGAAGTTTCATTCTGACCCATGTTGTTTTCGTGACCGATACTCCCGCCACACCAGCGATGCCACAAAGAGGTCAAAAGCGCTCAGTGCTAAGAGACCGAGTGAGTGTGTATGGCTAAAGCGATACAACTGGTAAAGAAGGAAAATACCGAGAAACCAAAGCGCCGTCGGGTACGCCCAAAGTTTCTTGCGTAGGAGACCGGCTACTAAAAAGACTTTGATAAGTCCGTGAGCAACAAGGTAAGCGCTCACGAAAAGCTTGGTGTCTGAGGATAGGTTGTGAACGACATGGCGCAACATTGTGGCAAACCAATCGTCAGGATCTTCGGACACTTCATGCGCAGTGATTGAGATGACAAGGCTACTCAGCGCTTTCGGGCTTACAAACATAAAGAGAATGCCGCCGATCGTTTCCAGGACGCCATCCACGCCTTTTATTAGAACGCTGGCCGCGAAAAGGCGATGCACAAGCTGTGGCGACGTTTCGCCGGTTACCTCGGCAGCAAGATCGGCCCGACCTCGCCCGCTCAGGAGTATAAAGCTCATACCGAGACGCCCCACACGAGCTTCGCCATCAGCCCGATTGCGAACGAGATGCCTACCGCAGCCGCAATGATGACTAGGTTCGTGATAACTCTCCGTTTGATATCCATGCCCGAGAGAAACGCGACCATGATCGAGACGAGGATGATTAAACTACCCGCGGTAAGAAGCGAAGGGACCACGGTCGTTGCCCCACCGAGAACCGGCAACACCGGAACTAGGGCGCCGGCCAAATAGCTCACACCGATAATAGTTGCAGAAGCCAGCGGCGTCTCTGCCGTCCCGGTCTCTAACACGTTCTCACCCAGAAACCGCCGTCGCGCATCCTCTGTCGTACGGATCTCCGACTCCGAGCTGACGGCGATCCAGGCCCCCGCCGCCATCGACAACGCTCCAGCCACAGCTACTGTGAGCCCCGCAACCAGGACTGCGAGCGAATTCCCAAACGCGGCGAAGAAGCCACTGACGGCACCCAGGATCTCGACCAGGCCGTCGTTCAGCCCGAGGAAAATATCTCGCACGCGCGCCGGATTGAGTTTTCGCTCCGCATCCCCGGTCACGACCGCATCCTCGTGCTTGAACTCGTCCTCGAGGATGTTCCGCACCGCCGCACCAAGTGGCCCATGGCCGTAGGCGCTCCAGACCCTGAGATACTTCCGCACACCGTAGACCTCTATCGCCTCCAGCACGAGATGAATCGCGGGCGCGCCGAAAAGCCGGCAGATGGCCACGAGTAACACGAGCTTCAGCCGTCTAGCCAGGTCGAGTGCTTCTACGTGCAGATCGAAAAAATCTTGCCAGAAGGCGAAGTGACGTTGCTCGATAGGGATCAGCTGATCCAGGATTACCTGCAACTCACCACCCGCCACGTTACGGAGCGACTGATAAAGCGAGAGATCGAATAGCTCGTCAAGCACCAGTTGCTTTGCGAGCTTTGGATGAGCGGTGCTTGGCTTACTTATCATGCCTTCATCGCGGAACGCAGAACCTACAGTTTTAACCTCGACCGATTGGGACAAGAGCGAATCCGAAAAGCCCGGCACCGATCTCTTATCCGCGCCGGTGTCCTTATCACCTTCCGGGGTGGCTAGGGGTTGGCCCGACCCCACACGAGAGATTTGTCGGCCAATGTCATTTAATTTTGCGTATTCCATTTTTAAGCTTTCGAATTACCAAAAAGTCGTGCTTCGCGACGTTGCAAGTTTCTTCACAAATAGTTGTTTATAGGGACGAGCGGGAGGAAGGATGTTAGTCCTTCCTCGCACCTGTTAGCGACACTCAGTCTTCGTAGTTGTTTTGCCAGCGGTGTTGAAGATCCAGCTTTTGGGCTTGCACCTGGTCTTGCCCAGTCGGATTCTCATTGCACGGCCCATAGAAGTCCATGGCGTCTCCCGATGCGGCGTTCTTAAGAGTCGGGTCATCGGTCCCTAGGCTCCTTGCCTGAATCGCAGGAAACTTTTCATGACAATAGCTCCCCGGAGTAAGCACGTCTTTAGAGATCGTGCCATCAGAAGCGCTGACCGTGCTCGTCGCAACGAAACTACCGGCGAGAAGCAGAGCTGCTAAAAGTGCTTTGGTATTTTTCATTTGATTCACCTCCTTTCGTTCTTGTTGAAAGACAGAGAGAGCAACCAATATGCCAAACACAGTTGATGTCGAAAAAACGCTTATGCATCGCGGAAATTCGGTAAATGCGGGGCGGCTCGGCTTGGATAGCGAGCGCTTGTGACGAAGAAATGCTGCCCAATATTTGGCAGGCGCCGAATTATCGATGATTACTTAGGAGCGATGATGCCGACTCGTTTCATGCGGTATTGAAGAGTTGTGCGCTTCATTCCCAGTCGAGCCGCCTCACCGGAGGGACCGCCGATCACGCCGTTGGTTTCCTGCAGCACTCGCAAGATATGCTCGCGTTCAGCGGCTTTCATGGTGATGCCTGGTGTTGGGCTCTTGGCGCTATTCTTTTTCAGATCGTCGAGGGGAACTTTAAGATCGTCGCCTTGGGAGACGATCACGGCACGCTCGATAATGTTTTGAAGTTCCCTCACGTTCCCCGGCCAGGGATAGCGGGTGAGAGCCGCCATCGCCGCCGCGGGGATAGTCTGAATGCGCTTTTTCATACGCCGAGCGTATTTCTCGACAAAATGTCGCACGAGCAGTGGAATATCTTCCGGGCGCTCGCGGAGTGGAGGGATGGCAATCGGAAAGACGTTCAGGCGGTAATAAAGGTCGCTGCGAAACTTGTTTTCCGCAACCATTTGCGCAAGATCACGGCTCGTTGCCGCCAACACCCGAACGTCCACCCGAAGAGTCTTCGTGCTGCCCAATCGTTCGAATTCTTGTTCTTGCAGTACGCGGAGCAGTTTGGGTTGCAACTCCGGCGGAATGTCTCCCACCTCGTCGAGAAAAAGCGTGCCGTGGTGCGCCAGTTCAAAACGGCCGATTCTTTGAACGATGGCGCCGGTAAAGGCGCCCTTCTCGTGACCAAACAACTCGCTTTCTAAAAGTCCAAGTGGAATTGCGGCGCAGTTTACTTTCACAAAAGTCTGATCGCGGCGTGAGCTCAAGTTATGGAGCGCCCGGGCGACAAGCTCCTTCCCGGTGCCGGTTTCTCCCAAAATGAGAACCGTCGAGTCCATCGGTGCGACCGTCTTTACTTGGCCGAGCGCTTGCTTGAGAATCTGGCTCTGCCCGATTATTTCTTCAAAATTGTGCTCCGCGCGGATCTCTTCCTGAAGATAAAGTCTTTGCTCTTCCAGCCGCTCCTTAGATTCGGTTACTTGACGATGTTCCAGGGCGTTGTCGACAGCGATGGCAGCCTGGCTTGCGACTTGGGTAAGAAAGTCGCCATCGTCTCGAGAAAAAGGAAGCGCTCCCTTTCTGCCCACGGTCAAGACACCGAGGACCCGATTGCGGGTGATGAGCGGCAGAATGCAGATGAACTTAAAGCCTTCGGCGGCAGTTAGCTTTGCCCTCGGGTGGGATTCCGGTATGTCGTGGATATCACCCATCCAAAGCTTGCCTGTACGGTAGACCATACCATGGAGCCCCTCCATCGACATCAGAGTCTCCTCTTGGATAAGTCCCTTGCTGCTCGGAAAATCAAGCGCGTAAACTCTCAGCTGATTACTCTTCGAATCCGGCAAGTATATAATGACGCCGTCACAGTGCATGACCCGGCGAAGGTTTGTCGAGATGGTTTTGAAGAGCTCGGCCAGATCCAGATTGGAAACGATGCTATTGTTGAGATCTAGTAATGAACGCAGTAGATCGCGCTCATGTTGGAGTTGACCGTGCAAACTTTGCGCATCCTGATTGCGCAGCGTATTGTCAACCGCTACTGCTACCTGTCTAGCGACCTGTTCCAAAAATTCGACGTCCTCTTGGTTATATCCATTCCGCGTTGTATTGCCGAAACCGATCGCGCCTAAGCGAGCATGGGAGGTCGTCATAGGCAGCAAGCAGAATGACTGGATATTATGGTTTTTTAAAAGCGTGATTGCGTCGGCAAATCGGGTTTCCTCCTCGATGTTCGGAACGATCAGTGACTGCTGTGTCTGCCACACAAGGCCGCTCGGAGAGTCGTCGACTGTGCGTTCGACTACATCGATGTCGGTTCGACCTTCAGTCTCGAGGATGTGAAGGCGCATGATATTTCGCGCGGCATCGTGCAACGCGAGCCAAAGAGACTGAAATCTCGCGATGCGATGTAAACGCGCCGCGAGATCATGCAATAGAGCGGGCAGATTACTATGCAGAGAAATGGATTCCGCTACTTCAAGTAAGAGCTGATACCTGCGAACTATCGGATCACCAGCCAAATTGTGAGCCTCCCTCTCAAATCGACGGCCTTTTGTCCTATATCAGGCACACGGGCAAACGCTAATCGTCGGAGTTATCACGCATGCGACAATCGGTGAATCCGGGGATGTCGCAGGAGTCATAGGTATGTGAAAATGACTAAACAAAATGACCTTCATCGCGCTTGCGGGCCAGAAGCACGACACTTGCTCGGCACCCTTAAATCTACACGCAGTCTCAACGGGCTCGGGAGGACACAATATTAAGGGATTTAACTATGGAATTATAGTTAATCATCCGGCTGTTATTTTTTCATCGATCTTTTCAGCAACGCAGAAATCTTAGATCTACGCCGTATCGGGCATCGTGGTGGAGTCGACAACCGGATCGTCGATTAAAACGTTTTAGCTACGGCGCAAGAACGAATTTTCTTATGAGCTGAATCACGGCTTCCGGACTCTCTTCCTGCGGAATATGCCCGACGCCGTCAATGATCTCGAGGCTGCATTGAGGTAATAATTTGCTTAAAGCCTCAGCCGTCGATCGCGGAACAATCCGGTCATGCTCCCCGAGTATGTTGAGCACGGGGATCTGAATTTGGCTCAACGATCGTCTTACCAAATCGATATCGGCGGTAATAAAGTTCCGAACCGTCCACATTAACGCATAAATCGTTCCCGGTATTCTCTGATATTTCGCATATAACTCAATCAGGGAATCCGTAACCTTCGCGGGATCGTAGAAAGCACGACGCAGGGCCATTCGGGTTAGGAGACTCGCTGGGGTCAATTGCGTCGCCAGCCATGCGATGGCCGGCACGCCCAACCACCGCCCAAAAAAACGCAGCTGTTCCGGATATGCCGACCCTGCGAGCAAAACAACCTTCGACACTAAACGGGTAGGCCTGGAAAGTTCGTTCAAAGCCGCCAGCAGTGCCACGCCCGAACCTAGAGAGTGACCCACCAAAACTGCGCTCTTGAGCCCGAGGTGCTCCATCAAGCCGAAGACGGCGTCGGCGTGGTCTTGAATGGAATAGCGTGAATCGCGCGGCCTCGCCGAATAGCCGTGGCCTCTAAGATCAAGGAACACCAGGCGAAATTCATCGCGTAGATCTTTTACCAACAACCGCCACGTATCCATGGAGGCGCCAAACCCATGGATAAAAATCAGCGGCAACCCCTGTCCCAAATCACGAAAATGAAGTTCGCTACCTTTGTAAACAAAGGTGTCATCGATCATTCGTGTATCGTTGAGATCAGACAGAGCCAGCATATCAATCCCTAATTATGGACGTGGCTTTGCCGTCTGCCGATATATTTCGGCCAAAAGCGTTTTTCCGGCGCTATCGACATACGACACCTGTTTCAGCACAGCGGTGACCCGCTCGCCGCAGCTCACCGCTCGTTGCCAGCAGTCTTTTAATTCCTCGACCCACGGACCCGTAAGACTTCCTTCAAGCTCGAAGACAGTTCGTGAGCGGTCATGGCAAGTCGTGATCCTTAACATCGATTGGCCATCGATTCAGATGAAATTGCCGTCAACAACCGCGACCAAAATTCCTTCGAGCTGATCTTTCCCTTGACCGACGCGCGATCCAAGGCAAACCGTTCAATGCAAACTTAGGCCTGGACATAAAAATTTCGTTTTTGTCTAACATCGCGAGCCTCCCCGTGATCGATAACCGCCGCCGGTCGCTCGCGCTTACCCAATCCAGCGCGACATACTGTGGAGAATTCTCGAACCCGCGCGCACGCCGCGAAAACTGTATTCAACCGCCATCGACAGCAGCGCCCCTTCCAGTCCTTGGATTTGCGCCCGAGCGAGTAAAGTCGTAGCGATCACTA
>WNGI01013528.1_pt1 | contig 11293 bp, 15 predicted proteins | sample 5400621 | NCBI WGS metagenome assembly WNGI01 (sample SAMN13153374, study PRJNA577476) | soil metagenome | isolation source: 20 cm soil or saprolite under Garry oak tree replicate 1 | place: USA:California | collected 2016-06-15
GGTCCCCGTACGAACCGGCACCCGCCCAGCGCGAGCGGAGGAAACATGTACTTGCAACGGTTGCAGCTCACCTCGGGCGTGGGAGCGGGTCGGTAGTGCGCCTGTGTCTTGGATAGGCCCCAGATCCTCACGTCATCCGACCTCCTTTGGAAGCGCGTCCTGGCCGTGGCATGGCTTTTTGGCTGTCTCGCCGCTGGCCGAAGATGGTACTCGGAGCGGGTTTCCGGGGCCGAGCACCCACAGTCTCGTTTTGTCTTCAAGACCGGTCCGGTACGGCAGCCCCCACGCTCGGTCATTCGACTCCGGCGCCGCTCCGTAGCGCGCCGTCAGCCGGCGGGCCGACCGGGGCGCAGCAACGGCACGGCCTGGTGCCGCGGCGCATCGCCATCGTCATCGAGGATCGGCTCGGGGGAGTACTGAGCCACGTAGACGCGGCGCAGGCGATCAGTCGTGTTCGGGCCGCTGCGATGGAACACGGTGCTCGAAAAGCAAACGATGCTGCCGGCGTCGACGATCGCGGGCACACCGGGGTCGTCGCCGAAATACCCAACCATGTCGTTGGTCGCCGGATCTCGGCGGTGTGGCACCACCTCGCGCGTGCCGGCGCGGTCGTACGGCAGGACGTAGACGGTGCCGTTCGTCTCGTCGACGTCGTCCAGCGCGATCCAGCACGTCACGTACTGGAGATGCTCGTACGGGATGTAGCCGCCGTCCTGATGCCAGGAGAAGCTCGTCTCGCCGTCGGTGCCCTTGACGACGAACTGGTCGTTGAACAGGTAGGCCTCCTGACCAATCGTGGCGCGGCAGACCTCCCGCATTGCCTCGCCGAGCAACAACTGACGCAGTGAGTGGCTGCGTGTCGAGCAGTCGTTGACGAAGTAGCGTTGACCACGCCGGTCGAGACCTATGACGTCGGTTCCGGCCGCGTCCATCTCCGCGTCGCGCTCGTCCATGAACCGCTGGCACTCGCGCCGCAGGACCTCGAGCGACCCGGTGTCGAGCGCATCCTCGAGGACGAACCACCCCTGGTCACGGTAGGCGCGAATGTGGTCGTCGGTGATCATCGGCGGTCTCCTGCCGAAGTCTGACGGTTCGCCCGAACTTCACCGAACCTTCCTCGGCAGCTCAAAACCAGAGAAGACGATGTGCCTTCAGCCGAGCCGGAAAAGGCGAAGCCCCGCACCTGCGGGGCTTCGCGCGAACAACTGACGAAAAAGGCTAGATGCCGCGGCCGCTGTAGTAGCTGCCGAGGTCGTTCCGGTAGCTCTCGTCGCGGTAGGTGTGCTCGTCGAACTCCGGCGCGTTCTTGATCTCGTCCTTCGTGAGGTTGACGAAAATCGTCTCCGTGTCGGGATCGATTTCGCGAACCATGCCGGCGGGAAGCATCACCTTCTTGCCGAAGATCCACGGCCCGGTGTCCACGACGATGAAGCTGCCGCCGACCTCATGGGTCGCTTCGTCAACCTTGCCGATCTTCCCGTCGCGGGCTTCGACGTTGAATCCGTTCAAGTCAATGTTCGGTGGTGTCGCGACTGCAAAGGTCCATGTCTCGATGGTCGCCATACCAACCTCCCTTCGAGGCTATGCCTCGCTCGGTTTTCCTACCTTGGACTCGACTCTCGCCTACCCTCGAGGCCGTCCCCGAAACTCCCCCGCTCGATGGCTCCGAGATGCACATTTTTGTAGTCGAAATGAGACTGCCAGCCCGAATCTCACCGGAGGTTTCGGACCTTTATGCCAGGGAACCGTCGCACCACCGAGACCTAGGAAGGGGTGGGCGAGATGGCTGATATCAACAAGTTCTCTGAGCAGGTGATCGACTTGGCCGAGCGGCTTGCGGACATGTCTGACGCCGCAAAGGGCAAGGGTGGTCGCAGACGGAGTCTGGGACCACAGTGGGTAGTTCTCCCGGCTGCGGGCGCAGGCCTCTACGCACTAGCCACAAACGGTTCATTCACCCGCCAGGCCAAGGGCGTCATGAACCAGGCGGGGCGCGCGCCTCCGAGCTGCCAGACGATCTGCTGAGTCGTATTCGCCAGACCTCGCAGACGTCATCCAGCGGAAACAGCCGCCAGCCCCGCCGCCAGAGCAGCGCCCGTCGCAAGACCAACGCCGCCAAAACCAGTTCCGGTCGCTGACCGCCTCTCGAACGACAGATGAGGATTGACCGGGGCGCCCTGTGGCTGCGGCGACACAGAAGCGCCCCGGCGCTTCCACGGTACACCCCCGTGTAAATCCCGCGCGAGCCCAGGGAAAGTTTCGGCTCAACGCGGCGTCTATATCTTCAGGGCCAGCGATGCGGCGGCTGGCCCTACCCTTTTCTGCCTGCACCGAGCGAGCTTCCGCGGAAAGGCGAAGGATTGCTCCCAGGACTTCCCTCAATCACAAATTGCTCCCAGGACTTCCCTCAATCACAATGAAGAGGCAACCCGAGCGCCCTACTCTTCCCGGGGGTAACCAGTGGCCAAAAAAATCTTGAGTTCCGCCGCGCCGAAAGCCAAGGTAAACGGCCAGGCGCAGCAGGATGGATCCGCCTCGCGCGGCGCTCTCGTCGCCGACATCATCATCGCGAACGCGCCCGACCCGGTGTTCGTCTCCGACCTGGAGGGGAAGATCCTGCAGGCGAACGACGCCGTCTCCGAGCTGCTCGGCTTCCGCAAAGACGAGGTCGTCGAGCAATCGCTGCAGCGCTTCATCAGCGCCGAGGAGACGCGCGAGTTCGTCGCCGCCCTGGACGAGGTCGTCGAGCGCGGCGTCACGCGCAACGTCGTCCTCAACCCCCGCAGCGCCTCGGGCGAGGTGATCCCGACCAGTCTCAACGCCGCCGCGCTCCGCGACTCCGACGGCAATGTGATCGGCGCGATCGGCGTGCTCCGCGACATGCGCGAGCTCGACAAAGCACGGGCCTACGCGGAGAGCCTGATCGAGAACGCGCCCGACCCGGTGTTCGTCTCCGACCTGGAGGGGAAGATCCTGCAGGCCAACGACGCGGTCTCCGAGCTGCTCGGCTTCCGCAAGGACGAGGTCGTCGAGCAGTCGCTCTCACGCTTCATCAGCCCCGAGGAGACGCAGGAGTTCACCGCCGCACTGCGCGAGGTGGTCGAGCACGGCGTCACCCGCGACGCTGTCCTCAACCCGCGCAGCGCCTCCGGCGAGATCATCCCGACCAGCCTCAACGCCTCCGCGCTTCGCGATTCGGAGGGCAACGTGATCGGCGCGATCGGCGTGCTCCGCGACATGCGCGAGCTGGAGAAGGAGCGCGCCTACGCGGAGAGCCTGATCGAGAACGCGCCCGACCCGGTGTTCGTCTCCGACCTCGAGGGGCGACATGCGCGAGCTGGAGAAGGAGCGCGCCTACGCGGAGAGCCTGATCGAGAACGCGCCCGACCCGGTGTTCGTTTCCGACCTCGAGGGGAAGATCCTCCAGGCCAACGACGCGGTCTCCGAGCTGCTCGGCTTCCGCAAGGACGAGGTGCTGGAGCAGTCGCTCTCACGCTTCATCAGCCCCGAGGAGACGCAGGAGTTCACCGCCGCGCTGCGCGAGGTGGTCGAGCACGGCGTCACCCGCGACGCTGTCCTCAACCCGCGCAGCGCCTCCGGCGAGATCATCCCCCCGAAACGCGCGCCTCAACCCCCGCAGCGCCTCGGGCGAGATCATCCCGACGACGCTGAACGCGTCCGCGCTCCGCGACTCAGACGGGAAAGTAATTGGCGCGATCGGCATCCTCCGTGACATGCGCGCCTATGAAGAGGTCGTGCAGGACCTCGAGCAGTCGAAGACCGAGCTGCAGGAGAAGATCCTCGACCTCGAGAAGTTCGAGGAGGTCGTCGTCGGCCGGGGAAGATGATCGCACTCGAGAAGGAGCTCGAGAGCCTGCAGCGGGAGAACGAGAAGCTCAAGGCGGCCCGCGCCTCGGCCTGATGGCTGCAGAACCTGAGGGGTTGGACGCCGGGGCGACCGGCAACGGCGGGGCCGAGCTCGACGCGGCCGCGCTTCGCGAGCAGGTCGAGCAGCTGCGCGCCCACGTCGAGCGAGCCGAGGAACGGCGGCGGGCGCTCGTCCACATCATGGGCGACCTGAACGAGTCGAACCAGAAGCTCGCCGATCAGCGGAAGGCGATGCTGCACATCCTCGGCGACTACGAGAACGACCGCAGCCGGCTGGCCCGCCAGACCGAGCGGCTCGACAACTCGCGGCGGGCGCTGCTCCACATCCTCAAGGACTCGCACGAGTCCAACCTCCGGCTCGGCGACAGCCGCAAGGCGATGATCCACATCATGGGCGACCTGCGTGAGACGACGCAGGAAATGGAGCGTCGCGAGCACGAGTTGCGCGACAAGCAGGAGCAGCTCGTCCAGGCGGGCAAGCTCGCAACGCTCGGCGAGCTGACGACGGGCGTCGCCCACGAGCTAAACAACCCGCTCAACAACATCGGCCTCTACGTCGGCAACGTGATCGACCGGATCAGGCTCGGAGCGGACGACGCCGAGCCGCTTGTCAGCGACCTGGAGAAGGCCATGGAGCAGGTCCGAAAGGCGACCGAGATCATCTCCCACCTGCGCACCTTCGGCCGGGCCGCGCGGGTCAGCATCGAGCAGGTCGACGTCGACGACGTGATCGAACGATCGCTGCTGCTCGTGCACGAGCAGCTCCGCCTGCGCGGGATCGAGGTCGAGCTCGAGCTCTGCCCCGACGAGCTGCTCGTCGTCGCCAATCCGATTCAGCTCGAGCAGGTCTTCATCAACCTGCTGACGAACGCCAGAGACGCGCTTGCCGATTCGAAGCGGAAGACGATCCGGATCGCCTCGAGCCGCGACGGCGAAAAAATTCGGATCGCCTTCTCGGACACAGGGCCCGGGATCCCGCTCGAGCTCCAGCAGCGCATCTTCGACCCGTTCTTCACGACGAAGGAGGTCGGGACGGGAACCGGTCTCGGCCTGTCGATCACCTACAGCATCCTCAAGGAGTACGGGGGCGAGATCTCCGTCGACAGCCGGCCGGGCAAGGGCGCCACGTTCCTCGTCGAGCTGCCGTTCGCGGACGAAGAGCCGCCTCAGGAGGCCCTGCTGTGAGCACGCTACGCGTCCAGTTTGGCTGGACAGCTGCGGTCGCGATCCATCTCGTCGTCCAACGAACCGCTCACGAGGTTGCCCGATGAGCACCAGGATCCTCCTGGTCGACGACGACAAGGCGCTGCTCGACGCGCTCCCCGAGGCGCTGCAGCTGCGGATGAACGGGATCGAGATCGATACGTCCGAAACGGCAATCGAGGCGCTCGAGCGGATCCGGGACACCGACTACGACGCGATCGTCAGCGACATCAAGATGCCGGGCATGGACGGGCTCGCGCTCCTACACGAGATCCGGGAGCTCCGCCCGACGACGCCGACGCTGATGATCACCGGCCACGGTGAACGCGATCTCGCCGTCCAGGCGCTGCGCGGCGGCGCCTACGACTTCGTCCAGAAGCCGATCGACCGCGACTACTTCGTCGCCTCGCTCGAGCGCGCGATCCAGCTGCGCCGGCTCGACCGCGAGGTCGAGCAGCAGCGGCTGGCGCTCGAACGCCATGCGCGCGTGCTCGAGCACGTCGACGACGGCGTCTTTCTCATCGACGACGGGGGCGTGATCCGGCACTGGAACCCGGCAGCACACGCGATCACCGGCGTCCCCGCCGACCAAGCGCTCGAACGGAAAGCCGCGGAGACGCTGCCGGGCTGGGAGGTCGTGGCCCCGCTGATCCCGGTCGCGAGCATGCCGGGGCCGGGGAGCCTCGAGGCCAAGGTCGTGCCGCTCGAGCTCGACGGACGCGAGCTCTGGCTCTCGATCTCCGGCGTCACCTTCAGCGACGGGATTGTCTACGCCTTCCGCAGCCTGACGGAGGAGCGCGCCTTGGACGAGCTCAAGGGCGAGTTCATCGCGACCGTCTCGCACGAGCTGCGAACGCCGCTCGCCGCGATCTACGGCTCAGCCCAGACCCTGCTTCGCGAGGACGTCGAGTTCGAGGAGTCCGACAAGAAGCGCCTCCTCGACGTGATCGCCCACGAGTCCGAGCGCCTGAGCCGGATCGCCGACGACATCCTCTTTGCGAACAAGCTCGACTCGGGGCAGCTCGCCCTCGGCGAGAACGGAATCGACCTCCGTGCGCTCGCACGGGACGTGGTCGAGGAGATGCGCGGCTGCTTTGCCGCGCGGGAGGACATCTCGTTCGAGCTGACGGTCCCCGATGCGCTCGACTCGGTCGCCGGGGATCCGGACCGGCTGCGGCAGGTGCTGATCAACCTGATCGACAATGCGGTCAAGTACTCCCCCGACGGCGGTCGCGTCGAGGTGGCGGTCGAGTCGCGCGACGGCGGCGTCCGCATCGCCGTCCGCGACGAAGGGATCGGCATCGCGCCGCTCGAGCAGCGGCGGATCTTCGGCAAGTTCTATCGCGTCGACCCTGGACTGGCTCGCGGTGTCGGCGGCACCGGGCTCGGCCTCTACATCTGCCGGGAACTCGTCCGCCGGATGGATGGACGCCTCTCGGTCAGCTCGGAGGAAGGCAAGGGCTCGACGTTCGCCGTCGACCTGCCCGTTGCCACAGCCGCGGGCAAAGATGCCGCCGCCGTGGCGCAGACCGCCTAACCAGGACGCATAGCATCGGCCCAATGGCTGCGCCGATCCGGGTCGGAGTCTGCTCGTGGGCGGACGAGACGCTGACGAAGGTCTGGTACCCGAAGGGCGTCAAGTCCGGGGAGGACCGCCTGCGCTACTACGCCGAGCGCTTTGACGTCGTCGAGGCAAACTCCACCTACTACCGCCTGCCGGACCCGGCGATGGTCGAGAACTGGGCCGAACGGACGCCGCCCGGCTTCACGATGCACGTCAAGGCCTTCGGCGTCATGACCCGGCATCCGGTCAAGGTCGACCAGCTCCCGACCGACCTCCGCGACGTCCCAACCGATGCCCGCGGCCGCGTCGACCGGCCGCCGCGCGAGTACCGAGCCGAGGTGTTCCGCCGCTTTCGCGAGGCGCTCGAGCCGCTGCGCTCGGCCGGAAAGCTCGGGGGGATCTTGATGCAGTTCCCGCCTTACGTCGTCTACAGGCCGCAGTCGCTCGAGTACCTGGAGTGGTCGCAGGAACAGCTCCCTGGCGAGGAGATGCTGGTCGAGTTTCGCCACGCGAGCTGGCTCGACGAGGAGAACCGCGCCCACACGCTTCGCTTCCTCGAGGAGCACGGGATGACCTACGTCGTCGTCGACGCGCCGCAGACCGGTGGCAAGAACGTCCTCCCCACCGTCGCCGCCGCCACGAACGACACGGCCTACGTCCGCTTTCACGGCCGCAACGCCCAGACCTGGAACAAGCGGACGGGAAGCGCGGCCGAGCGCTTCGACTACCTCTATTCCGAGGACGAGCTACGCGAGTGGGTGCCGCGGCTGCAGGAGCTCGCAGGCGAGACGCAGACCGTCTACGCGATGTTCAACAACAACGGCCGCTCGGCGATGCCGTCGCCCGCGCTGCCCGAGGCGATCGAGAACGAGAAGGACGGTTTCGTTGCCCAGGCGCCCACGAACGCCCAGATGCTGAAGCGGCTTTTGTAGCAGTAGCCAGGGCTATCATCGCTGGGGCAACGGGTCTCGAGGAAAGGGGGCGACATGCCAGAGCGGGTTCTGATGCGGCTCCCACAGGGCGTCGTCCTGGTCGATTCGGAGCTGCGGATCGACCATGCGAATCCGGCGGCCGAGCGGCTGCTCGGGGTGGGGTCACCGGGCGACCCACTGCCCGAGCCGTGGCCGGAGTTCTCGCTCCGAGACCTCGCGGCGAGGCTTTTCGGCCCCGATCCCCCGACTGGCGGCACGCTTGTCGAGACCGACCACCATTTCTTCTGGGTCGAAGGGGTTCCGGCGTCTACAGCCGAAACCGCGATCCTGATCGTCGACGACGTCACCGAACGCGAGCGCGCACGCCAGAGCGAGCGCGAGTTCGTCGAGAACGCCGCGCACGAGCTGCGCACGCCGCTGACGGCCATCGTCAGCGTCATGGACGTGCTGGAGGGCGGTGCCAAGGACATTCCCGAAACACGCGATCGTTTCCTCAAGCACATCCGCGTGCACAGTGAGCGGCTCTCCCGGCTCGCGACGTCGCTGCTCGTCCTCGCCCGGCTTCAGACCGGCGTGGAGCAACCGCGGCTGACGGTCGTGCCGGTTCGGCCGCTGCTGGAGGAGATCGCCGGCCGTCTCGACGCCCCCGGGGGCGTGGAGGTCTCGGTTCGCGCTCCGGAGCAGACCGGAGCGCTCGCGGACCGCGATCTCCTGCATCGGGCGATCGCGAATGTGGCCGAGAACTCGGCCAAGCACACGCGGACGGGCGAGATCGTCCTCGAGGCCCGCGGGAACGCCACGACGACCCAGATCGAGATCCGCGACACCGGGCCGGGAATGAGCGAGGAGGAGCGGGAGCGGGCATTCCACCGCTTTTACCGTTCTTCGAACGGCACCGACGGCTTCGGCCTGGGCCTCGCGATCGCCGAAGAAGCCGTTCGCGCGCTCGGTGGCACGATCGAGCTCGAGTCCGAGGCTGGTACGGGAACACGAGTTCTCGTCGTGGTGCCGAGCGCGAAGCTCCTCGGCTGATGCCGGAGCGGATCCTGATCGTCGAGGACGAGCCGGCGATCGCCGAGGCGGTCGAGTATGCCTTGAAGGCCGAAGGCTTCGAGGTCGAGGCGGTCGACGACGGAAACGACGCCCTCGAGCAGGCTCGCACGCGTCCATACGACCTGCTCGTCCTCGACCTGATGCTGCCCGGTCTCTCCGGGATCGAGGTCTGCCGGCGCCTGCGCGAGGAAAGCCCGGTCCCGATCCTGATGCTGACGGCGAAGGACGGCGAGGTCGACCGGGTGCTCGGGCTCGAGGTCGGGGCGGACGACTACGTGGCGAAGCCCTTCTCCATGCCCGAGCTCGTGGCCCGGGTGCGCGCGCTCCTCCGCAGGCGCAAGCTCGACAGCGGCGAGAGGACGACGAAGCTCCGCGTCGGCGAGCTCGAGCTGGATCTGGCGAAGCATGAAGCTCGTCTTGCCGACGAGCACGTCCCGCTGACCGCGTTCGAGCTGAAGCTGCTGGCACTCCTGGCTGCCGAGCCGGGGCACGTCTTCTCACGGCGGGAGATCATGGCCCACCTCTGGAACAGCTCCTACGTCGGCGACGAACGAGCCTGCGACCTCCACGTCTCGAACATCCGCCGCAAGATCGAGCGCGACCCGGCCCAGCCGGAAAGGCTCGTGACGGTGCGCGGCAGCGGCTACAAGCTGCAGCCTTTGTAGGCAAACGCTTACAAAAAACGGACGCGCGGCTCGCGGACCCCGCCGTACGCTCGCGCCGTGTACGTGGACGAGTTTCGGGCGGTGGTTGCCAGTCTCACGCGGGAGCTGGCGCTCGTGTCGGTGTCGGGTGAGCTTGACCTGCACACCGCCGGGTGCCTCCAAGCTCGGATCGAGGAAGCTGACACCGTGGGGGCGGGCACGGTCGTGGTCGACCTGTCCGAGATCAGCTTCATCGATTCCTCCGCGCTCGAAGTACTGGTTCGGGAGACCAAGCGTCTGGAGGGCCGCGGCCACTCACTCGTCCTCGTGACGAACGATCCGCGCACACGACGGATCCTCGAGGTGACTGGTCTCGACCGGGTTCTTCGAACCTACGCGACCCTCCAAGACGCCCTTGCCGACCTAACCCCAGAGCCGTCGCAGGTGACCGCGGCCGAGGCCTCGAGGGCTGGGCAGTGATCGCATCCGCGAGCAAAGCCGTCACCGCGAAGCCGAGCCTGGTCTTCTTCCACTCCGCGTCTTCGGGGCGCTGCCGTCGCGTCGAGGGGTTCCTCGCACAGGTTCTCCAGCGGCGCGCCAATCACGACACTTTCGAGCTCGTTCGCGTCGATGCCGACGACAACGCCGAGCTGGTCGAGCAGTTCAAGATCGAGACGATCCCGACGCTCGTCGTCGTCGCCGACAAGCGAGCCCAGGGCCGGCTGCCGAACCCGCAGGGCTGCCGCGACATCGAACGATTCCTCGCGCCCTGGCTTCGGTAGCGTCTGGGCGTGCTGCCCTGGTCGATCGACCTCGCCGGCCGCCTCGAAGAGCACTCGTTTGACTGCGGCCTTCGCTAGCGATGCCGCCTGGAGGCCGTGGCGGCTTTGCAGCCGCGGCCGTCTATTCCCCATCTGACGGGCAGCCGCCATCTCGGTCTCCGCGCGTAGCTAGGCTCGCCGGCATGACACTTCCCTGGTCCGTGGATTTCGCCGGCCGCCTCGAGGAACACTCGTTTGAAAGCGAGGCGCTGAGAGGGAACGCGCTCGGCGACCCGCACGTGCGGCCGCTGTGGGTCTACGTGCCGCCCGCCTACGACGACGAGCCGGAGAACCGCTACCCCTCGATCTACCTGATCCAGGGCCTGACCGGACAGCTCGACATGTGGCGTAACCGCGCGGCGTTCCGCAAGAACCCGCCGGAGCTGATGGACGAGCTCTTCGCCTCCGGCGAGGCGCCGCCCGCCGTCTTGGTCTGGATCGACGCCTGGACGTCCCTCGGCGGCAGCCAGTTCCTCGACTCGCCGGGAACGGGCCGCTACCACACCTACCTCTGCGACGAGATCGTCCCCTGGGTGGACGAGCGCTACAGAACGCTCGCAGACGCCGGCCACCGCGGGATCGCCGGCAAATCGAGTGGCGGCTACGGGGCGATGGTGACGCCGATGCTCCGCCCCGATCTGTTCGGCGGCTTCGCCACGCACGCCGGCGACGCGCTCTTCGAGACCTGCTACCTGCCGGACTTCCGCACCTCGGCACGCGCGTTGCGGGACGAGTACGACGGCTCGTTCGACCGCTTCTGGGAGGACTTCCGCTCCCGGCCGCCGTTCTCGAAGAACGCCGACCACACCCTCCTGAACGACTGGTGCATGGCCGCGTGTTACTCGGCCGACGAGGACGGGACGATTCACCTCCCCTACGAGCCGCTCACCGGCGAGCTCATTTCCGAAATCTGGGAGCGCTGGCTCGCCTGGGACCCCGTGCGAATGGCTCCGCGCTACGCAGACGCGCTGAGGTCGCAGAAGGCGATCTACATCGACGCCGGCAAGCGCGACGACGTCTACCTCGACCTCGGCGCCGAGGCGTTCCGACGTCGCCTCGACGAGCTCGGGATCGACGACTACTTCTTCGAGCTCTTCGACGGCACGCATGCCGGGATCGAGTACCGCTACCCGCTCGCCGTCAAGTATCTGGCCGAGAAGCTCGGCGCGTGATCGTCGCTTCGCCGCC
>WNGI01029244.1_pt1 | contig 11293 bp, 11 predicted proteins | sample 5400621 | NCBI WGS metagenome assembly WNGI01 (sample SAMN13153374, study PRJNA577476) | soil metagenome | isolation source: 20 cm soil or saprolite under Garry oak tree replicate 1 | place: USA:California | collected 2016-06-15
CGACTTCCACCTGGGCGGGCACACTTTCCCAGGCGGAACCTACGAGGGCAGCAGCATGGTGACGGGTTACGACTGCATCTCGACCGGCAGCCAGAACATGCCGCCGAGCTGGACCAACAACACCGACCCCAACGTCGCCTTTGATACACAGGGCCGCGCGTATCAGGTCACGCTGCCTTTCAACGCCTTCTGGACCAACCTGCATCCGAACTCCAACATCGGCATCGTGTACAGCGATGACCTGGGCCGGACCTGGCACCTCGGCAACGGCGGCCGCCCGATCGAGGCCGCGATCAACTCGAGCCTTGCGGTCGGCTTTGTTGAGGACAAGCAGTGGGTCGCCGTCAATCACATCCAGGGCCACAGATACCAGGACCACGTCTATGCCGCCTGGACTGTCTACAACGGCCAGACGGCCAAGATCAACATCTCTGTTTCTGGAGATCGGGGGCAGACATTCACCAAGCGTGCGACGGTAACCAGGCCCGCCCAAACCGGCTCCCTGAACGAGTACGTCTACCCGATGATCGACGCCGCGGGCGACCTCTACCTCTCCATCGCTTCCAACTCCCCGAAGGGCACCCAGAAGGTGATCTACGTCGCCCGGTCGACCGATGACGGCTCCACCTTCGGACCCTGGATGGCGGCCACGCCGCCGATCCCAGGCTTCACGGTTACTGTCCCACCGGACTGCTGCCTGAACGGCGGCTTCCGGGATGGCATCCTGGAAAACTTCGCCGCCAGCCCCACCTATCCCGGCCACCTATACCTGACCTGGGAACAGTGGACGAGCGGCCAGGCGGACATCATGTTTGCGCAGTCGACCGACTCCGGCGTGACCTGGTCGTCACCGATGCAGGTGAACGATGCCGACGCCAACGACCAGTTCCAGCCTTCGATCGCAGCAGGTCCTGATGGCGCGGTTGCGATCGCCTTCTATGACCGCCGCCTCACATGTCCAGCTGACGCCAGCGTCGGCGCCGGCCATGCCGGCCAGGCCAACCTCTGCATCGACACCACGCTGCAGGCGTTCAAGGACAGCGGGGCCGGGGCCGTTGCCACAAGCGACAACGTCCGGATCTCGAAATATTCGTGGGACCCGACGGAGCCCCTGCAGACCATCGATGGCCTGCCCCAGGTGGCCTGCGCGGGTCACCGGACCCCTTGCAACCGGGGTTTCATCGGCGACTACTTCGGGCTTGCCATCTCGGCGAATAACGTCTACGCGTTCTTCGTCTCCACGCACTACCCATCTGGCGTCACCGCCCAGGGCGGCGGGAAGGTCTACTACCAGCAGCAGGTGCTCAGCACCGTGAGCCGTTCGGAGCTCGGGATCGGATGAGGAGGTCGGCCGACAGGTAAGCCGTCGCGCCATGCGCTTCGGGGCCCATCTACCGATCGCGGGCTTTGGGGGTGAGCGGCCGTCCGCCTTCACCCTGATCGGGTGCGCCGAAGCCGCGGAGGCCCTCGGCTACACGACCCTGTGCGCCAACGACCACATCCTCTTCTCCGTTCCCTGGACTGACGGTCTGGTTGCGCTGGGAGCCGCTGCCGCGCGCACCAGGTCGATCACCCTGATGACAACCGCGGCGCTCCTGGTGGTGCGCGGCGCGGCTTCGCTCGGATCGGCTCTGGTCGCTCTCCACCATCTCTCCGGGGGCCGGCTCCGCGTCGGCCTCACGCCCGGGTCGACCCAGGCCGACTACGAGGCCGTGCACATTCCGTTCGCCGAGCGCTGGTCGAGGTTCGATGCCGAGATGTCAGCCCTGAAGTCGTACCTGGACCGCGAGGCGCCGGCAGCGGCGATACCGCTGTGGATAGCAAGCTGGGGATCGGAGGCCGGCTTGCGGAGAGTCGCACGGCACGGCGACGGCTGGCTCGCCTCTGCGTATCACTCCACCCCCGAGCACTTCAGCCATAGCCTGGCCTACCTCACGCAACAGCTGGAGCGAGCGCACAAACCGCCTGGCGCGTTCCCAAACGCAATCGCGACCATGTACCTCTACCTGACCGATGACCCGGCGCAGTCGCAATCCGTTCTGGAAACATTGGTGAGCCCGCATCAGGCGCCGTCTGATCTTCGTGACCGGTCGTTGGTTGGGACCACGGTCGACTGCATCGAGAGGCTGCAGGGGCTGGAAGCTGCAGGCGCCAAGGAGGTATTCGTGTGGCCGGTGCGAGACGAGGTCAAACAGCTGCAGCGATTCGCGGAGGAGGTCTTCCCCACCTTCCAATCGCTGCAGCGGCTGGGTTGAAGGAGGCGACGATGGATACGGTCAGTTCAAAGGATGGCACTGCGATCGCGTTCGACAAGCAGGGCGATGGCCCTCCTGTGATCCTGGTCGACGGAGCCATGGGCACCCGATCGTCCGGCTCCAAGCCGGAGCTGGCCAGGCTTCTGGCGCAGCACTTCACCGTGTACGGCTATGACCGCCGGGGCCGGGGCGACAGCGGGGACACCAAGCCGTATGCGGTCGGGCGGGAGATCGAAGATATCGACGTTCTGATCGACGCAGCCGGAGGATCCGCGTTTCTCTATGGTCACTCGTCCGGTGGCTGTCTGGCTCTGGAGGCCACCGTCGAGCTGGGCGACAGGGTCAAGAAGCTCGCCATCTACGAGGCCCCCTACAACGACGATCCCGCGGCTCAGAAGGCCTGGGGCGAGTACATCAAGAACCTCACCGAAGCCCTGGCGGCCGATCGCCGAGGTGATGCCGTGGCTCTATTCATGGCTTACGTCGGGATGCCCGCCGCGCAGATTGAAGGTATGCGGCACGCGCCCTTCTGGGTCGGGATGGAGGCCATCGCCCCGACCCTGGCCTACGACCACACCGCCATCATGGGCAAGGACGGCTCGATTCCGAGAGAACGGGCTGCCCGTGTCCATGTGCCCACTCTGGTGATGAGCGGCGGCAACGGTGCTCCGTTCATGAAAGAGACGGCCACGGCCCTGAGTCAGGTGATCCCAGCCGCCAAGCTACGCACGCTTGAAGGTCAGGCTCACGACGTCCAGCCCGAAGCGCTCGCGCCAGTGCTGGTGGAATTTTTCGCTGCGTGACCGACGCGCGGGTCAGCGCCTCGCTTCGCCGACCTCGATCAGATGCCCGTCCGGGTCGCGGATGTAGGCGCGGATCTCGCGGCCGTGGTCTTTCGGCTCGGTAAGAAATTGCGCTCCCCTCGACGACCACTCTTTGTAGGTCTTGGCGATGTCGGCGACGCGGAAGTTCAGGAACGCGCTGGTGCGGTTCGGATCTGGCGGAGTCGTCAAAGTCACCGTTGGCTTGTCATCGGTGGGACCCCCGCCGACATTGAGGATGAGCCAGGTGTTCGCGATCTTCAAGATCACCGGGTCCCGCTCCAGCACCACCTTGGCATCAAACACGGATTGATAGAACTCGCGGGATCGATCCTGGTCAGACACCACGAGGAAGTTGGTGATGACAAAACCGTCGGCCGGCGCTGGAAAGTCACTCATGTCCATTTGACCCATACCTCGAAGCCCGGATGCCGTTATGAATTTTCAATGTAGTCAGTCACCGTCCGGCACGTTTCCCGATCCGATACTTGATGTGCGTCACCGCGGGTGAAGCGACCACCTTGATCGGCTCCAGCACCGGATCGCCGACCTCCTCGAGCAGCCGCTCACCGGCCCCCAGCACGATGGGCACGATGTGCAGGTACAGCTCGTCGAGGCTGCCGGCGGCGAGATACTGCCGGATGGTGCTGGCGCCACCTGCGATCGACACCGCCTGATCGCCGGCGGCGGCCTGGGCCTGGCGCAGCGCCGACGCGATCCCATCCGTGACGAACGTGAAAGTGGTGCCGCCCAGCATCGTCAGCGGTTGGCGCGGCTGGTGAGTGAGTACGAAAACCTGCGTGTGGTACGGCGGCTCGTCGCCCCACCAACCCTTCCATTCCTCGTCCCAGGGCCCGGCTCCGCCACCGAACATCTTCCGACCCATGATGTAGGCGCCGACGCCCTCGACCAACTCGTCGAAGACCTCTGAGTCGGGACCGTCTTCGCCTCCCTCTTCCCCATGCCGGTGGCGCCAGCCGGCCGTTGCGATGAGCCAATCGTGAAGTCGCATGCCGCCCTCGCCGATGGGATTTTCAATGCTCTGATTGGGCCCGGCGACAAACCCGTCCAGAGAGATCGAGATCTGGCAGGTGACTTTCCCCATCCGCCTATGATGGCCGACGTCAAAAAAGGAGAACCCGCATGACCATTGCCACCACCACGGCGACGCAATCTCTGACCGTTGATGGAGTCGGACCTGTCGACGTCAGCTTCACCGAACGTGGCGCGGGCCGCCCGTTCTTGATGCTTCACGGCGGCGCCGGGCCGCCGTCGGTCAGCGGCTTCGCCGACCTGCTGGCCGAAACCGAGAAGGTCCGCGTCATCACTCCCACGCACCCCGGCTTCAGCGGCACCCCTCGCCCGGACGCGCTGGACACCATTCGCCGGCTGGCTTTGCTCTACGTCGCGCTGCTCGACCAGCTCGACCTGACCGACGTCACCGTGATCGGCAACTCAATCGGCGGCTGGATCTGCGCCGAGATGGCCCTGCTGGGGTCGCCTCGGATCGGCCGCATCATCCTCGTCGACGCCGTCGGCATCGAGGTGCCGGGCCACCCGGTCGCGGACTTCTTCAGCCTCACGATGGACCAGGTCGCCGAGCTCAGCTACCACCACCCGGATCCGTTCCGGATCGACGTGTCCAAGATGCCGCCGGCGCAACAGGCGGCCATGGCCGGCAACCGAGCCGCGCTGGCCGTCTACGGCGGAACGCCATCCATGGTCGATCCGGCGTTGCGCCAGCGCCTCGGGGCCGTCAGCGTGCCGGCCTTGGTGCTGTGGGGAGAAAGCGATCGGATCGCCGACCCTGACTACGGCCGCGCATACGCGGAGGCGATCCCGACCGCGCGGTTCCAGCTGCTGACGGGAACCGGTCACGTCCCACAGATCGAAACCCCACAGCTGCTCCTCTCGGCCATCCGAGACTTCGACAAATCGCGCATCAGATCGTCCTGAGGCAGGCTCGTCGACCTAGCGCGCCGAGTCAGATAGCTGGGTGGCCCAAGGCACCGCCCGGCGGACGGCATCCGTCACGGGGCAGTGAAGATCGGCCCTGGCCACGAGGGCCGCTAGATCCGTTCGCGTGCCGGCTTCAATGCGAACTCTGGCTTTCGACTTGAGCGGGCCGGCGCCGGCTCGAGCTGCTTCCATTCCGATCAGGCTAGCCAAACAACTCGCCTGGGCCGCGCGGAGAAACCATCCAGGCGAAGGCGACTCACCTCGTCCGCCAATCGATTTCGGCATATCCGTCGTGAGCTTTGCGCCGTCGGGTCCGGTCACTGTCACCCGAAGGCTGCCCTCGAGGACTGCCGTGGCAGCGCTGTCGGTGTATTTAGCCTCGCTCGGATGCTCGCGCAGGTATTCGACCCCCTGGGACATTGCATCGCTGATCTCGGTGGTGTTCATGCCGCAAGGCTAATTCTTAGTGAGCCGCGCGCTTAGGAAGGCGTTGCTATCGGCAACCCGACAGACGCAGCTGCGGCCAGCAAGCGATCGTCGTAGGAAACCACCGCTGCCAGATCATCTCCGAGACTCGCAGCAGCCGCCAGGTGGATTGAGTCCAACGATCGGAGGTCGGTGGGGTCGAGGTCCGCGGCTCGGTCGAGCAGCGCGTCGTCGAGTCGGATCAGATGGACGCCGGCCAACAGCTTGCGGGCTTCAGGAATCAAGCGCGGGAAACCGGCGCGCCGCACGACTCGCACGAGCTCGACCCTCAGCAGGGCCGCCGAAGCGCGCTCCGGCCGCCGACGAAGCCACCTTCGCAACGCAGGTGACTCCCGCTCATTCATGAGGAGCTTCACCGCCGCTGAGGTATCGAGGTAAGCCACCTCAGCGCTCATCTGCCCTCATGTCAGCCAGGATCTTTGACAGAAGTGGCTTCCCAGCCATCCGCGGCACCGGCTTCACGTCGAGCAGATCTCCCGTTGCGGCGCTCGCTCGCCCCTCGGCCAGTAGCTGTTCAAGCCTGCTCGCCTCATGCATGGGCACGATTCGCGCTACGGCTCGGCCTCGGTCGGTTACCTCAACGATCTCGCCCGCCGCGACGCGACGCAACACGGCAGTTGCATTCTGCCGAAGCTCTCTAATTCCTACGCGTCCCATGTAGCACATTGTAGCACTTATCAGCTCGAATGTGCCTCATGCTGCCTGGCTCGTCGCTGAACATGTCATCGAACGCCGGTCGGATGGCGGACGATTACGGTCTGACTTCGACGAAACCGGCCGCGTTGAAGTCACCGTCGAATGCCAAGGCCTCGCGGATCCGGCGTCGTCGCATCACCGCGAAGCTGGTGGCATCGACGAACGAGTACTCGCGCTCCGACCGCGCTCGAAGCCAACGCCATGCCTCCACTTCGGTCGCGTCGTCGACGTGGACAACGGTCACATCCGTCAGCGCGCCCAGTCGGTCGAGGAAGCCGACGGCGGCGGCGTGCCCGGACCGCCGACGAAGAAGGGTCCATGTTTCACCGACAACGTGATTGGTGGTAACCACGCGACCGACCCCGCGCACCACCAGAGCCCGTGCGTGTTGGTGCCGGCCGTCCCGCCGCTCCTGCAGTCCGAACCAGAAACTGGTGTCAGCGAACCTCACCGACCGCGCTCGTAAATGACGGCATCGAGGTCGTCGACCGGACCGTCGTCCAGCCATCCGGTAATCGCCTCCCACGGATCCGTGGCCGGGCGTTCATCGACCGCCAACTCGTGCGCCAGCGAAGCGCGGATCAGAGCCGCCTTCGACAATCCTCGTCGCGCCGCCTCGGCTTCAGCCGCGTCGTCCAGTGCCTCATCGATATGAATCTGGATTCGCCTCATCTGCGCCAGTATACACACCATCCGCGCGTATGATGTGTAGGATGTTTTTTTGAGGGATTCCGCGCCGTTGGTGCCACCGGGGCGTTTCAGATGAACGCGACACGCATCGTTGACGCCAGAGGTTCGTAATCAGGCTTGGCATGGCCAGACCAGATTTGCGGCCTGGGTCAGACCGGCTTTGTTGAGCCTGCCACAACTTCGCGGATAGGCTCGGCGGCGAGGAACCTGGTCGCCCGCTCGGGCGCAAGTGCAGCGGTTATCCCGTGAATGACGCTCTTTGCCTCAGCGAAGGCGTGCTCAGCTCCCTTGTCATCGCCAGTCGCATAAAGAGCTCTGCCAAGCGCCGCCTGAGCTGGCCAGCGCAGTGAGGGGCTCCCAAGCCGATCTGCCAGCTCGACTGCGAGCCGCAGCTCGGGAATCGCTTCTGCACCGTTTCCTAAGCTGACCAGTGCCCGCCCGAGCAGCATCCGGCCGGCGATCTCATATTTCAAGCGGTGCACCGGTACGCATAGCTCGATTGTTTTTCGTGCCCACTCGACCGCATCCTCGGTCCGACCCATCAAGAGCTCCAGCTCTGCTTTCGCGGCGGCCAGGCGACAGCTGACCAGCCAGCGGGCCCAGCCCTTGGTGTTGATCGAGTCCTCCCATTGGGTCCGCCATGTGCTCTCCGCGGTCCCGATGTCACCCTGCAACATGGCTGTTTGTACGAGGTCGGCCATCGCCATCGCCCTGGGCATGGTGAATCCGGACAGCGACTCGGCACCGACCAACGCCTCCTCGGTGCGGCGCCTTGCTTCACCCAGGTCAAACAGGTCACGTAGCGGGAGCGTTGAGTAGTTCTGGACGATCCGCGTGGACCGGCCGAGCTTTCGCGCCAGGTCGAGCGTCTGATCGAACAATGCAAGGCCTTCTTCATAGCGCCCCGTCGAGGTGAGAACCATGGCCCTCAGCGACGCGCTTCTGAGGCGCGCCTGGAGACTCAGCGGATCCGATTCCGACTCCGTCACCGCAGTCATCAGATCGCCGGCCTCGGCCAGGCGCCCCATCCAGTAGAGCTGTTCGCCAAACATGTGTTGATGGTTGATCAGATCCCAGGGCCGGCTGCCCGGGATCCAGGTGTCGAGAGCCTTCTGGCCCAGCTCCTTGGCGCGGTCCAGGTCACCCGGATGTCCCCTCATGGCGAGACCCTGGCTCAGGCGGCCCGTGGTCACTGCCACAAGCTCCGCATCTCCAATTGCTTGCGCGAGCTCGAGTGCCTCCTGGGCTCCGGCGATCGTCTCCTCGCTGCGCTCTGTCCACTCGGTCCCCCAAATCCATCCCAGCAGTCCTTCGACGCGATCACGGCCGCTCAGCTCCGGCAGCAACTCACCCAGATCGTCGACCGCCGCTTGATAGTCATCGAGCGTTGATCGGGCGAGCCCGCGCGCCAGCCGAATCCGGCGGCGGGTGGCGTCGTCAGGCGCCAGCTCGAGCGCGGCGTTGTAGTGAGAGACCGCCTCCTCGAGCGCCCAGCCGTCGACCGCCTGCTCGGCAGCGAGCATCAAATAATCGATGGCCTTGTTGGGCTCCCCTGCCTCTCGCCAGTGGTGTGCCAGGAATGCGGCCAGGTCCTTCGCCTGACCAGCTGCCGATTCGATGTATCTGGCGACGGCCGCATGGCGTTCGCGGCGGAGTGAACGGGGAAGGGTCGCGTACGCGACCTCTCGGATGAGGATGTGCTTGAACAGGTACTCGACATCGCCACGGACCCTGCTCGATGGCACACGACGGATGAAGTCTCGAACCTCGAGTGCAGCCAGCGCCTCGTCGAGCTCGCGATGCCCGCCAAGCGCAACCAGAACACCCCGCCAAAAAGTCCGGCCGATCACCGATGCATGAGGTCGGAGCCCAACTCATGCCCCTCGGTCAGCGCTGAGGTCAGTTCCTCGATGAATAGAGGGTTTCCCCCGGATGCTTCGGCCAACCGGTCGATAGCCTCTTTCAGGCCAGCCGAGTTCGCAAGGAGTCGTTCCGCCAGGACGAACGAGTCGAGGCTTGACAGTGGTTCCAGTCCGATCGTGGTGTGAGCGAACAAACCGCTACCCCAGCCTGGTCTGCGGTCGATGAACTCCGGCCTGGTGAGGCCCACGATCACCAGCGGCACATCCCTGATGTGAGTCGCCAGGTACTCGATGAGATCCAGAAGGCCGGCGTCCGCCCAGTGGAGGTCCTCGATGATGACGAGCAGCGGCTGGTTCGACGCAAAACCCTCGAGCAATCGGCGCGCCGCGAAGAACAGGTAATCGCGGTCGCGCGCCGGTTCGTCGACGCCCAGACCGGTGAGGAGGGAGATATAGCGAGTCGTCTCTTCGACCTCGGTCGCCGGCAACAACTTCTTGACCGCAGCTGAAAGCTTCGCCCTGGCCGATTCCGGCGGATCGTTCTCGTAAATCTCGGCGATGCCTCGCACCAGCTGCGTGAATGCGCCGTACGCCGCGCGCTCACCGTAGGGCAGGCACCGCCCCCGCGCGACAGCGGCGCCGCGCGCCTGGACGCGGCGAGAGAACTCACGCTGCAGCCTCGACTTGCCGATGCCAGGGGGGCCAACCACGGTTATGAGATTCGGATGCCGGTCGCCAACGGTGCCATCCCAGATCGAGGTCAGAAGCGCCAGCTCGCGGTCGCGTCCCACCATCGGCGCCTCGGGTCGGGCCGGACCGGCGAGGGCAGGAGCGACCGCAAGCCAAGCGGGGACCAGAGCTTCCTTGCCCTTTGCGTCAACGGATGGCAGAGCCTGGTAGCTGATCGCGTTTCGTGTCAGGCGGTAGGTCTCCTCCCCCACGACGAGACCGCCGGGAGGCGCTGACGTCTGCAACCTCGAAGCGGTGTTGACGACGTCGCCCATGGCCAGCGCCTCTCCTGTGGCGGCCAGCGCCTCTCCTGTGGCGGGACCCGACGCCACGGTCACGACAGCCTCACCTGTGTTGACCCCGCCCCGGGCCATGAGCTTCAGCTGAGCGACAGCCTCGAGCACACCGAGGCCAGCTCTCACGGCGCGCTCCGCGTCGTCCCCATGGGACACCTGCGCCCCGAACACGGCCATCACGGCGTCGCCGATGAACTTCTCCATGGTCCCGCCGAAGGCCTGAATACTTTCTTGGGCAGCGGCCCGGTACGCATTCAGCGTGTCCCTGACGTCCTCCGGGTCCGCTCGTTCAGACTGCCCGGTGAAGCCGACCAGGTCCACGAAGAGCACGGAAACCAATTTGCGTTCTTGCTTCGCCGGCTCTGCTTCCAGCAGCGCGCCGCAGGCCAGGCAGAAGCGAGCACCGAGTGGATTTTCCTGGCCGCAGCGCTTGCAGACCACGGCCGGAGTGTAACTCCACAATTTCCTTCCCGGCGGCGCGTCACCCGCGGAGCACCCGTGCACCAAAAAGTGGTAGCCCCGGCGGGAATCGGGGCGACAACGACGATATTTCACTCAGGGTCCGATTTGCTTAGCCTCGAACGATTTGGCCGCACTCACTTGCCCTAAGCTCGCTCATCTTCGGGCGAGGCCTCAAAGGCCGCGCGACGTCTCTTATCGAATGGAAGAAAGATCGCGCCTCCGATGAACAAGCCACTGAGAAGTCCGAAGGCGACTGCATGGAAAATTGGCGATGGCGACTCGGACGCACTCCTCAACGCAATGAATCCCGCAGCGATGACCACCATCATCACGACAAAGCGACGATTCCCACGTCTTGTCGCGTCTGCTGGGCTCCTGGGTGGTGCGATCCGCCGACCCCACCATTCCGCCGCGAACATGCCAGTCACGCCGACCGCCACACAAACCAGCGCTGCCAGCACGACACGGAAAGTCACCGTCGCGGCGAGAATGGGTCCGGGTCCCCCGAGCGCCGGGATGAGAAATCCTACCGCCATGACCCCGAAGAGTGGACTGATCCACCATGGATATCTAACCCGCTCCACTTGCCGCCTATGCTAGGGCACGGTTGTGACCGCGGATGAAGTAGCCCCGGCGGGATTCAAACCCGCGATCTCAGCCTGTTTTGGGTTGGTGGCCCAAGCGGGACGCTATTCGAACTTTTTGGACCGAGTCGAGATTCTCAATCAGCCCTCACGGTTTTCGCCGTTTGTGGCTCATGAACCCGATCAGGACTCGCCCAGAAGTTTCAGCCCATACCGCGCTTTGAGCTCAGGCACCCAGTCCATGAAATGACTCTCGTTGTACCGGGCCGCGATCGCCTCGTGCTCCGTGCCGCCCGGCTTGGCGCCTGTCGCGAACAGCTCGGAAATCTCGACGAAATAATTCTCAAAGCCCGCCTTGCAGATGATTTCCAGCAGCCTGGCAGGCTGATCGGTCGGATTCCAGAACGTGTGCGGGACACCGCATGGCTTGTAGATGTATGTGCCGGGTCCCGC
>WNGI01005652.1_pt1 | contig 11292 bp, 7 predicted proteins | sample 5400621 | NCBI WGS metagenome assembly WNGI01 (sample SAMN13153374, study PRJNA577476) | soil metagenome | isolation source: 20 cm soil or saprolite under Garry oak tree replicate 1 | place: USA:California | collected 2016-06-15
CTCGCAGTGATCAAAGCTCGTCGCGCAGAGTTTCGAAAACAGCTGTGCTGTCCATTACACCTTCTAATGCGTCCGTTCCGGGGCCGCTGCCAAACGCAACGACATCTTCAACAGTGACCAACGCGGATTTTGTGTAGAACGCTGCCGGCTCCGGTTGTTCTCCTTCCGGCTGTTTGCTCTGATTCTCATCTTGTTTGCCTAGTATTTTTGCCGCTCCGTAGGATTTCGTGCCATTTGGACCGGTTGCCCACGTAATCCAAGGCTGGCCAGCTGAATTAAATCCCAGCAGGGCGATGCCGCTATCTTTGCGAAAAGGAAATCCGTTCAAACTAAATCCACCGATTGCCACATCACCACAGATTATGATCGTCGCTCTTGATCCCCCGTAACTTCGTGCAACACCAACTGCGCGGTCCAGTTCAACCGTCTGGCCGAGCGTTCTCTCCCCGTTGTTTTCCTGCGCCGCTTTGCGCATTAGCCCTGCGTCAACCACGAGTAAATACCCGCCGACGTTGTATTGAAGTAATTGGATTGCTCGCCGCACCATATCCGAAAGGCTCGGCTGCCGGCTTTTCTCTTCTACTTGGTTCGCGAACGCGAGTTCTCCAGTGCTAAAAATTCCGAAGAGCTTCGGCCGGCGCCACGCGGGAACCGCTTCCAGCTCGGCTCGCGTTCGAACAATATCGAACCCATTGCCGCGGAGCTCGAGCAGGAGATCGCGCTTGTCCTGTCTCTCTCCGTTTTTTGTGACTGGAAGAAATTGCGCTGCGCCGCCACCCATCGCGATGTCGATGTTTCCTCGATCCACAAACTCAGCCGCGATCTTCTCCGCATCGCTTGGTTCGCTCGGGTGCGCGTAAAAAACGGCGTTCGTAGGATCAGTCAGTTTTGTGTCTGTCACGAGCCCTGTGGCTCGTCCGCGTTCGCGCGCTAATTCGACGATGCTCTTGATCGGCTTCCCGTCGCCATTGGTAGCAATAGCGCGATTGGTCACTCTGTCACCGGTTGCAATTGCGGTTGCCGCGGCTGCTTGGTCAGGCGCGGCGAAATCCTTCGAGTAATTGATAACCAAAGCTGCATGTTCCATCGAATCCAGGTTCAGGCGTGTGCCAGCCCCGGCAGCATAGGCGCGAGTCGGAGCCAGCCGAGCAGGTGAAAGTCCTTCACCAACAAACAAGATAATTCCAAAAGGTTTCCGGATGACCCAGTGTTGAAAATAAAGAACACCGAGTCCGGCAAAGGCGAGGAGACAAAAAAGCGCCAACAACTGATTGCGCCACTTCACGAGGCCGATGTAGGCGCGCGTCTGTTCTCTTGTCAACGAAAGAACCGCTTGTCGATCTTCTCATTCATCGGCAAACTGCGCGGCGTATGGCAGGTCCGGTGATGCTGATCATTCGAGACGGCTGGGGCATCAATCCTGGTGGGCGGGAGAAGCACAAGGAAAATGGCGACGCGACGCTGCTCGCATCGACTCCTTTTCACGAGACGCTGTACCGAGATTATCCAGGATCTAAATTGAGCGCCAGTGGCGTGGACGTCGGCCTGCCCGAAGGCCAAATGGGGAACTCGGAAGTTGGCCATCTAAACCTGGGAGCCGGCAGAATTGTTTATCAAGATCTGACGCGAATTAACAAGGCGATCGAACAAGGCGAACTAACAAGCAATCAAGTATTGCGCGAAACCTTTGCAGGTGCGCGCGGTCATCGGCTTCACTTGCTCGGACTGGTTTCCGACGGCGGCGTGCACAGCCATTATTCGCACATGATCGCGCTCGCAAACGCAGCTTGTGAAGCAGGCGTTACAGAAATCTTCGTTCACGCTTTCACGGACGGGCGAGACACGTCACCGACCGGCGGCGCTGCATATTTAAAAACCTGCGAGAAGGAGCTTGAGAAAAGCGGCGGGCAGATAGTTACAGTGATAGGACGCTATTTCGCGATGGACCGCGATCGGCGCTGGGACCGCACGAAAAAGGCGTGGGATGCGATTGTTCTTGGTCGTGGCGAGATCTGCAAATCATCGCCCTCCGTCGCTGTGGATCGGCAATATAAGGAGGGCAAAAGCGATGAGTTCATGCCGCCGCTGATTTTTTCTTACGCAAATGAGCAGCGCGTGTGTGATGGCGATTCAGTTTTGTTTTTCAACTTCCGCGCCGATCGCGCGCGGCAATTGTCTCAAGCCTTTTTGATGAAGGATTTCGATGGCTTCAACCGCGAAGTCTGGCCCCAAGTGCGTTTTGTAAGCCTTGCCCAGTACGATGTCCGCTATTCCGCGCCTTTTATTTTCGCGCCGGAAGAGCTTCCCAGGCTTCTGGGGGAAATCATGAGTGCAGCGGGAAAGTCTCAACTGCGCATCGCGGAGACAGAAAAATATGCGCATGTGACTTACTTTTTTAACGGAGGGATCGAGCGCCCTTTTCCGGGCGAGGACCGCAAACTCGTGCCTTCGCCAAAAGTCGCTACCTATGATCTTCAGCCGGAAATGAGCGCGCGAGGAGTGACCACTGAATTGCTCGCGACGATGGCGAATTACGATCTGATCATCCTCAATTTCGCTAATCCGGATATGGTTGGGCATACCGGAGTACTGGAAGCGGGAATCAAAGCGGTCGAGACGGTGGACGAATGCATGGCGCGGATTATCCCGAAACTTCTCGAGCTTGGTGGCAAATGTCTTATCACCGCCGATCACGGCAACTGCGAGCAGATGCGCAATCCGGATGGCTCACCCAACACTGCGCACACCAGCAATCTTGTGCATTTCATTTACGTGGCTAAGGATGCGGCACAATTTCGCTGCAAAGACGGAATCCTGGCGGATGTCGCGCCGACTCTTTTATTTTTGCTCGGACTGCCGCAGCCAAAGGAGATGACTGGGCATAATTTACTTGTGCCCGCGTAGAAGGTCCCAAAGCGCCCGCATCAACGATTCCGGCTACACCCAAATCGGCAACGTTCGGCGGCCATCTCGTCGAAGGTGATTTCCAGTTGCCGATTGAAGCTTCGCGTTCCCGCCGCCGCGATTCGGTGCAGGAAGCGAATGCGATTCGCGGCCGTTGTTTCGCACCAAGTCGGTTTGCGCATGAGCGTGAGCGCGCCGTCAGATTCCACAAGAGCGCCCCAGCCGATCGGAATCTCCGAATCGTGAAATAACTCTTCGGGCAGAATGAGGAAAAATAGATTCGCGCAGCGGTACCCGACGAGTTTCTCGAACTTCGTGCAATCGAAGAGGCGATTTTGAAGCGCCTTCAGCTCGCGAGCGACGCGTGTATAGCCGCGATGCTTGATCGCCGCGAAATCGTGGGAATCAAATTCGGAAAATAATGAATCGGCGATCCGTAACTGCGGATAATGAACACGCAAATTTTCTTCCAGAACTTGTCGGCGGCGGTGAACTTTCTCCAGTCGCTCGCGTGTTGCCGCGCTAGAGCCATTATCGCGGCGAAGATCGACAAGCGCCTGTTTGCATTCAAAGATAGCAGTCGTTCCAGTCTGGTTCCGGTGTGGCCGGTAAGCAGCAAGATCGGCGCGATAACGGCATCCGGGCAAGCTCACTTCCAGTGCGCAGGCGGAGTAACCGCGTGCTTGAGCCCAGAGGAAGGCGAGCCGCTTTAGCTGGGCATGTCGCGCGGTTTCGCCTCGGGTGCTCGCTAGCCCCGCAGCCATTTCGCAAGTTCGCGTGCCCAATACGTAGCAATAATATCTGCGCCCGCGCGCTTAAGCGCAGTCATAATCTCGAGGACAGCCGCGCGTTCATTTAAGAGCCGTTTCTCCGCGGCGGCTTTGATCATCGCATACTCGCCGCTGACATGATAAACGGCAGTCGGTTTTCCAAAGCGTTCATGGACCCGCCATAAGATGTCCATGTATGGCAAGGCGGGTTTGACCATCAGGATGTCCGCTCCTTCGTCGACATCCAGGGCTACCTCGCGCAGCGCTTCATCTGCGTTGGCGAAGTCCATCTGATAAGAACGACGATCGCCAAACTGCGGCGGGCTCTCGGCCGCCTCGCGGAATGGTTCGTAAAATGACGATGCAAATTTGGCCGCGTAACTCATAATTCCAGTTTGATCGAAGCCTCCGGCGTCAAGCGCCTCGCGAATAGCGCCGATGCGTCCGTCCATCATGTCACTCGGCGCCACCAAGTCTGCGCCCGCTGCTGCGTGAGAGAGCGCCGTCTTCACCAAAAGCTCCACGGTCTCGTCATTGAGCACATGGAAATCGTCGCCGTCGATGCGTGTGACGCCGCAGTGCCCATGGCTCATGTACTCGCACAGACACACGTCAGTGATGGTGACAAGATCTGGACATTTTGATTTAATGGCTCGCACCGCATTTTGGACGATTCCGTTTTCGGCGTAAGCGCCGCTGGCTTGCTCGTCTTTCTGTTCCGGAATGCCGAAAAGCAGGACGGCTTGCAGCCCGAGATCCTGAGCGTCCCGCGCTTCATCGACAATCTCTTTCACAGGCAGTTGAAAAACCCCGGGCATGCTGGCGACGGCCCGACGTTGATCCAATTTTTCACTTACGAACAGCGGCAGAATGAAATCGTAGGCGCTCAATTGTGTCTCGCGGACGAGGTTTCGCAGAGCAGGGGAACGCCGCAAGCGACGCGGGCGATGCACCAGTTTTCTCACAAGACAGACAGTACGCGGTGCGAAAGTTGGTCGCAAGCAAGCAGGAGTGAGCTTTGCTAGAGGACGTGGCCTGGGGACCAGTCTGACGAGTGCGGCAGATGCTTGACGGCGCGTGGCGTTCGGTGTCTGCATCTTGGTCGTGGCGCGTGAGACCGATTATTTGCTAGTCGATATCAGTAATTCCTACACAAAGTTTGCCTTTGCATCAGCGAACCGGGTCTCGGCTCCTGTGCGCATCGCCACTGGCAAACTTTCGAGCAGCGTGGTCGCCGGATTTCTTGGAAAACGAAAAGTCCGGAAGGTGGTCGCCTCTTCGGTAGTGCCGGCAAAAAACTCCGCGATTTCTAAGGCTGCGAGAAAAGTGGAGGTGCTCTGGTTAAATTGGAAGCTGAAGCTGGGCATAGGGATTGATTATCCCCAACCGCAATCGATTGGCGCGGATCGACTGGCAAACGCTGCGGCAGTCACAGAACTTTATGGATTTCCCGCTATCGTGGTGGATTTCGGCACAGCAGTGACTTTTGACATTGTTTCGGATCGCCGCGCTTACATCGGCGGGGTGATTGCGCCGGGGCTCGAAGCAATGACTGATTTTCTCTATCAACGAACAGCGCTGTTGCCGGAGCTTTCTTTGAGAGAGCCACGGAGCGCGATCGGTAAATCGACAATTCAGGCGATGCTATCGGGCGCCGTGTTTGGGTATCGCGGATTGGTTCGCGAAATTCTTGCACGGATTAAGACAGAGCAGTTTCCGCGCAAGAGAGTCCGCATAGTAGCGACAGGTGGCTACGCGCAATTAATTGCGGCGCGGCTGCCGGAGATCGATGCGGTTTGTCCACACCTCACTCTGGAAGGATTGCGAATGGTGGCGAATTTGAATTGATTTGCCGGAAATGTCGGAAGTCGCAGCACGTATCTAACCACCCGCAGCAATTTGGGTATTTTTCCGAAGCGACCTGAAAATCATCTACTCGAACGCAACTTTGGACTTGTCAGGGGCGCTGATCCACGCTTCAGTCCGTATTTCATGAGAATCTGCAAGATTGCTGTGTTCGCAGTGCTGGCCCTTACCTCGTTTGCAGCGGAAAATGTCGCCCCAACCAAATCGGAGTTGGAGGATATGTACAACGCCGCGTACCGCGCGTTTGATGCCAACAATTTTACCGAAGCGCTAAAGGGACTTGACGCCATTGATGCCCGTCAACCTGATCTCGCGGCGTCGAAAAACCTGCGCGGCGTCATCCTGATGCGGCAAGGCAGCTATGATAAGGCGGAAGCAGCATTGCAGGACGCGGCCCGGATCGATCCCAAATTTTGGAATGCGCGCTTCAACCTGGCGGAGATTCCGTTTCTCAAGAAAGACTGGACAGAGGCGCGGAATCGCTTTGAGAAGCTGCTTTCCAGCGGTAAGTCCGATTTGGCAAAAGAAGCTTCGCAGCTGATCCAATATAAAATTCTTCTGACTTACTTGCTCGAAGGGAAAGAGAACAAGGTCGATTCCATTCTGGCTAAGCTGGAGCTTTCGCCCGATACCCCTGCCGTTGACTATGTGAAAGCAGCCGTCGCGCTTAAACAGAAGAATGAAAAGGAAGCGAAAGATCGGCTCGCAGCAGCAGAGAAGAATTTTTCACCGCAACTAAACAAGCTTTTCGCAGAGTCACTTTACGAAGTCGGCTGGCTGGAAAAGCCAGCTGGCGAAACGAGGCCTTCGTTGCCACTAATGACAGCTGCCGAGCGCTCGGAAAAATCGAAGGCTACAGCGCGTTCAAAATTCGAACAGGCGCAGCAGGCGCTGCGGCAACGCGACTTCGCAGCGGCCCGTAAATTAGTCGATGAAGCGGATCAGGCGGATCCGAATCAGCCGGCGACCCTCAATTTGCGTGGCGAAATTCTGATGCAGCAGAAGCAGTTTGACCAAGCCGAAGCTGCATTTAAAAAAGCAGCCAAGCTGGATCCGAAACTTCGGGAAGCACAATACAACCTCGCGCAAGTTCCCTTTAAGAAAAAGGACTATGCGAAGGCGCGGGAGCGTTTCGAGGCGCTGTATGAGCGAACCCCGGGCGGCGACAAAAATCAGGCAGCAGAGCTTATCAAATTCAAAATTTACATGACGCTTTTGCTCGAGGGAAAAGAAAGTCGGGCGCACGCGATGATGGAGGAGTTTCAATTTACAGGGGACACCCCGGCCCTCTATTATGCCCAGGCGGCGTGGGAATTTAAGCATAACAATCCGGAAAAGGCTGCCGATTGGACTGCGTCCGCTAACAAGATTTATTCGCCGGCGCTCAACAACGTTTTTGCTGACGCTTTTTATGACGTTGGTTGGATGCAAAGCCCGGAAATTGCAGCCGTGCCTACCCCCACCTTCGACACTAACGTCGTTGCCCCTCAGGCAGGGGGTGCTCCGGCAGTGGAGCCAAGTCCTATTCCGGACAGCGTTTTTGCCGCAAACAGGCAGGGCGACGCATCGAGAGGCGAACCGTTTGCTTCTTCGAGCCCTGCGGCAAGTGGCCCAAATGCCGGGATGGAAATCAGCGATGCTGGCGCACCAGCTGAACAGCCCGCTGTTTCGGCCTCGAACGAGCCGGCGACGGGAACAGGGGCGCAGCCAGAACAGCCGCTGGCAGCTGCGGCCGCGGCCTCCTCTCCTAGTCCTGGCGAATCAACAACTGCGTCTGCCGAGGCGCCGAAGGCTTCCTCTGCGTCCAAAGAACAAAATGATCAGTCAGCTGCTGGACAGACAAATGCGCCGAAGAACTCTGCTGTCAGCACAGCGCCTGGCAACGTCTGGCCATCAACCATTCCGGGAATGACGAGCCGGAGAATGTGGCTTGTCGGTGGATTGCTGTTAGCGGCCATATTTCTGCTGGCTTGGGTGATCGTGCCCGTGTTTCGCCGTCATGCATCCAACGGCCCGAATTACTCGCGCTCAAGGCCTGCCGCCGCTCCTAACCTGTTTAAGAGTGGAGTGGCGCCAGCGCGAAAGGGCAATGGGCAGGGCAACGGCTTTTCTGGCGGGCCCCGGCAGATTTCGCTGAGACTAGAAGCGTCGAAACCTTCATTGCGACAGACTGCGATACCTTCAGGGAAATTGAGCGGTAGTTTTGATCAACTGAGCGAGTTGAAAGCGAAGCCCTCACCAGCTCCGGCTTATCGCAACGGAGAGCCTGACCGTGAATTGGCGCCGCTCACTGAGTCAGCATCTGAATCGTCCGTGGGATCGATTGTCGAACAGCCACCAGAGAACTTGCGCTCGGCAATTCCGCACGCGGCAGAGGTGGCCGAGGTTTCAGCAATCGGCGAATTGACCGAACTTTCTGAGATAGCGCCGGAAGCGCCCAATGAGATTTGTGAAAATACGCAGGAAGTCATATTGCCCGCACAAGAAGTGAGTGAAATTGCCCGGGACGCAAATGAAGCCGCATTGTCCAGAGAGGAGCCCAGCGGGATGGTCAAAGATGGAGAAGTTGAATTAGCCGCCGTGGTAGCGTCAACAGAGCTCCCGGTTGAACCAACGGCGCAAGAGCAATCTGTGCCATACGCAAAACCGGTCGCTACGACCGAAGCGGCGGTTGAAGCGACCACGGAAGAGCAACCGGTGCCGTACCAAAGCGTCTCGACCGCGAGTCAATCTCCAGAGGCTAAGGCGACCACGATGTCTGCGATTTCCACTGAGCCCGTATTTCCGCAAACAACCACACCCGTAACCATGCCTGAAACAACCCAAACCCCAACTGCTCCGATAAACAAAGCTCCGACCCCACCCGTGGTTAAACCGCAACAGCCCGCTGCCACGATGCAAACATCCGTGCAACTCACTTTCTCTTTCGAAATCGCGGCCATGCAGTTGACGCCGAGCTTCAAAATGGGTGTCTTGAAAGTGCGCCCCATATCGAAGCTCGTCATGATGCGGTTGCCTTCATCCCAGCAGGCTCAGTCCCCATTGAACCTGCAGGTCGGCTTCGAAGTAACGAAGGTTCAGCCCATGGCCGGGGCACTTGGCACTATTCGGATGGTTCCGTCTCAACAGCAGAGGCCGACTGCAGGCGGTTTGCCGTCATTCACAGTCGCGGGATTACAGGTGGTTCCTAATTCTGAGACTGCGCCCGTTCAACTCACCCCGTCGCAACAGGGCCGGGCATCTGTTCTCATCACGGTCCCCTTCCAGATTACGACGCTTGAGTTTTCGCCGTCGCTAGAAATTGCATCTGTAATCCTAAATTCGAATTCCAAGCAGGTGGCCGTCCAGTTGCCTGGCGCCGGACCAAGCCCGGCCGAAGGAGCGTCAATGTTCGAAATTGCGAATCTGGAGCTCAATGAGAGCGGCGACATTAGCATGATGCAGCTGAATCTCCTCGGCAGAGCGAAGCGAGCCTGACGAGACGAGATCTTTCTCGACGGGAGAAGACAGCCCGCAGCATCACGCTTTAGCCCCTTGCCTTTTTGGGGCGCGATCGCTTAATTGTTCAGACTCGTTTGCCAGATCGGTTCCAATTCAGCGAATGCAGCTGCTTCGGCAGAAACTCTCCGTCCCGGCGAATCAATTTGCCATCAAAGTAGATTTCTCCACCGCCGTATTCCGGACGTTGGATGCTTACCATGTCCCAGTGAACCTGGCTGCGGTTCCCGTTGTCCGCTTCCTCGTACGCTTGCCCCGGAGTCAGATGAAATGAGCCGGCGATTTTTTCGTCGAACAATATATCGCGCATTGGTTGTAACACCCGAGGATTAAAACCAAGCGAAAATTCGCCGATGTAACGGGCACCGGGATCTGAGTCGAGAATTTCATTCAGCTTTTTCGTCTCGTTGCTTGTCGCATCGACGACCTTTCCGTTCTTGAATTCGAGATGGATGCCATCGAAACCGATCCCCTGATATATACTTGGCGCATTAAACCTCACGTGGCCCTCCACGGAATCTTTCACTGGGCAGCTAAAAACTTCGCCATCGGGAATGTTGCGGTCGCCACCGCAGATAACGGACGAAATTCCCTTGATACTAAAACGCAGATCGGTGCCGGAATCTTTGATTTCGACACGGTCCGTTTTTTCCATTAACCGCTGGAGAGCCCTCATGCCGGGCTGCAGTTTGCGATAGTCCAGTGTACAGACGTCGAAATAGAAGTCTTCAAAGGCCTCAGTGCTCATCCCGGCAAGCTGCGCCATGGACGGCGTCGGCCAGCGTAAGACCACCCACTTTGTTTTCTTAACTCTCTGGTCCTGCACTGGGCGCATTTTTTGGCCGATTAATTTGATCTTGTCCGGCGGCACATCGGATAATTCCGTGATGTTATTGCTGCCGCGCACGGCGATGTATGCTTTCATTTTTTTCATTCGCGCCAGCTCATGGCTCGCCAAAAGATTCAGTTGCCGGTCGGATGCTTCCAGCGCAAGGGCGCGGTTGACCCGGGAGTGCTGGGTCTGCACAAAGGGAATGCCTCCCGCCTTCCGTGTCTGCCGAATAAGCGCAACCGTCATTTCATCCGGGATGTCGAACGCCTCGATCAGAACCGTTTCATTGCGCTTGAGTCGGATGGAATATTCTACCAGGAGTTTCGCGAGCTTATCGAACCGGACGTCGTGCATAAGCGCTTATCATTCCACTAGCCGCGCCGGATGCAACTCAGAGGCGGCACTACGCGCTTCGAACCAGTTTCGCCGCAAAACCGCCATCGAAACCGTCTCGAAACGGAAGCGAATACTCTTCTCCTCGCGGGCGCAGGATCGACGAACGACCAAGAAGTCGTTGCTCGACTTGTTGGTTTTCTTCCGGCTCAAGGCTGCACGTACTGTAAACAAGCAAGCCCTTCGGTTTTAGTAGTGGGATGAGGCCTCGAATAATCTGGGTCTGCTGCCGCTGCATTCGCCTGAAATCCTCTGGTTGTAGGCGCCACTTCAGGTCGACGCGTCTTCGCATCACGCCGGTGTTGGTGCATGGCGCATCAACGAGGATGCGATCGAACGGCGCCATAGAAGCGATTTCCGAGGGGACGTAATCGCGTGTCCAGTCGTGACGCACAATGCGCACAATCTTGACACCGAGGCGCGCCATATTCTCTGTCAGAATTTGTAACCGCTCTGGGTCACGATCGCATGCCACGATTGTCCCCCGGTCTTGCATGAGTTGAGCAACGTAACCGGTTTTTCCGCCCGGTGCTGCGCACGCATCGAGGACTTTCTCTCCGGGCTTGGGATCCAGCATCTGGCACGCAATGATCGTACTTGGATCCTGAATGTAGCAATGGCCTCGTCTGAGGGCGTTCGTCGGCAATTCGCCAAATTCGAGAAACTCAGAATTGTGCCTGACTGGCCGCGATTCCGGATAAAGCCGGTGGAACTCTTCGCGATCGATTCTTAGCCGATTAATTCGGCCATACACCGGCGCAGGCAGATTGTTCCATTGGCACAACTCTTCTGTGTGTTTGGCACCGAAGTGCTGCTGCCAGCGTGCTACGACAAATTGCGGGTGTGATGTTCGAACGAACAGCGACTGCGCATTGGCGCGTCCGAGCAGCTCGCTCTGCCGCCGTACAGCGGCTCGAAGCATGCCATTGATGATCGTTCGCTGTCTTTTCGGCACGAGCTCCACCGTCTCATGGACCGCTGCGGGTGGGGCTGTTTTGAGAACGAAAAGTTGATACAAGCCGAGTCGTA
>WNGI01017099.1_pt1 | contig 11292 bp, 8 predicted proteins | sample 5400621 | NCBI WGS metagenome assembly WNGI01 (sample SAMN13153374, study PRJNA577476) | soil metagenome | isolation source: 20 cm soil or saprolite under Garry oak tree replicate 1 | place: USA:California | collected 2016-06-15
ACGCCGCGCGCCGCCAGGACCGCAAGCGCCAGCGCGGCGACCACGTTGACGGCAATGCCCAACCGCAATGTGAGATCGGTGCCCAGAGTTACGACAAGGACGAAGCCCGTGAGCGCGGCGCCCACGATGCTGCCGATGGTATTGATGGCGTAGGCGCCGCCCACGTCACGGCCGCGTGCAGCGCCCGGCCGAGCGACGAGGTCGGCGAGCAGCGGGAACGTCATCCCCATCCCCAACGCCGGGATCAGCACGACGCCACCGACGGCGACGCCCATCCACGCGAGCTGGGCGCCGGCGCCCCAGCCGGTATGCTGGACGACCCAGAGGATGTACAGTGGCAACACGCCGAAGCCCAAGAACAGCAGCGCCGCGCCGGCGGCGGTGACGCCCTGGGCGAGCGCCGCGTGGACGGCCGTATCGCGACGGGGCGCACTGCGGCCGCGTACCAGGGCGCTGCCCAGTCCAATGCCGAGCAAGAACACGAGCAGAATCAGGGTGAACGCGTAGGTCGAGCCGCCCACGATCATGACCAGCACGCGCGTCCAGCCGATTTCGTCGAGCAGCGACGCGAAAGCCGTGACGGCGAGCAACACCAGCGCGGTGCGGTGCAGCGCGTCACGCGGTCCGGCCGCCACCTCCTCCGCTCCCCGGGGCTCGCGGGCGGGGTCGGTGAACTGCGCCGAGCGGATGGCGATCACGCCGATCGCCAGGTTCAGCGCCGCGGTAGCGAATAACGCGGCGCGGATGCCGACGTACTCGATCAAGAAGAAGCCGGTAAGCGCAGTGCCGACGACGGCGCCCAACGTGTTGAGGCCGTACAGTCCCGCGAGCGCCGGCTTGAGCTGCTCGCGCTCGTCGCCGGTGAACGCGCGCGTGAGCACCGGCAGGGTGCCACCCATGAGGGTCGTGGGGATCAGCAGGACGAGTGCGGCGAGTCCGAAGCGCACGGCGACGCTCGCTCCGCCCGCGAGACCCAACCCGGCTGCCGTTGCGACATACACGCGGCGTGCCAGATCGAGCACGAGTGGCGACACGATGCCGAACGCGCCGATGGCCAGCTCGAGCTTGCCGTAGAGCGCGGCGGGGCGCGGGTGGCGATCGGCGCGCCGGCCGAGCAGCCAGGCGCCGAGGCCGAGGCCGCCCATGTAGGCGGCCACGACCGTCGTCACTGATTGGATGGTGGAGCCGAACGCCTGGTACAGCAGGCGGACCCACAGCAGCTCGTAGACGAGCCCGGTGGCGCCCGAGAGAAAGAAGAGGAGTCGGTAGCCCTGGGCGGCCCTAGAACGCATGGAGCTCGCGCATCGCCTGCGCGAGATCCTCCACCTGGGGCAGGATGAAGTCCTCCAGATCGGGCGCGTACCCGACGAACGTATCGGTCGACGCCACGCGCTTCACGGGCGCGTCGAGCCAGGGGAAGCACTGGTCGGCGATGCGCGCCGCGATTTCCGAGCCGTAGCCCCACGACAGCGAATCTTCGTATGCCACGATCACCTTGTTGGTGCGCTGCACCGAACCCTCGATCGTCTCCCAGTCGACGGGCGACAGCGTCCGCAAGTCGATGACCTCGACGTTCACGCCGCTCTCTTCCTCGAGCTGCTTGGCCGCGACCAGGGCGCGCTGCACCACGGCGCCGTAGGCGATCACCGTGAGGTCCCGGCCGTCGCGCACGACCTTCGCCTTGCCGAGCGGGATCATGAAGTTGGGGCCGGGATAGGGCGCCTTGTTGTACGTCTGGCGGTAGAGATGCTTGTGTTCGAGAAACAGCACGGGGTCGTCGCAGCGAATGGCCGTGCGCAGCAGGCCGTTGGCGTCGAGCGCGGTCGCGGGACAAACGACGCGCAGCCCGGGCACAGACGTGAAGACCACGGCGCCGGTCTGCGAGTGATAGATCGAGCCGCCCTTCAAGTAGCCGCCGTACGTCACGCGCACCACCATCGGCGCCGCAAACGCGTTGTTGGAGCGCCAGCGCAGCGTCGCCAGCTCGTTGCGGATCTGGTGATAGGCGGGCCAGATGTAGTCGAAGAACTGGATCTCCACCACGGGCTTCAAGCCGCGCGTGGCGAGGCCCACCGCGCGCCCGACGATGTTCGCTTCGGCGAGCGGTGAGTTGAAGACGCGGTCGCCGCCGAACTGGCGCTGCAGGCCCCAGGTGACCTTGAAGACGCCGCCCTTCCCTTTCACGTCCTTGAGGTTCTCCTCGCGGCTCACGTCCGCCACGTCCTCACCGAAGACGAGGATGCGTGGATCGCGCGCCATTTCGTCTTTCATGCAGGCATTGAGCAGGTCCACCATCGTGGTGGGGTCGCCGGAGAACCGGGGATCGTCCTCCGTGTCGAATTGCTCGGAGGTGGGATCGATATCGGGCGAATAGACGTAGAGAAGAGCCGTCTCGGGCTTGGGTTGCGGCGCGGCCAGTGCGATGTCCGCCGCGACATTGATCTCCTCGTCCACGGCGGTGCGAATCGCCTGCAGCTCGGCTTCGGTCGCCACGCCGTCTTTCACCAGGCGCTTGGGGAAGAGGACCAGGCAATCGCGCTTGGCCTCTTCCTGGCGCTCCTGGGGCGGCTTGTACAGCACTTCGTCGTCCGACAGCGAGTGCGAGTACGGCCGCGTGACGTGCGCGTGCACGAGTGCCGGGCCTTTGCGCTTGCGGCAATAGTCCACCGCGCGCACCAGCGCCTCGTAACTCGCCACCGGGTCGCAGCCGTCCACCTCTTCCACGAGCAAGCCGGGGAATTGGGAGACGAGCTTCGACACGGAGCCGCCGGCGGTTTGGACCTCGATCGGCACCGAAATGGCGTACTTGTTGTCTTCGATCAAGAACACCACCGGCAGCTTGAGGTTGCTGGCCGTGTTCATCGCTTCCCAGAACTCTCCTTCGCTGGTGGTGCCGTCGCCCGCCGAGCAGTAGGACACCTCGTCGCCCTTGATCGGCTTGTCCTTGATGGGATCGATGCGCTCGTAGCGCAGCCACGCCTCGGCGCAGCCCACGGCCTGGAGGAATTGCGTGCCGGTGGGGCTCGACTGGCTCACGATATTGAGCGCCTTGTGCCCCCAGTGCGACGGCATCTGACGGCCGCCGGAGTTGGGGTCTTCAGCCGCGGCGACGGCGGAGAGCAGCATCTCGGTGGGCGTCATGCCCAGCCCGAGGCAGAGCGCGCGGTCGCGATAGTACGGATAGAACCAGTCGTAGGCGGGGCGCAGGGCTTTCGCGGCCGCGGCGAGCACGGCTTCGTGGCCCGCGCCCGAGATCTGGAAGAAGATCTTGTTCTGCCGCTTGAGCTGGATCTCTTTGTCGTCCAGCCGGCGCGAGAGGTACATCACGCGGTACAGATCGAGCAGGTCGGTCTTGCCCAGCGCGGACTTCGCCGCGCGGGGCTGCGTGCGGGTCTTCGTGGCCATGGCCGGAAATGTAGCCTATCGCTTGGCGCCCGCCAAAAGCTCGGGGAGCTGCCGGAAGTAGCCCAGGGCGGCGCGGATGTCGGGGTCGTTGTGCACGAGGAACTGCTCGCGCGCGTCGGGACCCCAGCGCACCTCGGCGACACGCAGTGCGAGATTACGCGCGATGCGCTCGGCCGTGGCGGAGTCGGGCTGTGCCGCGATCTGAAACCGCGCGCGCACCCGCGTGAGGAAGGGCTGCACCAGCTTGGTCTGCCAGTCGCCGCGGGCGTCGAGCCATGCGCTGAGCCCGGCGGGTGTGGCGGCGAGGGTTTGAGCCACGCTGTCGGACACGGCATCGTCCAGCCCTGAGTCCGCGGCGACGCTCCACCACACGGGCACCGCCGGCGGGGGCGTGAGCGGCACGTCGGGCGCGATGCCGCCGCCGCCGCGCACGGGCCGGCCGTGATCGGTGTGGAACACCTCCGCGGTGTCCGCAGCCGTGCCGGTCTGGCCGTGCAGCGCCCAGTAGACGTCGCTGCGCACGCCCTGGTAGCGGCGCTGGATGAAGCGGCCGTTGGGCGTGATGACGCGGCCGACCGTCAGCCAGACCACGTCGCCCGCGGGGAGCAAGAACAGCATCTGCTCCAACGCCTTGCCGAAGGAGCGGCGGCCGAGCAGCAGCGCGCGGTCGTGGTCCTGCAGCGATCCCGCGAGCGCCTCGGAGGCGCTGGCGCTGCGGGTGTCGATGAGCACGATGAGCGGCAGATCGGTGAAGTCGCCGTCGCGTTTGGTGACGAAGGTCGTATCGACGTCTTTCTTGCGGCCGACGGCCTTGAAGATGACGGTGCCTTTGGGAAAGAACTCCGAGGCGATTTCGACGGCCGATACGACGACGCCGCCCGGGTTGCCGCGCAGGTCGAGGATCACCTGATGCGCTTTTTGTCCGAGGAGACGCTTGAGCGCGTCATGGATCTCCGCTGGGGCCTTGGAGCCGAATTCTTCGAGGCGCACATACCCCGTGGTGGGATCGGCCATGCGGACGATCGACACGGAGTGTGCCGCGAAGAATTCGCGTTTGAGCGTGACGCTCAGCGTGTCGGGCTCGAGCCGCGAGCCGCGCTCGAGCCGCAGCCGGACTTTGGAGCCCTTGTCACCCGCGAGACGCAGCGAGACGTCGGACGCGCTGAGGCCCGAGGCCGGGGGATCACGGCGAGCACGGTGGCGAAGCCCTCTTCATCCTCCAGCATGATCCCGGTGGTCGCCAGCTCCCCTCGTTCCATCGCATTCTCGCGGCCGAAGTCGGCCAGCGACTCGTAGCGGCTGTGCGGATCGAGGGAGCTCAACACACCGTCGATCGCCGCGTGGACCAGGACCGTATAAGTGACGGTATCGACGTAGTTGAGCCGGATGTGGTTGAGCACGGCCGAGAAGGTCTGCAGCTCCTCGTACGACGAGCGCTGTTGCGCGGCGAGCGGCGCGGCGGCGCCGAGCGCGGTGAGGAGAACGGAGACAACCCGGGCATTCGAGCGCATGGTGGACTCCTCAGTGAAGCGAGGCGAGCCGCTGGCGTGCGTCAGCGACGAGTTGGGAGAAGCGCGTGGGCGCCAGCGCCACGGCATCAGCGAGCGCCACCCTCCCTGCCTCGGGCCGGTCGAGCGCGAGCTCGGTCAGGCCCAGCACGTAGGCAAGACGCGCGTCGCGGGGATTGACGGTGCGGCCCTGGGTGAGCGCCGCCTCCGCTTCGGCCAATCGGCGACTCCGATACAGGGTGAGGCCCAAGTCGAGCCAGAGGCTGCCGTCGTCCGGCGCGATGTTGACCGCATTGGCTCGCTCCGCGGCGGCAGCTCCTAACATCCCCTCCGCTTCGTAAATGTCGGCGAGGTGCACGTGCGCCATGAACAGGCCGGCGTCTTCCTCGGCGGCTTGCTGATACAGCGCCCGCGCCGTGTCGGCGCGCCCGGCCTTTTGCTCCAGGAATCCGATGATATAGCGGTACTCCGACGTGTGGAGCGTGAACCGCTGGATCGAGTCGCTCTCCTCGCTGCGCTCGGAACGCGCCAGCAGCACCGCGAAGTCGGCGATCGCCGCGTCGTAGCGCCCGAGGTGCGCCGCCGCGAGGCCGTGGAACCGGAGCAACGACTCGGGGATCTTGTCGCGCCGCGGCGCCTCGCGGATCAGACGCCCGAGGTTGTGCTCGGCGTCGGCGTAACGCCCTTCGTAAAAGTCCCTGTATCCCTGCTGGTAGTGCTCGTACCAGTCCGCGACCATTGCGATCATGTACGAGAAGATGTCGCGCGGCGGCACCATGACGCGTGCCACGTTGAAATCGACGAGGGGATCGATCATGAGCGCGCGACCAAATTCGTCGTCGGACTCTCGTAGCCGGTGTCGCCACTCGGGAGTCAGCTTGTTGCCCCAAATGTCGTTCCATAGGCCGGTGCGCTCCGAAAACGGCAGACAGGCGAGCGCCAGGTGCGCGAGCGCGAAGCGGGGATCCAGCTTCACCGCGAGCCGCAGCTCCTTTTGCGTGCGCGCGTACTCCTCATCGTTCCATAAGGCCAGTGCGACGTTGTAGTGCGCCGCCGGATCGTTCGAGTCGCGCACGGCGCGTTGCTCCAGCGCGCTACGCGAGGCGGGCAGCTCGAAGAAGTCGCCCTGGGCCGGGAGGGGCGCCGCTCCCAGCAAGGCCAGCGCCAAGCAGGCGCTACTGCAGAGCGGCGATACGCTGCTTGGCATTGTCGATCTGTGCCTGGTAGCGGCTCGGCGCGAGCGTCAGGAATCGCTGGAACGCAGTCCGCGCTTCGTCCTTCTTGCCGAGTTGCTGTGCGACGATCCCGAGGTAGTAGGGCACGCGCGAGTCGCGCGGGTTCGCGTCCATCGCTTGGCGCAGCGTCGAGTCCGCCTGGGGCCATTGCGCCCCTTTGGCGAGGGTCACGCCGAGATCGTAGACCAGGCTGGGGTCGTCGGGATTGGCGTTGACCGCCGCACGCCGCTCGCTGATCGCCACCGGCCAACGCTGTACGGACTCGTACAGCTGCGCCAAGCGCGCGTGCGCCATGTACAGACCTGCGTCGTGCTCCAGGGCGCTGCGGAACAGGTCGGCGGCGTCTTGCAGCTTGCCGGCGCGCTGCTTGAGACACGCCAAGATGTAACGGAAATCATTGGTGGCGAGCGGAATCCGAATCAGGGAGTCGGATTTCTCCGCTTGCTCGAAGCGGTTCAGGATCGTCTGGATGTCCCAGATCGCGTCGTCGTACTTCTGGATATGACCGGCGGCGATGCCGTGATACCAGAGGAGGTAGTTGGGGACCCGCCCGGGGTGCGATTCGACGCCCAGTTCGTTGTAGACCCGCTGGAAACTGGTGTAGGCGCGGTCGTACTTCCCCTCGCTGAAAAAGTCGACGCCGTCGAAGAAATCCCGCAGGAAATCGGCGTAGTACTCGCCGATGTCGGCGTTGACGCCGAAGTCGTGGGGCGTCACGGCGCCGATGATCTTGACGTCGACGAACGGATCGATGAGAAAGGCGCGGGTGTACAGGTGATCCGCTTCCTTCAGCTTGGGCACCCATTCGTCGGGCACCGCGTGTTCGTACTGGTCGCGGAACAAGCGCGTGCGGCGCGCGAAGGGCAGCTGTGACAACGCGAGGTACGGCTCCGCGAACTGCGGCTCGATGGTCGTAGCCAGTTTGAACTCACGCTCCGCATCGTCGTAGCGTTCAGCGGCGCAATACGCCACACCGACGTTGTAGTGCGCCGCCGCGTCGTCGGAGTCGCGCTGCGCCGCCGCCTCGAGATCGCCGAGTTTCATCGGCAGCTTGACGCGGCATTGGGCGCCCAGCGGCAATGCGATCACCAGCCACGCCGCGACCACGCTGGGGCACTTCATGGCAGTCTCGCCAAGCGATCCTTGGCGTCGGCGATGCGGGTGTCCTTGCTGGGCGCCAGCGCGAGGAAACGGGTCAACGCGGCGCGGGCATCCGCCGGTTTGTTGAGCTGCTGCTCGACCATGCCCAGAACGTACGGCGCACCCGGATCGCGCGGATTCGCGTCCATCGCCTGGTGCAGCACCGTTTCCGCTTCGGTGGCCTGGTTGGCGCGGGCCAGCGTCGCTCCCAGGTCGCGGACCAGGGTCTCATCATCCGGGTTCGCTTCGACGGCGCGGCGCCGCTCCGTCACGGCGTCGTTCCACATCTGGTACTGCTCGAACAGGTCCGCCAGGCGCACGTGGGCCATGTACAGGCCGAGGTCGCTCGCCAGCGCTTCCTTATAGAGCGTCATGGCGTCGGCCGGACGCCCGGAACGGTCCTTCAAGAGCGCCAGGATGTACCGGTAGTCATTCGTGTTGAGAGGAATCTGAATCAGGGAGTCGGTGTGCTCACGTTTGAGCGAGCGGTCGAGCAGCACCTGCACGTCGCCGGTCGCTTCCTGCCACAGACCCAGATGCGCCGCGGCAATCCCCCGATAGAAGAACAACTCGCCAGGAATCGAGTCCTGCGGCTCATTCTTGAATGCGCGGTCGACGAAGTGTTGCAGCGCGCTGTAGGAGAGCTGGTAGCGCGCGGCGCCGAACGCGCCGAGGCCCAGCCAGAGGAGGTAGAACGTTGTGTAGGCGCCGTACTCGTGGATCACCACCATGTCTTCGGGCGGCGGCGTGGCGCCGATCACGCGGAAATCGACGAACGGGTCGATGATGAACGCCTTGTGGCGCATCTGATCGGCCTGCTCCAGCACCGGCCGCCACTCGAGCGGGACTTTTCCTTTGCGCTCCTCGTTCCAAAGCTTGGGGCGGCGGTCATACGGAAGGAACGACAGCGCGAAATAGGCCGGCGCGTAGCGCGGATCGACGCTGACGGCTTGCTTGAATTCCCGCTCGGCATCGTCAAGGCGTTTGAGATCCCAATACCGCAGGCCGAGCTCGTACAACGCACCGGCATCGTTGGAATCTTGCTGAGCACGGGTTTCGAGCTCGGCGAGCGTGGGCGGAGTGGGTTTCACCTGCGCGGCGAGCGATACCCAACCCGCCAGTGCGATGGCGATTCCGCCAGAGAAGAACGAACGCGACGGCACGCGATCACCCTCCGAAAGACGGTTGTCGCGAAGTTGGAGCGGGGTTACAACGTGCGCTAGGGGTGCGCCTGATCCCGGGATAACCCTGAGGCGAATGACTGTAGCGCTAGTGCAACATGACCATGTAGCGCTGGACTTCGGCCATCTCCACCGAGTCGCGACGCGGCGCCATCGCCAAGAAGCGCTGGAACGCGTTGCGAGCGGCGTCCGCCCTACCCATCTGCAGCTCCGTCAGCCCGAGATAGTAGGGCGGGCGCGGGTCGCGCGGGTTCGCGTCCATCGACTGTCGCAACACCGTCTCCGATTCGGCGAGACTATCCGCCTGGCGCAGCAGCACGCCGAGGTCGGTGAGCAGGCTCGGGTCATCGGGGTTGGCGGTGACTGCCAGCCGCCCTTCGGTCACAGCGTTGGTCCACATGCCGTACGACTCGTACAACTCGGCGAGTTTGACATGCGCCATATAGAAGCCGACGTCGGTGGTGGCGAGGTCCTCCAATAATGATCGTGCGTCAGCCGGCTTATTGGACCATAGCTTTATCAGGGCAAGAGCATAGCGGAAATCGTTCGTGCGCATGGGAACGTGTACGATGGAGTCCTGCTCCACCCGCTCCGTCCGCACGAGCAGCGCCTGCAGATCGGTGCTCGCGTCGTCGTAGAGCTTGAGATGCGCCGCCGAGAGAGCTGCATACCACAATACGAACGATGGCACAGAATCCCGTGACGCGTGCTTGATGGCGCCATCGAAATAGAAGTACGCGACGCCGTACCGCCCGTCGCGAAACGCGTCGAAGGGGCTCTCCAACACGAAGATGATGCCTCGCCCGAACACCAGGCGCATGCCCTCGTGGGGCACGACGGTGCTCATGATTCCCAGATCCACCAAGGGATCGATCACGAAGGCGCGCCGTTGCAGTACGTCCGCCTCGCGCACTACGGCCGTGAGACTGTCGGGCAGATCGCGTCGCTTGCTCAGGCGCTTCCACAGCTTCGGTCGACGAGCGTAGGGTAGCCACCCGAGGGCCAGCCACGCCTGGGGATAGCGCGGCTCAATCCGCACGGCGAGGCGGAGGGAGCGCTCCGCATCGTCCCACCGCTTGGCGGCCCAGTATGCGATGGCTGCGTCATACTGTGCGGCGGCGTCGTTCGAGTCTACGGTGGCGAGGCGCGCCTCCACGTCCTGTACCGAGCGCGACCGCGGTGGCGTCCCTTGCGCCGCGAGATGCGACGCCAGCGCGCCAAGGAGCAGCGAACCGAGAACGGCCGGCCGGACCCCCACAGGGCCAAGTTGAAGGACCGGCCGAAAGGCGTCAATATTCACCATGGACGAAGCCGCCAAGAAGACCGTGTTGCGCCATTTCCCGTACGGCCTGTACGTCGTCACCGTGAGTTCCGGCGGCGAAGACCATGGCATGACCGCGAACTGGCTGACCCAAGCGTCGTTCGAGCCGCCAATGATCGCCGTGGCGGTCGAGAACACCTCCAAGACCATCGCCATGATCCGGGACTCGCATCACTTCGCCGCGAACCTCCTGCAGAAAGATCAGCGCGACCTCGCGGGGAAGCTCGGCCGCTCGTCGGAGCAAGCGCCGCAGAAACTCAAGGGCCTGAAAACGAAACCGGCGCCCGTGTCGGGGACGCCGGTACTCGCGGATGCGATCGGCTGGGTGGAGTGCCGCCTCATGACCACGGTGCCGTCCGGCGATCACACGCTGGTGCTCGGCGAAGTGGTCGCGGCGGGCGTGGAGCATGACGGCGAGCCGCTCACGCTCCAGCAGGCGGGCTTCAAGTACTCGGGCTAGTCGCCCCGCTTACGGCCGCGCGTACACGATCTTCCCGCCCACGATCGTCGTCATGACGTGCGCCGTGTTGACCGATTCGGGCGGCATGGCGAAGAGGTCGCGGTCCAGGACCACCACGTCGGCGTACATCTGCGGCGCCAGCACTCCCCACTTCCCCTCGTCGTACATCGCGTAGGCGGTGCCGGCCGTGTAGGCCTGCAGCGTCTCCCCCAGCGAGATCTTCTGGTCCGGCACCCAACCGCCGGGGTTTTTGTCGTCCAGCGTGCGGCGTGTGACGGCCGCGTACACGCCCCAAATCGGATCGAGCGGCGCCACGGTCCAATCCGTGCCGAACGCGAGCCGCGCGTGCGTGTCGAGCAGCGTGCGGAACGCGTACGTCGTCTTGATGCGCTCGGGCCCGATACGCGCCTGCACCCAGCGGCCGTCGTCGATCGCGTGATAGGGCTGCATCGACGCAATCACGCCCAAGCGGCCGAAGCGCGGGATGTCCTGCGGGCGCAGGTGCTGCGCGTGTTCCACGCGGAAGCGGCGGTCGCGCGCGCCGTGCGCCTGCAGCACGCTGTCGTAGATGTCGAGCAGTATGGCGTTGGCCGCGTCGCCGATGGCGTGCACAGCGATCTGCAGTCCGGCTGAATCGGCGTTGCCGATCCACGTGCGCATGTCCTTTTCGCTGTTCTGCGTCAGACCGCGATAGCCCGCCGAGTCGCTGTAGGGCTCGAAGAAGTACGCCGTGCGCGAGCCGGCGGAGCCGTCCATGTACCCCTTCACGCCGCCGATCTTCACCCAGTCGTCGCCCGCCCCGCCGGCCTTGATCGAGTCCGCCACCGCATGCCACTGGTCGAGCGGGATGTACAGGGCGACACGCATCGTCATGCGGCCCGCCCGCTCGAGCCGCCGGTAGCTCGCGAGATCGGCCCACGACGCCGACACATGCGACACCGCGGTGACGCCGAGCGACGCGGCGTAGCGCAGCGCGCGCGCCGTGGCCGAGTCGCGGACATCGGGAGCGGGATCGGGAATTGCGCGGCCGATCAAGTCGAGC
>WNGI01005656.1_pt1 | contig 11290 bp, 6 predicted proteins | sample 5400621 | NCBI WGS metagenome assembly WNGI01 (sample SAMN13153374, study PRJNA577476) | soil metagenome | isolation source: 20 cm soil or saprolite under Garry oak tree replicate 1 | place: USA:California | collected 2016-06-15
TGCGTGGCCAGCGCGTAAAGCGTGGGCAGAGGATCGCGTTGGTCGGTTCGACCGGCATCTCGACCGGTCCACACCTTCACTACGAAGTCTGGGTAAATGGGAGACCCGTCGATCCGAAGACCTTCGTGCTGCCGGACGCGATCGTGGATTGATCGGACGCAGCAGCGCGTTTGGGCCATACGTGGAGATGAGAAGTCATGGGGGAGCCAGTCGGCTCCCCCGCGTGTTTTTCGGGTCCGGGCGGCCGCCATGCCATTGACAGGGTCCGAGCCCGGCGTGAATGTGAATCTGTTCGGGTGTGCTCTCCAGAACCCCGAGGCGCTCATGCTGTCATCGTCCCTTCGTTTTTGCGTCGCCGTTTGTCTCCTAACGGGCCCATCGATCGTCGGATGTTATTCTCGTGCCACGAGTGCTCCGACTCACGCGCCCCCGCCGTCGGGCGGCCTGGTGATCACCGCCGAGCAGATCGCCCGCTCCGGGGCGAGGAATGCATGGGAAGTGCTGAAGAGAGAAGCGCCGATGCTGGCGTTGCGCGAGAACCGCAAGGGACAGGCAGCTGGCATCGGACGCCACGGGCAGTCGAGCGTCTACCTGAACGATGTTCTCATAGTCATTGTCGATGGTGCGCGCGTGTCCGATTTCCAGGTGCTCCAGAGCATCCCGGCGGATGCCATCCTCAGTATCTCTGTCCTCACGGGAATCGAGGCCACCACCTACTACGGAACCAATTCCGTGAGTGGCGTGGTGGAGATCCGTACCAAAAACGGCAGCGAATCCTAGTGTCCTGGCAAAGAGGGGAGAGCCGCACGCCGCGGACTCTCCCCTTCACGCTCCACTCCGCCGTTGGTCAGTGCATCGCTACGGCAGTCGATCGATGCACTGGCTGAAATCGGGATTGTTCTCCTCGTCAAACGGCACCGGGAAATTCACGTCCGCGCCGTAGACCCGGCCCTGCTTGAAGTAATCGCCGTTCGGGAACACCGTGTTTTCAGCCCGACCATATTGCCGGATCAGGCGCCGCATGTCCCCCAGGCGATGCGCCGACAGCCACAACCACCGCGCCCGCTCGGAGAACTGCAGATCCTGCTGGGCTGTCGGCGTGCCAGGGTCCGTGAGGTTCGCTAACGCCGCCGTCGGGACGATCGCTACCGAAATCGTGTCGATCCCGATGTAATCCGGGGGAGCTGCTCGCAACGCGTTCAGCGTGTTCAGCCATGTTGTGGCGCCCGCGCCCCCGGGTTGGAGCGCCGCTTCCGCCTCGATCAGCCGTGCCTCGAGGCCGGTCGCGAGGGGGATGGGAGCGTTGCGATTGCCGAAGCGCAGGTTGTCGAACTGCGCCGTGATCCCGTCGAACCCCCGATCAGTGGACGGGATGCGCCGGAAGGGCGTCCGCGGGTCGGGCTGCGAACGCCACGGTAGACCGGGCCCTGTCCCCACGATCCCGACCGGCGGAGCGCTCGCGGCATAGTTCCCCTCGCGATCCGCCACGGAATAGCGCTCGTTCGTGACGTTCGCCAGGAAAACGCCATTGTTTTCCCGGCCCGTCACCTCGGAGTGAGAAATCACATATGCGAAACTTGTCGGCACGGGTGTCGCGGCGCCCACGGTCGTTGCATTCAACGTGGTCACCGCGCCGGGAAAGTCGCCCAGAGCGACCTGCGCACGCGCCTTGCCGACCACCGCAAGGCGAATCATCGTTCGCCGCGTATTGGCCGAGACGACGGTCGTGTCCAGCGCGATGGCTGCGGCAATCGCGGCGTTGAAGCGTGCCACCGCCGTATCGAGGATCTCCGTGGTCGTGCGCGGCTGGCCGAACGTAAAGGACCCGTCTGCATTTACCTTGCTCATCGGCACGCCCGAGCAATAGTTCTCCGCGAAAAAGACGTAGGTGAAACCGGCGAGGGCCAGCATCTCCGGGTACCCGGACTGACTCGTCAGGCTCGTGGAGAGGGTCGCGTACTTGTCGGCGGCAACCTCCGTCGCGCGACGTGCGCGATGGAGCGTTCTGAACCAGGTGGTCGCCGTCGCATTCGTGATCTGGATGCTACGCGCATCCACTTCGATTCGAGTCGGAAAGGTCTCCGAATTGACGAGCTCGTCACCCAACAACCCGCTCGCCAGGATCATGCCCTCCGTTCCACCGGATCCATCGGCGCCGGAGCCCCCGTAAGCCAGCGCGAAGTCCCCAATCGCTCCCGCACGAAATATCGGCAGCGCGGTGACCGGATCGCTCAGATCGGGCGGTGTCACGATGTCCGGATCCCGGACGTCGAGGAGGCCATGGCAGTTCGTCAGGGACAGCGCGACTACGGCACACAGCACCGCGCGGCGGAGCTGCAGCCCCGCTGCTTTCCCTTTCGCCGTGGCCGTTTTCATCGTCATGGTTCTCATGGTCGTGCCTCGGCTCAGAAGGTTACGCCGATGCGGGCAATAAAATACCGCACCGGCGGCTGTGTGAGGAAGTCGGCTGTCGTGAAGTTCGCCTGGCCCGCTTCGTTGAGTTCGGGATCGACCCCGGTGTAGTTCGTCCAAGTCGCGAGGTTCCGGCCCGTGACTGAGAAACTCAAGCCCGCGGCGCCCAGCTTGCGCGCCCAACGGTCCGGGGCCACGTACGTTAAAGACAATTCGCGCAGCTTGATGAACGACGCATCTTCGACGAAGCCGAATTCCGTGATGGGGCTCGTGATAACCGCGACGCCCCGGGCCTGATCGGCCAGCGATGCGGTCGAGTCGTTCAGGCCGCGGCACGTGAGAAACTCGCAGCGAAACTCCTCGGTGTCATTCAGCAGCTTGTTGCCGAAGCGCCCGTCGAGGAGTCCGTAGAGCCGGAAATGTTTCAGGAAGCGCACCTCGCTCGACAGCGTACCGCCATGCGTCGGTAGCGGCGTGCCGAGGAAGACTTCTGCCGTGCCTTTCTGCACCTCATCGATCGCAATGACGCCATCGCCATTCGCATCGGCATAGGTGTAGGGCACCATCCAGTAGCTGCCGAGGGGGTAGCCTTCTTCGTGGCGCTGCGAGGCACCGCCGAGTCCGAAGACGATCGGGGGAATCTTCTGCCCCGTAGAAGGGTCCTTGCCGAGGTCGATCAGGCGGTTGCGATTGCCCCAGGCGCCGGCCGTCACACTCCAGGAGACTTGAGGCCGATCGATCACCTGCGCGGTCAGTTGGATCTCCACGCCCTTATTGCTGACTTGTCCGAGGTTGACGAACTGGGTGTTGCTCGAGCCCAGCGAGGGCGCCAGGGTCCGGGCAATCAGCGCGTCGCGGGAGTTCTTGTCGTAGTAGGTGAATTCGAGCAGCACCCGTCTCTGCCACACGTCGACGTCGAATCCCGCCTCGATTTCCCGCGTCCGCTCCGGCTTCAGGCTATCGTTACCGAGGTTGTTGACGGTGATGCCCGGCACGTCGGTCGCACCGGCAATCGCCACTGGCGCGAACGACTGGATCGCGTCGTTCGGTCCGGGCTGGCGCCCCGAGCGGCCGTATGCCATCCGCAGCCGGAGCGAGTTCAGAAAGCTCACCTGCGGGAAGAAGGGCTCCTCCGAAATCACCCACGATGCGGAGACTTTGGGATAGGTAATGAAGTTGAAGTCTTTCCCGAAGGCGGAGTTGTCGTCGCCGCGCAGCGCCGCTGTGAAGAACAGCCGCCCGTGGTAGCCGACTTGTTCCTCGGCATAGCCGCCGAGTGTCACAAACTCGTCGATGGCTTCGCCGACAGTGGGATTGACGACGCCGTTGAGTGAGCTGCTCCCCTGGGCCAGCTTGCGTCCGGAAGCCAGGCTCTGCGCGAACACACTCTTAAAGTATTGCACGCCCACCGTCGTGCTCGAGGTCAGATCCGGCGTCGGGAGGAACGATGCGGTCCCGCTGACGTTTGCCGTGTAGGAAAAGATCTGGGTGCGGTTCGAAATCCGGTTCCCGTCCAGCGTGTTCTGGTTCAAGGGCACAATGCCGGGCCTGATCGTCTGTTGGTCCCAGCGGTTCGTCACGTCGTTCCCGACCACCGCTCGGAAAGTCAAGAAGCTCGACGGCCGCAAGGTGGCAGTGACGCTGCCCGTAAACCGCTCGACGCTCTGTTGCACGTCGATGTTGAACGCCTGCTCCGGAGTGAGAAAGAGATATCCGTGTTTGCTCGTGTCTGGACAGGCGAGGGCCGCGCAGCCGAGCAGACCGCTCGACACGATCCCCGCCGAGTTATTGTCGTTCTGCGGCAGGCTCAGATCGCTCGACACGTATCCCGTAGAGACGTTGATGTCGAGCGACCGGCTCGCCTGGTGGCGAATGTTGCCGCGCAGGCTCACGCTCCGCAGGTCGTTGGGACGATAGACGCCCTTCTCCCGCTGGAAATCGCCGGACAGGAAGAACGTCGTTTGATCGTTGCCCCCTGAGCCGCTGATGCCGTACTGCTGGCGGCTGCCGGTCTGGAACGGGCTGAACTGCTCGAGCGGGTTGAGCGAGCGCAGGGTAGCGATGCGGCACGCGGTCGCCGCCTGGTCGACGAGCAGGCAGAGCCCGCCCGTGCTGTCCTCGGCCGCGTAATTCGCGGGCCACGCGGTGACTTCGCTGACCGAACCGCCCTCGGTGAAAATGGTCCAGCGTGTCGGCCCGGGCCGGCCGCGCTTCGTGTGAATCTGAATCACGCCGTTTGCCGCGTCGGTGCCGTACAGGGACGCGGCGGATGGACCCTTCACGATCTCCAAGGATTCAATCTCGTCGGGATTGATGTCGTTGATGCGCGAGGGAGACTGGCCGCCGACACCAATCGAGTTAGACGCCGCACCGTTCTCCACGCGAATCCCGTCGATTACGATGATCGGCTCGTTCGAGAGCGAGAGACTACTCGCCCCGCGAATGCGGAGCCGCGCCCCGCTACCCGTGGTGCCGCCCGACGGCAGTACCTGCACCCCCGGCGCCCGTGCGTTCAGGAGATCCGCGAAGTTCGTCGGCGCCGCCTGCTCGGCGATCGTCGCGGCGTCGATGGTCGCAATGCTATTGCCGAGCTCCCGCTTGAGCTGCTCCGCGCCGGTGCCGGTGACGACTACGGCTTCCAACGACACCGCCGCGGGAGTGACGGTCCAGTCGAGCGTTACGGACGCGCCAGGATCCAGAGTCACGAGCTGTGACGCCGTCGCGTACCCGATGAAGCGCACTTGCAACGTGTAACGGCCGGCGGGCACGTTTGTGATCTTGTACTGTCCGTCCCGAGCGGTGGTGGCACCGAGGCTCGTGCCGAGCAGGAGCACCTGGGCGCCGGCGACCGGCTGCTGACTCGTCTTGTCGGTCACATGCCCGGCAATCGTGGCTTGCTGCGCTGCCAGTCGCGGCGCCAGTAACAGCCCGAGCAGTACCAGCGCCACGCTGCACTTTTCCTTATCGATGGTAAATCGCATAGTCCGCTTCCCTCACGCTGAGAGGTTGATGTGCAATGCAAAACCAGGGAAAGCGAAGACTTCAGCCTTGCGGCCGACGGCCAAAAACCACGCGGTTACGCGCGACGCGTCGGCCTAGCGACTACATCGAGAGGGAATGATGGGGTTGCGCTGGAGGTGGAAAACGCAGCGAACGGAAATGTGATCCATGCTGACTCCATGTTTGAGAAAGTTTGGGAACGCCCAACGGCTTGGGAGAACGTGCCCTTTCCATATAGTGACGTACGGCACAGAAGCCCGCAAGGGAACGCCAACATGTCTTGACACCTGGCGAACCGGCGGCCAGCCTCAACAGATGCGCGTCACGTTGCTGGCCACGGCCTTCCTCGGTGCCTGTGGCGGTGTCCGGTCCCTCCCTGAGACGACCGGCAGCGTCCCTCCGGAGCTCGGGAAAACAATCACCCAGGAACAGATCGCGGCGTCGGGAGCCAAAACGGCGTGGGACGCCCTCCGACTCACCGCCCCTCACCTGCAGTTGCGGGAAACGCGCGGGAGCGCGTCGCGCATTCAACGCCGCGGCAGGTCCAGCATCTATCTCGATGATCAGGTACGCGTGGTCGTAGACAACGTGCGGGTGGCCGATCTGCAGATGCTGCAGCAGATCGCCGCCTCGGACATCTTCAAGATTCAGGTTCTCAACGCGATGGATGCCACCACGTACTTCGGTGCCACCTCAGCCAGCGGCGTCGTCATCATCACGTCTCGCGTCAAGTAAAGAGGCGGCGCCCTCCTTTATAACAACCCCGTCGTTACGGCAGCCGGTCGGAGCACTGCACGAAGTTCGGATTATTCTGCTCGTCGAATGGCACGGGCAGTTGTATTGCGTCCCCGTAGTTCCCTCCCTTAAACCAGAGGCCGACGGGGTACACCTGCGCCTCGGTGCGCCCGTACTGCCGCATCAGCCGCCGCATGTCGCCGAGCCGGTGGCCGGTGCTGAACATCCAGAACGCACGCTCCCGGAACATGAGCTTGATTCTGAGGGTGTCGGGCGTGGCTGCTCCTGGATCCACGAGTGGCGCGAGCGTGGTGCCCGCGACGGGCCGGTAACCCGTGTCGACTGGCGTGGGCAGCAACGCGGCGTTGGCGCGAAGCTGATTGAGCTTGGCGAGCCACGTGACCGCGTCGCCGACCTGTAACGCGGCTTCGGCCTCGATCAGACGGGCTTCGATCCCAGACGCGATCTTGATGCCGCTCTCGCGTCCCCAGATGCCTTGACGGATCACGCGCAGCGGAAACGCGGTGTCGAAGATTCGATCCGACGACATATTCGTTGGTCCGCGCTGAGTGGGAATGCGTGGATCGTTCGCGGTCCGGTAATCGAGACCGTTGGGGCCTTCGCCCGCAGAGTCGGGAATAGTATAGCGCCGGGCGCTCGTGTTGAGCGCCCAGATCTGGTTGTCGATCGAAATCTGCGAGTACTGGACGTCGTAGTGAAACGCGTCCGGCACCGTGGCCACGGCGGCTGCCGCGGCCGCGAACTGCCTGCGGTCGAGCAGCGCGCGGCCCCGCACCACCTGCGCCAGCCACGTCACCGCATTACTGTCTCCTCCGTCGATGTTGGCGAGGGCCGAATCCACATTCGCCAGCGCGTTCCCGAACATAGAGTCGTTGGAAATCGGCTGACCGGGGATGATCGTGCTGCCCTGCACGCTGGATATCGGCGTGCCGTTACAGTAGTGCTCCCCCATCAGCGTCTCGACGTACGCGATGAAGGCGAACATCCGTCCCACATCCGTTACCGGATTGGGCCGGAATTCCCGCAACGCCGGAATCGCGGCATCAGCCAGCACGCGGACACGATTGAGGTTGCGGAACGGTCCCGCGTGGAACGTGTTCTGGGGGTCCCAGATTCGCTGATCCATCGTATTGCGCTGGATGAAGGTGTCACCCGAGCGGTACTCGTCGGTCAGCAAGCCGGCGAACAGAAACAGCGCGTCCGGTCCCTGCGTGCCCGCGGTTGCCTGGTTGAGGCGGAACACCGCGCCGTTGTGGAGGCCGAGCGCCCCCGCGGCCGTGTTTGCGCGGAGTGCGTCGTCGAGAATGATGTCGGGATCGGTTACTTCCAGCAGATCCTTGGTGCAGCCGACCAACGCGACCAGCGCTGCCACACCCAGGACCCTGAGGGTTTGTTTCATACCGCCGCTCCTCTCAGTGTGCGGTCGCATGGTTAGAATCCCAGGTTCAGGCGGAACGTCCACGTGGTGGGCGGCGGTGCCGTCTGGAAGTTGCTAACGATGCCGGTCGCCCCCTCGAAGTAGTTGGCTTCGGGATCCATGCCGGTCCAGCCCGTGGTTTTCCAGACGTTTCGCCCGGCGACCGTCAGACTGAGGCGACTCATCCGCGCAGCGCGTGCCCAGTGCTCCGGGAAATCGAAGGTTGCGGCCACCTCCCGCAAGCGGATGAACGTCGCTTTCTCGATGAATCCCCATTGCGTCCGCGACGGTGTTTCCCGCAGGGCCACGACCCGGGCCTGCTCTGCGAGCGACGCTGTGGGATCGACCATCCCGCGGCAGTTGAGTCGCGACTCGCAGCGGATGCGCTCGGTGCCGTTGAGCTGATAGTAGCCGCTCTTGTGATCAAATAGTCCCACGATCCGTAGCTTCTTGTTGAAGAGATCGAACCCCGTGGTGTAGACGACCTCCCAGCGCGGGTTCGCGTACCCGACGAACTGGGCGCTGTCGGCCACCGTGATCTCACTCGCCGTGATGACGCCGTTTCCATCAGCATCGGCAAACGTGTATGGGCGCTGCCACCAGCCGTTGATTGGGTACCCCTCGCGCTGCTGGACTGTGGTCCCCACGATCGGCGGGATGGGCCGGCCCGTCTCCGGATCGATCCCCATGTCGGCGATGAAATTGGTGTTGTAACCAGCGACGACACTCAGGTCCCAGCCGAACATCGAACGATCGAAGACCCGTCCGCTGGCCGAGATCTCCACGCCGCGATTCACGACCGCGCCGAGGTTCTCGAACCGGCTCACGCTCACGCCGCCGGACGGCGGGAGGATACGGGCGATCAATGCATCGCTGGTGCGCTTGTTGTAGTACGTCAGATCGAGGTTCACGCGGTTCCGCAGCAGCACCGCTTCGCCGCCAATCTCGAACTCACGCGCCCGCTCGGGCTTGAGGTTCGGATTGCCGAGCGCCGAGAAGACGATGACGGGGTTGTCTGTGTTCTCGATGCGCGCGACCCCGGGCTGGAAAAAACGCAGCGCATCGGTGCTGCCCGGTTGCAGTCCCGAGGCGCCCACCGCGGCGCGCAGCCGCACGCTGTTCACCCAACTCCATTTGGGGAAATACGGCTCCTCCGATATTACGTAGCTGAGCCCCAGCTTCGGGTAGTAGACGGCCTTGAAGTTTTGGCCGAAGGCGCTGTTATCGTCCACCCGCAATGCACCCGTGAGGAACACTCGCTCCTTGTACGCAATCTGGTGTTCGATGAACGCGCCGAGCGTCTTGCTAACGTCGGTCACCTCGGAGACGTCGGGAATCGCCCCGGCGTCGACAGTCCCGAAGCCCGCGGACAGATCCTCCGCGAAGGCACCGTTGCGGTCGAACACCGTCTTCACATATTGCGCGCCGACTGTGGTGCGCGAGGACCAGGTGGGCGAGAGCTGGAAGGTCCCGGTCGCCGTCGCATCCGCGGTGTAGGTGAAGAAGTTCGTCCGGTTGTCCGTCTTGAAGCCCTTCTTGATCGTTGCGAAGTTCACGCATTGATCGCGGCGGCACAGGTCGGTGTCGAGGCGGTTCGTGAAATCAACGCCGCCCGTCGCCCGCACGCCCAGCCACGCCAGTGGGCGCCAGTTCGCCGTGCCGCTGCCGATGAACCGGTTAATGTCTTGCCGCACGGTCTCCGAAAAGAATTCGTTCGGCGTAAAGCCTCGGTATCCAAATAGGCCGTTGTCCTTGAACCCCGGCCCGCCGAGCGCATTGGAGAGCAGGCCAGTAGTATTGTTGTCCGTCTGGGGCAGTCGCTGCGTACTCGCAACGAATCCGGTCGCGAGCGAGAGATCGAGCTTGGGGCTCGGGTGCGCGTCGATGTTGGCGCGTAGGCTGACACGCCGGCGCGCGTTCGGCCTGAGCTGCTCGAACGGAACCTCACTGATGGAACGGAGGCGCAGCACCGAATCCACGGCGAACGACGGCATCTTGAGCTGCCCGACTTCGTTCTCGTACTCGCCCGAGACGAAGTAGCTAGAGACGTCGGACCCACCAGATACCTGAAGACCGTACTGATTCCGGTAGCCAGTTGCGTTGGGCGTGGCCGTCGGATCGTTGAACAGGTTGAAACTGGTCACGCTGTCCTGCGTGCAAAATCCTGAGGCCACCTGGGTCAGGAGGCACTGGGTGCCATTTTGTGTCGTCGACGCTGTCGGCAGCGTGCGCCAGCCGCGGTAGGCGTTGGGATACTCGTTGAGATCCTTGATGATCCCCTGCTCCGCGTACGCGGTCCAGCGCGCCGGGCCGGGCCGGCCCCTTTTCGTTTTGATGATGATCACGCCGGTCGAGGCCGCCGTGCCATAGAGCGCCGCGGCAGCCGGCCCCTTCACCACATCGATCGACTCAATCTCCTCGGGGTTAATGTCGTTGATGCGGCTGGGGTTCGTGCCACCGATGCCGATGCTCGAAGAGTTGTTATCGGCGGTCATGCGGACACCGTCGATGATGTAGAGCGGCTCGTTGTTGAGCGACAAGCTGTTCGTTCCGCGAATCCGCACGCGTGATCCGGCACCGCTCAGATTCCCCGCGAGGACGTCGACCCCCGGCGCCTTCGCGCCGAGCAGATCGTTCATACTGGCGATCGGCCTCGTCTGCACGAGGGAATCGGCGCGGATGCTGTTGACCACGTTGCCGACTGCGCGCTTCGCCTGCTCGCCCGTCGCGGTCACGACGATTTCGTCGAGCGAGTACGGCTGCAGCGTCAGCGTGAAATCCTGCGCCGTGACTTCGCCTCCCGCGACGGTCACCACCTGTGTCACCGCACCGTATCCGATCGCGCTGACCCGCAGGGTCACCTGCCCGGGCGACAGGCCCGCGAGCACGTAATGACCAGACGCGTTGGTGTGGACGAAGGTCGCAGTGCCGACGACCGCCACCCGAGCTGCAGCGATCGGATTGCTTGATGTTTCATCCTTGACTACTCCCCCCACGGTCCCCTGCTGTGCCCCGGCAACGGAGACCGAACACACCAACATTGCGGCAAGTATCGCCGGGGTCTGCCACGAACGAGACGCATTCGTCATGGCTTCACCTCTTACAGGAATTTGATCCATGATGCCCCCTGGATGTGGTGGAGCAGTGCTTTGTTTATAGTGACGGGGCGAGCGCGGGCCCGCAAGGGAAGCCCTACGCCCTTGCCGGATCGTTTGGCGGGCTCCTAGTTTCCGCCCATGACCCCTTTCCGTCGTACCGCCGCCGTGCTCGCGCTCCTCCTTCCGCTCCTCCTTGCCGCCTGCGGCACAAATGAGCCGTCCCCGGACGCCGGACCTGGCCGGTTGATCTTCATCCGAGCGGGGAATGGCTTCGAAGACGTCTACACTGTCGACGTCAGCCACGGTCAAAACCTGCAACAGGTCACCACCAGCTTTGCCCTCGACGAATGGGCAACTTGGTCGCCCGATACGTCAAAGATCGTATTTCAATCCGATCGCATTTCCCCGACGACGGGCCTGGCGCGCTTTCAGATCTACGTGATGAACGCGGATTGGAGTAACGTGAGCCAGCTGACCTTCAACGACACCGCCCGGGACAGCACCGGTGCCATCATCGACACCAGCGGCAGCGGCCAGCCGGCGTGGTCTCCAAACGGCACACACATCGCCTTCACATCCAACCGCGAGGGCAATTTCGAGATCTACG